>OGHO01000359.1_pt1 | contig 63674 bp, 58 predicted proteins | sample 1571421 | NCBI WGS metagenome assembly OGHO01 (sample SAMEA2581937, study PRJEB24529) | metagenome | biome: Human gut stool | place: China | collected 2011
GCTCGAAAAGTTTCACCGGTGAAACTTTTCGCCGATTCTGATTTTGGAGGTTTCAATCATTCCTTCAGCAGTTATCCATAATCCGTTTATAAGGACTGTGGGGAACTGCTCTGACTGCTGAGATTTATACTCATTTTCCGAGGGTGAACGCTTGTCCCCGAAACTAGTCGTAGCTAACTGAAAATTGTAGGCTACTCAAAGCCGAAAAGCCGATCAGGATCAACTATCTTTGCCTTATGTTTTCACAATTAACTACGATCTAGAATTTTGTACTCTATAAAAAAATTAGCTTAAAGATTTTTGAATTCGATCAAAGAGCAAAAATGAAGGGGCTTGTTCATCTTCACCATTATTATTAACAGCTGACAATCCCCAAATTTTCTGAATTTCTCCCTCCCTATTGACTATTTTCGTCAGCATTTGAAGATGTTTAATTTTTTCTGAATATCTTCGTGCAATTTCTCCATAACCCTCGTTGATATTGATATTATCCAAAGAGATATCTGGAATAGAGCGAGCAAAAGAGTAACAAAACATCGGAAACAAAACCGCTGAGCAAACAATATCCGCAAGTTGGAGCATCGCAAAATTTGTTGAATGGCCGTAAGTTACAACCTCATTAATTTTTCGTAATTTTGTCCCAGAATGTTTTTGTGTAAACAAGCTATGAGTTGTTCTTTCATTCTCTGAAGTTTTTCGACTATCGGCAATGAGAAGGCCTGATGTGTAATGTTCTTCCAGAAACAACTCAAATTTAGAAGCAATCTTCAAAACTGAATGTCCATAAAAAATTGCATCACTATTCACATTCCCGACTTTTTTAATCAGCGCGTTCCCGACTAATTTAACGTCGTGTTTTTCCAGAATTTTTAAACAATTGTCAATAAAACCAATCGCTGTTTGTTTTTCTTTTACCTTCCCTTTTCTTATGCTACGTCTGAGGTCACATCCTTTAATCTCAGTCAAAATCCAATCAAGATGCTCCGGAGAACTCTTTACAGTACCTTTTTTAGATAAATCAGGAGGTAACTTATTCGGAAAAAAACGCTTCTTCGCTTCTATTAGATCATAGGTAACATTAGAAAGGCACTGTTGGTCAATAATTAAGCCAGAAATGATAAAAAATGGCGAACAACTGTCAGCAGCGCTCCCTTGTGTTAATGTCCCAGAGTCACCACTTTCGTCGATATAGCAGATATACATTAAAGTCCTGGAAATAACTATGCCCTCAAAAGAGGGCATAGAACGCGTGACTGGCAAAGCTGTTGCCCTTCACAAAAGATTTTTTTAATCCCCTGTATTGTAGCAGTTTTAATTCGGCTATTTGTTAACAAGACCAAAAGGTTATGGACAACCTGAAATCCCGAAGTTGTTCCAGAACAACTCTCTTCCGACTTGACTTCCTTAACAATAAAAAAGACCACAATGAAACAATTTATCGGGTCAAAAAAGGCCACAGAGAAAGCGGCCCTTTTTCAATCAAAAGTAAATTATTTTGTATTTAGTGCGTCTTTAAAAAGTTTTCCTGCAACAAATTTCGGCTGAATCGAAGCTGGGATTTTAAGTTCTGCACCTGTTGCAGGATTCCGACCAACTCTAGCTTCGCGCTTGGCTGACTTAAAAGTGCCAAAACCCACCAAAGCCACTTCATCGCCGGATTTTACGGTTTTGATGATTTGACCCATCAGTGCTTCCAAGACCTCTTTGACATCAGCTTTAGGTTTGCCGGAAACTTCTGCTACGGCAGTTACTAATTCAGTTTTATTCATTTATTTCTCCAAAATAATTGAGACAGGACTGACTTATTTTACCCAATCGGTATCGCGCTTCATTTACAAAATATTGGTCGTCCAATTTTCTGTAAATCTTACTACTCAGAATCGGGAGTTGGCTATGACGGGAACACGGTAAAGATCTTCTGTTGAACAGAAGTAACACGCAGAAATCCAATGAAGATCGTCACCGACAACCACGCGGTTGAAGAAAGATGTCGGTTTTATACCAAAATATTAGACGTCCAAATTTCTGTTAAACCGACGTTAGGACTCAATGACTACAACCTGTCGGCAACTGCATCTGAAGCGACACAGTCAGATCCAGCCATTTGGAGCGAGATGAAGTGTATTGATTTTTAGAAGAACACAAACCGGGTTCTGCCAGACACAAACTTCGACTATAGAAATTGTTTCGCGGATTGCGGCGTCACAGCGTCAGACACAGACTATGGGAGATATCCTGAATTTTTAAATACGCAGACTGGGGCAAATAGTCTTGTGACCAGGCTGCCTTCGCGACCGCCTTAAATGCATTGAGATAAAGATTAACAGTTGCACCGGAACAATTTCTTGCAGTTAAGTGTTTTTTGATCAATGTCCAGTGGCTTGTCCTCAGTTTTGACCAATCAATCAATTCGTAATTTTCATGTCCAAGAACCCTTGCAATATTTTTTATGCAGTTTTGCATTGTTATCGAAGAACGACGGGAGCCGAGGGACGATAAATACAACTCGACCGGATTCTTCTTCCAGCCAGTGGATGCAGTTGGTATAAAAAGCATTTTGCACCTTATCCAAAGTTAAATTGCCAAAATAATCGCAAAGGAGTACTTCTGATGTTCTCTTTCATGAAAGAAAAAACTTTGCTTTGAATGCCTATATAGAGAGACAAGGCGAGTCAGTCGAAAAATAAAAAAATACCTCGGAAAAATTCCGAGGCAACCAAAGGGAGGGTATCTCTATTAACTATGGAGGGTTAAGATTCACAAATACGATTAAGTTGTACTTTCTCAGCAATGACTTCTTGCTCTGATCCGTCTTCAAACTTTACACAAACAATCCCGTCTGAAGCTTTCCGCTTATAGAGAAGCTCACATTCCCTTCCGTCAACAAGACAAAATATTACTGGTTTTTTATAGAGCTGCTCGTCCTTTTCTTCATCCGGAAAACATTCCCTGTATGCATCGACGTCATCGAAAGAGTTCTCGCAGCGAGTTTCTTTAAACGCTTCCTCCGAATTCTCTTCTTGCTCGTTGTCTATATTATTTTCATCTTCCAGGGGCTGATAGCAGGAAGCATCAATCTTTGCCCCTGGGAATAACTCCTCGTTCTCAGCATGAGACTCTTCGGCAATAGTCTTCTTATCTAAACATTCGCCTTGTCCATCTTTTAATTCTTCGTTTTGTTCGTGAGACAAAGACTCTTCGGTTTCAAGAAAGTCCTTCTGTGCTATCGGATCATTAAAATTTTCTTCATCAGGTTTTGTAGAAGTTTCACCGGTGAAACTATTTTCCGTCTCTTCTTCTGTGATTTTTTTTGCTACTTCTTCCGAAGGTTCAAATCTTTCCGCTTGTTTACGAGTAATTTTTTCAGCATACCTTACATAGTCTTCAACCGGAACCGGGGCTTTCTTCCATTTTCTAAAAAGCTCAGCTACGGCCTGAATACTTTCTATTCTCTTTTCCTTTACCGCGATTTTCAAGAATTCAGGAGCATCCTTCCAGGAGGCATATTCCGAGATTAAAGACTTTGAAAGTCCGAGTTTTTGAGCTATTGAAGATTGAAGTTCTCCATTCTGAATTAACAAGCAAATAGATTCAGCGAGCTCAGAGACCGAAAGGTTCTCCCGCTTGATATTTTCTGTAATTTGAATATAGGAAAGTGCCAATGGATCTTCCTTTTCTTGCAAGATACAGTTGACAGATTCCTTGCCGAGAATTTGGCAGGCTCGATACCGTCTTTCACCGGCCACGATGACGTAACCTTCGCCTTGTTTCCTAACCACAATCGGCTGAATAAGACCATATTCTCCGATACTTGCAGCCAGATCCTGCAACTTGTCTTCGTTAAACTCTTTTCGCGGCTGCAAAGGATCAGGAGAAATCAATGAAATATCAATATCGAGAATTTTTCTGACTGGTTTTCCGTCAGCGAAACTTTCCGTTAACCCGGATAGTCCTGATAAATCTAAAGCCATTTACTCCTCCTTAATAATCTCTACAACTCTTGATTCCAGACACATAGCTTGTGCCAAGGCCTCAAAAACGCGCCGTATTTCGCGCCAAACTTTTTCGGCAGTGCTTTTATCTCCTGTCCAGACCGGACGCCCTTGAGCCTGCGCCTCGGAAATTGCGGAACGGGAGGGAATACAGACGGCTTTGCCGTCGGAGCCTTTAAGCAAGATCTTGCCGTATGCCAAAACCAAGTCTCGTAAGTTTTCTTTCTGAAACGGATTGCTCACTACGCGATTAGGCAGCAAACCCAAAAAATTGAGCTCGGGATTGATCGCCTGCACTTTTTCAATATCTTTGTACAAGGCCTGGACTCCGTCCAAAGCTTCTTGATTTAGTTCTATTGGACTGATGGCGTAATCTGATAAGGCTAAGGCGCAGACAGCCCGAACATCCGGAGTAGGACTGGTATCAAAAATGCAAACGTCGTAATTTTCCTTTATTTCGTTAAGCGTGAGATAAAAATTTTTAATGAATTTGTTATAACTTGCCTTACCTTCCGATTCCAAATGAGCCAATAACGGGTCAGCACCGACGATGAGGAACTCGTCTTTTTCAGGAATTGTTCCACCGTTGTAAATCAACTGGCCGGCAGTCTTGGCGGATTGTTTTGCCAAGCCGCTGGAGCGTAAAACTTTGGTCGAATTCCCTTGCTGGTCTAAGTCCACAAAGAGAACGCGAAGATTGAGTTTAAGAGCGCAATAAAAGGCAAATTGGCTGGCAACCATACTTTTGCCTACACCGCCTTTTTGATTCATGATTGAAATTTTTTTCATTTTTTCCACTCCGAATTATTCATTAACATAACGATTTCCTCCGGAAACTTTCCCAGTCAAAGACCACTAAACGAGCCTGTTCACATAACCTGTCAAAAGATCGTTCTTCGAGGTAGGCTTCAATGGAATCTGCACCGGAAAGCCTTAGATTTGAAACGGCAATCATCGGTTTCATTTGCTCATACCGGGCGTTGATGACTTCAAAGAGGTAGTCTTTTTCTCTCTCGGAAATCCCTTTAAATGCACCGATCTCGTCCATGATCAGCAGATCAACCGAAACATATCGGGCGATAATGTTTTTCACGGAACGGTCTTTGTCATTCCACGATGATTTAATGTCCTCTAGCAGCCGGGTTACCGTTGTGTAAAGGACTGTCCTTCCCAACTTGATCGCTTCATGACCTACGGCGCAGGCAAGATGTGTTTTTCCGGTTCCGGGAGTACCGATCAGTAGAAGAGTTTTACCGCTGAGCCAATCAGTTTTTAGCTCTTGAGCGAAATCCAAGCAGCTTTTAAGAGCCTGATATTGACCTTTTTCAATCGCTTCATAACCTTCGAAGTTCTTGTCCGCAAAGCGCTTGGGGATCATGCTTTGGCCGAACAGTTTTTTGATTTTGGTTTCAGCCAAACATCTCGGACATCCAGCAAACCAACGGCTCCCCGTGCCATCGGTAGATTTAATCCCGGCAGTAAACCAACCGTGAAATTCGCAAAACCCGGCTTCAAACCGACTTTCATCAATTGACTCTCGAGGGGTAAGCTCTTGTTTTTCAGATACTTGAGAGGAAATCATGTCAACGTCCCTCCGTCTTGCGTTTGAGAACAAATGTCCCGTCAGGGTTGAGCCGTTCGATCCCCTCCATGTAGTCAATGTCTCGGAATCGCTTGGGCTGAGCCGATTCGGAAGCGGATTGTCTTGCATTTTTGCGGTTTGAAACCGCAGTCAATTCGTGCTGAAGGGACGTGAGAACAAAGGCCACTGCCGAGCTTAACGGCTTGCCTTCCTTGTCTTTTGCGGCCTGACAGCGTGCAAACACCTGAGCAATCGTGTCATAGTCGAAGCGGGACATACCGCCGGCGGCCAGCTCCAAAATGAAATTTTGATTTTCCGGATTTCTGGATCTCCAGCGGGCAAGCGCCTTTTCGTCCAAACCGAAAAAGACCAAAACTTCTAAAACTTCGCCAATCATCCAAGCCGATTTTTCGCGCGCGAATAGTTTTTTAATTTTTAAACTTCTATCCGATTCCGATACAGATTCCGATTTATTAATATTTTTATTAATTAAATTATTATCCGATATCCGATCCGATCGGTGCGCGCGCGTGTACGTACGCGAGGACGATTTTTCATTTTCTGCGATTTCCATTTCGTTTTTCGTTACATTTCCGGCCGAAAAAACCGCCGTTTTCCCGTCCTTCTGTGCTACGGCAGACCAATTGGTACTCAAGGCTTCCGAGCAATTCTCATGAATTTGCTGACTGTTTGTTGGGTCGTTTGTTGAGGTTTTGCTGACCTGTTTGTTGACCGTTTGTTGGGTGGTTTGTTGAAGTTTTGTTGACCTGTTTGTTGACGTTCTGTTGACATTTTGCTGGCCCTCTGTTGGGTCGTTTGCTGACATTCTGTTGGCGTTTTGCTGGTCATTTGCTGAGGTTTTGTTGACCTGTCTGTTGAACGTTTGTTGGGTGGTTTGTTGAACTTTTGTTGACGCTCTGTTGAAATTTTGCTGATCGTCTGTTGACGTTCTGTCATCGTTTTGTTGAACGTTTGTTGAAGATATGCTCACCGGTTTGTTGATAAATTGCGGATCAGCTCTCGCAACTTCATCTTTAAGCCGGGCCGATTCAGTTCTCAATTCCGCCTCAATTTTCTCTTGAAGAATCTTTGTGAGTTTTCTTTTCTCAGAACTCATCCATCCGGCCTTCATTTTTTCCAACCTCTTAGACACTTCATTCTGAATAAAGTTTTCCAACAAGCTGTGGGCTTCTTTTCGCATGGACAATGATTTCTCCAATCGTTCATCAATCAGCAATTCTTTGTCCTTTTTGAAGAATCTGGCAGTCACAGTATCTAAAATGTGACGCCTGTTTTCGGTTAACACCGGATACAAAGCGAAAACTTCTTCCTGCGTCAAAGGAGACCCCTTCATCGCATAGCCCAGCCGGAGCTTAAACAGACAGGATGAGAACTCATCAGGGAGCACCATGTAGTCCCTGACGTACTCATCACTTGTAATCAAGTATCCGGAAAATTCAAAGGGATTGATCAGATCATTAATTTTCATTTTTTCCCTCCTGAGACTTTTCTAAAACTTTTGTTCCGCACTCTTCCCGAGGGATAAAAAGTCCTTTGTCGATTTCAATGAAGTAAAGGGCAAGAACTTGATCAAGATCGTCAAGAAGTGTTCTATTAAGCCGATCGTCCAAGGCACCTACGCTGTTGCAGGCTTGCATGTACGAGAACGGCGCCCCGCCGTTGAGATAGAAGAAGTTAATGAGTCTGGAAATGATTCCGCTCATTGCTACCGTCAAATTGGAATGATTGAGCTGAAGCTGTAAGGGATCTATCGAGTATTGAAGCATATGATAATCTAATCGTGTCTATTCTTTAGTAATAGTATGGCTACTATATTAAAATTAGTCAACTATATGTATAATTTTGTAAGTAGCTTATGTATTGACGAGAGATAAACATGAAAACAGACAAGTTAATTTTCACGATGTGTTTGATTGGAATGCCCTTTATTTCACTGGGCTTCTTTTCTTCATCTGCCGCTGGTCTTGAGATGAACAACTACGACACGGCGAAAATGACTTACTTTGAAGAATTAGATGAATTCGCTAACAGCTTGAGCCCCTCCGAACTTATTCAGGCGATAAATTCATTACAAGTTCGTAAAGAGGATTGCAGCTCAGAACTATTTATGGTCTTAAGGCAGAAATTATTGAATTTTGCAATTGAAAAGAAAATTAGAAAAAAAGCACATTTGACTAGCAAGCTGTTTCAACAGGAAGAGGGGTGTCGCAAAGCCGGGTTATTTAAACACTATAAGCGTAAATCCAGCACGGGTGCCTTTCTTCATTAATTACCTACAAACGGCGGTAATATTCCTAAGAAGTTAAAAATTACAAAGCTTGTTGTACCCAAATGAAGACACCGAAACCTAGAATTTTTAGCGTTTCTAGGTTTTGGATGTGTTCCGAATTTGTAGAACTAGACTGAACGATAAAACCTCCTTTCGCAGAAGAGATAATCTTTCTAAAAACAACACTTCCGTTGAGTTCAACCAAGTAAAGACCATCCTTCGTATAGCTGCGCACTGACTTATCTAAGATAACGATTGATCCATAGGGAACTAAATCGCTAGAAGTTAACTCATCAACATAAAAACTTTCTGCTTTTTCCGCACGGATAGGATACGCAGACTTTTCAATAAAAATATCAGGCATTTGAACGTTACCTATTTTAAAAGGAACAAATCTGCCGTCTGTAGATCGTCTGCGTATCTCAAATAATGGAATAACGGTGAGCTTTAAAGAAGAGGCTGTTTTCTCTTCTGTTATTGATTTTATGTCTTCTTGGTTTTCCGGGATTGGTTGAATTTCGGGATGCTCTTTATCCATCCATCCAGGCGGATAGTTGAGCTTTTCTTCAATGCTTCTAGCTAAAGCAACACCCATCTCCCTAGGCTTATTCGTTTTATGGTGCTTTGCGAAGTTCTTAACTTGACTTAACGTAGCATCTTTTTTCGGTCTCCCAAGAGCTAAATTTAATCTTGCAATGGAACCATATTGTTCAATCAAATAAAGCAAATTCCTTTGCCGAACTAATGATATCGCTCGCACTTTTATTTTTCTCTAAATAGTTAATTCCTTTTTTCATAACATTTTTAAAAAACATGGGGTAGCCATGTATTACTAATGTATTAGACAATATGTAATTTATTTACTATAATTTGGCTAATATATTTCTTTGGTTAATAAAAATGAAACTAGACGAATATTTAAAGCAACAAGGCACCGGAGCGTCGTATCAGTTAGCCAAGAAACTCAAGATTCAACCGACGAACGTTTACATGTGGGCCAATAAAAAAGCGAATATTTCAGCCGGACGCTGCATTCAGATTGAATTGCTGACGGACGGTGCTGTCACCTGCGAAGAACTAAACCCAAATTTTGACTGGGACAGTGTGTGGAAGCTTTTTAAAAAGCGTTATGCCAATGAAATTGAAACTACCAGAGCTTGCTAAAGGAAAAGGATGATGTCTAACGAGAGGAATTCAGGCGTTCAGGCTGTACGACTAATACCGGCAAAAACCGTTGCGCGCATTTTAAATATCAATGTCCGGACTGTCTGGAAATTCATGCAAAACAAGCCTAATTTTCCTCAGCCGTTGAAGCGTTTCCCCAGATACACCCGTTGGAATGAAGCGGACATATTGAACTGGAGAGATACTCCGCAGATTTAATTATCAAAACGAATCCCCCGCATAACTAAAAACCCAAGAGAGAACCATGGAGCACTTCAGCAGCGCATTCTATTTAACGATACTCGGCTTAGCCTGTATAGCCGCTGCTCCTTTGTTTTTGTTCCAAAAGCATGAGTCTGTTTTTTGTGCCGCTCCGCTCTTGTTATTGCTCGGGCTCTCGATACTAATTATCGGACTGGCAGTGCTGAAGGGAGTGGTGTTATGAGAACCAACTTGATAAGAAGGGAAAGAAAAATCGGATATCGATTGGTTTCTGTTATTCGTTGCGGGAATTTCTGCTACAACGCCACGACAATGGGTTTATCACTAAATGAACGCATTCTTTCAACAGCTATTGTTAGACATTGCTACTGTCGATTTTTGGCAGCAAGTGACACCGAACGCCCTTCTTCTCGGAACCCTGCACATGCTAATAGTAGTGAATTTTCTAGTGTTCTGGACGCTAATCAAGGGTTCAAAACTTCCCAAAATTCTCCAGGAATTTCCCTTATTGCTTCTGCTCCCCTCGGAAGCGAAAAGCGTTTTGTTTTTAGTTCTCTTTTATCTTTGTTTGGCATTCGTATTACCGAGTTTTGCAATTGCATTTTTAAGGTTCTGAATTTCGTCTGTTGCATTTTCAATCGCTCTGATAAGTTTTTTGCGCTCAATGTTATTTTCGATAGAGAGGACAATACTTATCACCGCAGCGGCACAAGCGATAAATGTACACAAAAACACCATATTTTCCCGACTGCCTTTGTTTTGGTAAATATCCGCCAGCAAGAAAAGAACAAAAAGTATTGCAGCTACGAAGGCGGCGTAGAAGACCGTTTTATAGAGATATTTTTCGAAATTGGACATTTTCTTTTCCTCCGAGGGTTGAATAGGAATTTGTCTTTGCAAACTAAAGTTTATTCTTCTCCTCGGAGACCTCTTTTCCTCGGAGCTTTAGGGAAAGCTAAAGCCCTTTTAGCGCCGCCTGCGTGTCTGAAAACTATGCTGCTGCAAGCATTTACTTCGAGGTTTATTGCTTGGTCTCAGTATTTGTGCATAGCAAAATTCTCTTCCCATTTGTTCAGAACACGGTCTGGCCGGATCGGCCAGCGGCGCTGTTTCTTCTTATCTAAAGCACCCCTCCTAACAGGACGGATAGAGATGGGAGGCTTGAGATGAAAACATTAATTAGTTTTTTCTCCTCTAACCTTTCGGAAATAATTGCCATCTTATGGCTTTTGAATATCGTGTTTTTTATCTACGCGATATTCGATACATCCAAAAGTGGTAATAACGATTTAATTATTATTTCTCTTTTTTGGTGCATGTTGAATTTTTATGCAACAGGTATATACATCGCCTGCGACATTTCAAAGGAGCACTCGTCAACTGTCTCTACTCATTCTTCGTCCTCATTTGCCCGACCGGCTTTCTTAATTATCAGTCTGGCCCGACTGAAGGGAGCGGCACTATGACAGAACCTTCTTTATTTTGGACATTATTTCAAACCGGCTTTTGCGCACTCATCGGGATTTTCTGTTTATGGGGAGGTTTGGCATACATAAGGGATTATTTACGAGGCAGTTCCGATTTAGATAGTTTTTGGGGAGCTACCTACATTGTTTTAGGATGTTTATTCATAACTATCGGTTGCGGGATTGCCTTTACGGACGCCTTCAAGAGCAATGTGGCTGCACTTGCTAAGACATATAAAGAGAGGCCGGAATTATGTAAGACACTTGTTTCTCCAAGCGAGTGTCTGCCTCCAAATCAAAGTAACGGAGGGACAAAATGATGGCTTTCCTTTATTTGTTGGGCGCATTCCTTGCTGCCTTTGCATTTGTCTTTCCAGTTTTCATGTTTTGGTTCAGAGACAGCTTGCTAGATAGCATCATTGGAACCTTATTAGCGCTTGGGTTCGTAATTTTTTTGTTGATAATGGCCTCTTCATTTTACTATTTCATCACTCTGTTCATGGGAGAGATCAATGGGTAATGAAAGATCCCTTGTCACTTTGACATTGATTTCGAATGAATCAAAAGAGAGAGCGAAGAGTGAGTTCGGATCAAGTAGCATTTCTGGTTTTTTCCCAGTTTTTGTTTGGAGGAATCCTGTTCTGTTTTGCCATGTGGATGCAGGAACCTCGATTTTTAACAACGGTATTTTTCTTGTATTCTCTGGCTACCGTGTACATTTGGATGAAACTGGGAAATTACATCGGTACAGCCGATTGGAATACAGCTTTGGGTATATCAATGCTAGCAGTGGGGTTTCCCTACTTCTGTCCAAAACCGCTAAGGTTATTTCTTCCTTATATGATCTATTTGGTGCTAATGACTATTTTTCTTTTAATAAGTTATTACACTTCGGGAGAAGAATTCTGGGAAGCTTGGGCCAATTGGCTACAACGAAGGTAGATCTCCTTAGTCGAGCTATCGCTGAAATAAAATTTCAGAAAATGCCTAGTACTTTCCTTGGGAAAGCGGATAAATACATTGAGTTGAATTGTGTCTCTCAAAGAATAAATCGGAACTTGCCGCGACAAGCTTACAGAAAATTCGCTGTCTTGCGTCCAACCCAAAAGAACAGGTTCGTCCAGAAATCTATTAAGCGGATCAGAAAGGGTGATTTTATCAAGATAAATTTGGTCTCTTTTAGACTTAATTTCAATTCTCAGTTTTTGAATAACCTCCTCATCAATTTCAATGAGTTCGGAAGGCCTCACATTCACAAGGATTTCATTATCTCTCCCCGTATCAAAGAAATAGATTGTCGCGAGCAACGTCGCTCCGGTAAGAACAATTGCGCTCCAGTTGAGAAGATTGTTTCCAAAAACACCATTCTTTTGAGATTCCATCAAAAGCTTAGGAAAGATACCAAAGAAAATGGCTTCAACGGCGGCAATATAGATATACCTTCTAAGTGCCCTGTATTGGCAAATAAGCTTTGCCGAAATAAGAATTTGTCTCAGTTTCATGCTTTCCTCCGAGGGCTGATTAGTAATTTGAGTCTGGCAACCAAATTCTATTCTTCCTCTCGGAGACCACTACCTATCGTGTTTTGAGGACTCAATAATGAAAACAATCCATCAAATCCCAAAACTTAAAACACTTTTGACTGCTGCCATTGTCAGCAGCGGTCTTTTTGCAATCGGTTTTCATGCCTTGGCTGAAGACGCAGATTACTCGAAAATCCCCGGTATGCCCAAAATCGACATCATGACTGGAAACGATCGTTGGGGATGTGAAGTTCTCCTTTGTCTAGCCAATCCTAACGGCCCACGCGCTGTTTCTGAGTGCAAGCCTCCAATTGACAAATTATTTGATTGCTTGTCGTGGCGTCATCCTTGTAAATTCCCAAGCTGCCCGATGGCCGGAGACGGCAACTATGCCAAGCAACTTAGCGACGGCTTTGATCCATGCTCTTTGCAAGGCATGGAGGATGCTCCTCAAGGGTTCTTAACCGAGGGGAACTTAAACGATGCTAAGAAGTTCAAGACGACTCGGGGAAATAGGAAATTCTTAACGCACGGTCACTCTTCCTATAACTGGGGCGGTGAGCACTGGTTCAAAGCGACAGAGGATTCGCCCGGTTATTGGGGCGGAACAAAAGCATGCGTACGGGGCTATCAAGGCATCGCTTACGAGCCCTATACATGCCAAGAAGATTCCGGGGACAGCTCCTACACCACAACTTGTTATCGACCTGTAAAGGTCTATGAAGAAGTTGTTTGGCAGAAGTACCAGTCCAGGCGAGCGATTGACGTTTTCATCAACGGGAAAAATTGGACTCGTGTGCATTGGTAGAGCGTCTGATTAGAAGGAATGAGCATGATTGAAATCACAGCTTCAGATATTTTTTTGGATCGGCACGTGGCATCAAAAACACCATGTATATCAAAGAGTTAGAGAAATAACAATAAGAAGAGATGGGCAAAATGGAAGATCGCGTTAGAACGATGAGCTGCAATCTCAGCAACCGTTATTTGAATCCCGGTTTTAAAGAGCTGCGCAGCACTATTGCAGATCATCAAGCTCCTTCTTGGGGCCAGATGTATTTTTTGGTTGAGTTGTGCAAAAAAACAATTGAAGAACTGGAGAAAAATCCTCCGGAAGAAAAGGAGTATTACAGCTGCTATATTCTTTGCACCTGCGGACCAAAAGACTTTTTAATAGGCGTTCTTGAGATCATTGAAGAAACAGAGGAGTACGACTTTTGGCTTCCGCGCATTGTGATGGAATGGGAAGAGAGGGAGCTATTCTTAACCGCTCTTCAGATTATCGGTAAATATCTCGGGCTGATCTCACATAAGGAAATACCAATCGTTAACCGCTCTGAGTATTATCGTATAACCAATGATCCATACTCATATTCTTCAAATTTCGATCAGCTAGGACAAATAGGTTCCAACCTTGTCCGAATCGGTTCTTTTGTCAGAAGTGAAAATCTATACAGTTCGTTGGATATTTTGTCCTCTGTCATCGATGAGCTGGAAACAGAATGCAGACGCTTGACTGGTTTTCTCAACTGGTTCCAACAGTGTATCGGGAACAGCGGGAGCTTCTATAGAGATAAAAAGAACTTCCGATTCTTGCAAAAAGGCGCCCCGGCAGCAGAGTCCAACAGCGTGAGACTGGCTAACGGGCTTAGAGAATGCGGTTCAAAAATCAAACGAATTAATCGTGGTTTATCAGGCCTCGGACAAGAAGCCAAACCGTTTCAGCTAGAAGACCCGAAAAATTTGGAGATTATCGATGACCTGAATGGGTATTTAGGAGGCCTCAAATATGCGATAAGACAACTGAAAGAGCAGCTTTCAGAAAAAGAAGAGGCCAAAAAAGGAGCCGATATTGTTAGGTCAACCTAGGATCTGCCTGAAGTCGTAACTTTCAGAGCATCCAGACAAGGAGAACAGACAATGAGAATCAACAATCAAGAAATCAAAAACGCGGAAATTTCTGTGGTATCCGAACGGAAAGTCCAAGGACTCAAAGGGCTCAAAGCAATTTTTACATACGAGGCCCGGGTAAAGAAAAAAGGTCGGACGTATAAGAAACAGTCTGAAGATTTGGGAATCCTTCAGGCCTGGCTGCTCTCTCAATTAGAGACCGCATAGATATGTAGTCGCAAAGTTTATGTCCGGGACAGCAATCTGCTTCTAAAAAGAAGTTGGTTAATGTTCTTGGCAGGACACGTTAACCGTCCCGGACACCCCAATTTTAAGTCCTGCCCCGCAAGGAAAGTGCGGTGAAAGCTCAACTTTCCCTTGATTGTTCGTAACAGATTGCACAAAAGTCCTGCCAGATTTTTTGAAAACGAAGTTATGAACAACAGACAAATCTCAAGTTGCGGACTTTCCTTCTTTAAGGACGGTTCGGCTTTTTGCGCCCTTTTTCCTCCTCAGTTTCCTTAGGAAAAGGCTTTCGGTTTCCGAAAACCCTTTCCCAAATCAACTTCATTTCCTTAAGGAGGAAAAACAATGTCAGAAAAAATCTTTATTCAGCGTCTTGCTCTTTACCTGAAGAGCGGAACCAATCTCGTCATTGATTTCAAAGTCGATGATCCGGGAACCAACTGCCAGCAAATTGAAGACCTGAAAAAAGCCCTTGATAAGCGTGAATCCGAAGAACCGGCTGAAGAACCCAAAGATAAAGCTCTTGAGTCGAAGAAAGATTTCATTGAATTCAAAGGACAGCGCGAAGTTCATGTCCGCATTGAAGAAATAGCTGCTTTTGAAGTGCTTTCTCTGGTTCTGACACCGACTCCGAAAGAAACGGCCAAAGCCGAATAAAGAATAAATCCCGAGGAGGATCTATGAACAAAATCTTTAAAAAAGTTTGGAATCGGAAACGGGGATGTTTTGTTGCCGTATCCGAGGCGATGTCTTCTGTTTGTCAAGGTAAAACGAAGGCTGTTCTTGCAGCTTCGCTTTTAATGGCAGCTCAGATTCCCGCTTACGCCCTCGTGACGATCAACGGAGATGTAGTGGGAAAAGACTCCCGATTCCATTTTCAAGGCCGAGGCCCGGCACTCGCCGATAGTCATACCATCAATGGAAATTTGACTTGGAACTTGGGCCGGGACGGAAATTTCAGAGGTTCTTTCCTTTGTGTTTCCATTGGAGCAGGATACTTCAGCTCCCTTAGTAACACGTTGACTGTCAACGGAAACTTCAATATCAACAACAATTCTTGGGTACACATCGCTCACAATGGCGACGAAGGCGGAAATATCTATAGTGCTCTGAATATTTCTAAAGACTTAAACATTTCCAGTGATTCCGAGCTTTCTCTTATCAGTAACGGAGGAAGCGGTAACGACCCGACAATTCACGCAAGCCTCAATGTCGGAGGGACTGTTTACAACTCCGGACGCCTTGTCTCCTACGGCGGTCCTCAAGCTGGAAGAACGTACGGATCGTTTTCAATCAACAATCTCGTAAACACAGGCACATTCATTTTTGACTCACCTAATGCTTTAAACGGTACTTTCAACAACGTAACTCAAGCCGGAGGATATTTTCAACAGGGCGGGACTAATGATTTCCACATTAACGGCACCTTGACGGTCAGCGGAGGAACTCTTGGCAATAATGACACAATTGTCGTAGGTGCTGATTCAGGCAAGTTTTCCGTAGGTCAAAGTTTGAATTTGGCGGGTGGTTCGGTCGGAAACCTATCCGTCCTTACTCATGTCGGAGGATCAGTCTTAGTTTCAGCCGGTTCATATGGAATCGGAACACTGAACAAGTCTAACGGCTCGTTGACAAATAAAGGAGCACTGACAGTTACCAACTTCAACCAGTCCAACGGTTCCTCCACCAACAGCGGAAACCTAACAATCGGTAATGCCAATTTGTACGGCTCCCTGAACAATACCGGGACGCTGACCATGACCGGCAAACTCACCAGCCGAGGAAACCTTTCGAGCAGCGGTACTTTGAACAATCGCGGCAACTGGACGGAAACGAACCGCTTCACAATTGCCGGGAATTTAAACAATACCGGCAGCGTAAATTTCCAGAACGGCTTCCAATTCGGAAACGGACGCCTGACCTCTTCCGGGACAATCCAGACGAATAACGCCTTGGACGTTTTCGACAGTCTCGGAACCACGGGCCAGCAGGATCTTCATTATGTCGCCCTAAGTTCGGCGACTCCTCAAGAAGTGAGCACCAGCCTGACAGATTTCTTCCAGAAATATTTGCCCGGATCAGTCGCTCAAACGCTTGCCGATCACGCTTCGTTTACCGGCGGAAAAGTCGTCATTACCGGCGTGAACCTTACCCAGACTCAAGCCGACGACTTGGCAAAGGCATTCAAAACTAAGTTTGGAAGTGCAACGACCCTTGAGTTCCAAGGCACGATAGCGGGCGTTTCACATGATGATAAGCTCACGGTCGCAAAAACCAACGAACTTTATGACAATGTTGAACACCTTCGCGATGTCATTTTCGTAGACCGCAAGCTCGAGGCTGAAAACGGAGCTGTGGTTGTTGGTAATTCCGGGCTGCGGAACAACACCGGCTTTACCGGTATCAATGAAGCAACCGGCACTACAATTCAGGACGGAAAAGAACTGACGTTGATCGGCGGTAAATCCGACGGATCAGGAAACCGATTCAATCTTGCCGAAAAAGTTATTTCTGCTGTAGGAGACGGTGCAAAACTGATTCTGGGCAGTCTCGGCATTAAGGATTCTTCCCTTTATCAGGGTCAGGCCGCAGAGGTCAATCTGTCCAACGGCGGAGAATTGAAGATCGCTGCCGGTGATTATCTTGTCAAGAATCACTCCTCCGCCGGAGGTACGACGACAGTAGATAAAAACTCTATATTCCGCAGCGATAACGCGACATTCACTGATAAAGCCGTTCTTGAAAATAACGGTGAAACTATCCTCGGAGCTTTAAACGGCTGGAACAGTGCAGAGGTTCACAACAACGGCAAATTAACAGTCAACGGCAATACCCAATTCGGCGGCAGATTTATTAATAATGCCAACGCCAAATTAGTCGGCACTGCGGATATAGACGGAACCTTGCAGAACAGCCAAGGCGCCCGGTTAATTGCCAATACCGTTAATGTCAACGGAACACTCCGTAATTTTGGTTACATGGAGGCGTTAGATAATTCGACAGTATTCGGTACGCTTGAAAATCCGGGTGAAATTCGTCTCTTCAATACGCATATCGGTTCCAGAGGCTCGGGAGACATCGGAACCATCGGCAATACTTATACGCTGAAAGCAACCGGAAAGACTCAGGTTTCCGGCCTTCTCGCCAATGCACCCGGTGCAATTGCCGAATTTAGCGGTAATGACTCCGAGCTGGTGATTTTATCCGGGGGTTCCGTTTCCAATAACGGAACCTTGATAGCCGACTCACTTGTCGTCAATGAGGGCGGTTATTTCATTAATGGAGACAAAGCTCAGAAAACATTCACCGCTTCCCCGCTGCGTCTCAGAGCCGTAGCAAGAGCCGTTGCTAAAGCCACGGAACAATTAAAGAATCTGACAGTTTCCGAAGGCGGCACCAAGACGAATAACGGATTGGCGTATTACGGAACAGGCTCGATTGCGGGTGAATTTATCAATGCTGCGGGAGCAGAAGCCTACGGCGGTGTGTCGGATATTTTTGCTGACGGCAGCGGCTTAGGCATTACCAATACCGGTTCCATTAAGAATGCCGGAACATTTACTTTCGGCGGTTCTTTGAACAACTCCGGCTCCATAACCGGTGACGGGCTGATTGTTTTCAAACGCGCCGGTCTGGGAAATGACACATTCACAAACGCCGGACAAATTAATGTCGGAAGCCTCGAAGCTGACAACATTAAGTATGTCCAGACGGCAGGAAGCCTTTCCAGTCCTTCAGGATGGTTCTCCAATTCAACGGTGGAACTTACGGGCGGTACGATTGAACACGCAGTTCTTGGTTCGGGCAACACCTACAATTTGGGTTCCGGCTCGGGTTCCAATGATGCAGCAACGTTTACGGTCGGCACACTGGACAGTTCTTCTGTCGTGAATATCAACCGGGGCGCAACGCTGAGAACCGAAAAAATTGCAATGACCGGTCATAAGACCTCTAACTTGCAGGGCGGACGTCTTTCTACCACTCTCAATCAGGTCTTTGCCGATCTTGATTACCGCACGCTGAATCTTGATGCGGCAAACCCGGACGACAAAGTGGAAGTCTCGAGCAATCCTCAGATTGTGACCGGAATAGGAAACGTTATTGATTCAGTAGCCGAAGGCATTGCTTTTAAGTGGGGCACAGTCGCGTTTGACGACGCCTCCTACAGCGCAGCACTGGCCGGGGATGCAGTAAACAAACTTGTAGCCATCGGAGACGTTCCTGCGGATCGTCACGGAGAGCTTGAAGTTGCGTTTAACGGCAAAGCAGCCGAGAGATTCAATGTTGATTTGGCTAATTCCATTAAGGCCACAGCGAACGGCGGACAGGCTTATGCAACATTTGCCAATGAAACGCTTTCCAACGAAAGCGCTGCCAATCCGGGCGCAACTTCTTTAGTTGTCGGCGTTAATGACCGCAGCGCAGTCATTATTCCGACATCCGGCACGCCGAATGTTTTGAACCAAAACATGGGCTTTATGAATGTTACCGGCGTCACCGACGGCCTCTATATTAATAATGGCAGCCACTTCGTTTTGGTTGGTCAGGCCCAGCCCAATCCCAATCTCGCTCCGGTGGAATTAGCAGACGGTGCCGTTTGGGTTGGCGGCAACAAAAACATTGACGGTTCCGTCACTCCTTCCAAACTAACACTTGGTTCTTACGGTTCTGCTTCTGAAACAAAAGGCCATCTTGGTGAGTTAAACATTGGAGTATCCCCTGCGAATCCCGCTCTCGGAGGTGCCGGTGGTCAGGTGATTGTCAAAAATGGCGAGTTCACTGTTGACGTGCTGAACAACGGCTCTGCCGGTTACGGCAATGATAAAGAGGGATTGGTTATCGGCAATGCCGATGACACAGCCACTCTGCTGATTGTCGGCACCTATACGGCTGTTGACGGCAGCGCGATGAGCAATCACGGTATTTTCAAAGCTCAAAATATTGCATCCCGCAACACCAATAATTCGTTTGTTAACTACGGAACCTTTGAGATCGGTACTGCCGACATCAGCGGCTACGTGGAAAACAACGGTCAAGCAGCCTTTAATGAGCTGACACTACGCGAATACGGTTCTGTTAATAAGCAAGGTGCTGAACTGACAGCCGGAAAACTGACTGTTTCCGGTAACGCTCTTGCCGGTGCTTCGGGAACTTACGGCATTCGTGGATCGCTGGAAAATCAGGGCAAACTGTCCGTTACGGATGAGCTAACTGTTGCCGGTGATATGACCAACAGCGGCGAAGTGGACATTGCAAAACTTACCGTTCAAGCCGCAACACCCGTTCAGGATGCAACGGCGGGCAGCTTCATTAATAACGCACTTGCCAAAGTGGATTCAATGCTGACAGAAGCAGGATCTTTTGTCACGAATGCTGCGGATGCTGTCCTGACAATTGCAGGTCTTAAAGGAGCCTCCGAACTTAACGGAACCGTTACCAATGACGGAACTCTCAAAGTTGACGGAACTGCGAGCGTGACGGTTGCTTCCGGTGAACTCAACAACAACGGCACAATGGAAAATACCAATGCGCTGAATGTCACAGGCGGCACGGTTGGCAACAACGGCTCCTTAGCTTTGAACGGTTTGAATATCACCGGCGGTCAGGTACAAAATTCTGCCCAAGCCGATCAGTTCAAAGACTCAGGGACAACTCAGATTGAAATGGCTGACGCCTCCGACGTCGGTATTGCCAATGAAGGGCACCTTGAGCTTTCAAACCTCATGTTACTGAAGGGCATGATTCAGGGCGGTTCCGTCGGTTCTAAGGATGTGACTCTGGCAGATGTCCGGCAGGATGCCTCGATTGAGGCCGAAAAGGTTCAATTAAAAGAACTGAACAATGCCGGTACGGTAAAAGTCATTGAATTTGCCGCTACCAAGACCGAAAATACAGGCACCGTTGAGGCCGGACACCTCGTTTTAGCTGAGAACGACCGCTTCCTTAACCAAGCAGCCGGTTCAGTCAAGGCCGATCAACTGGTTCTTAACGGCGGAGAATTTGTCAATGCCGGTGGAAACACCTCGGATATCGCTCTGACGCAAATCGCGACCGGCGGTCAGTTCACTTCCGATGGAGACAGCAACCTTCAGAAGGTTGTGTCCAACGAGGGAACGATTAACCTTAACAAGGGCAATCTCAATATTGCCGAGCTCGATGCGAAGAACTCCGTCTATAACCAGTTGGGCGGACACTTCAAGGCTGATAAAGGATTCTTTGCAGATTCCACGCTCAACATAAAGGGCGGTATTTTTGATGCTTCCGAAGTTCGCGATTCCGAAGGTAACGTTACCGGTCTCCTCGGCAATAACACCGTTAACATCTCCGGCGGCAATAAGACTCCGGTGATTGATAACGAGGATTCGGCTGAGGATAAATCCCACTATAAAGACAATTTGACGCAGGTTATCGCAGGATTGGTCAACAGCGATACCACCGTCAATATTATGGCGGGCGGCGTCCTCGATGTTGCCAAGATCGAACTTGACGGAAAAGCCGATAGCATCAATCTGAAGGGCGGTGTCCTTCAGACGAGCGCGGATCAGATCTTCGGTTCAGTCACGACTGAGGCCATTCGAATCGACGCGGCAGATGCCGAAACAGGCACCGTACAGCTTCCGACCACCGTGCTTTCTGCTACTACCGTTGGCGCAGTTAAAGATGAGATCAAATCCGGGCTGAATGTCGAAAGCGGCAATCTTGCTCTTGACGACGATTATTTCAGCGCTTCTTTGATTGTTAGCGTCACCGACAAAATTGCGAATGCATTTGAAAACGCAACAAACCTGACGATCAATTTCTTAGGGCAGATGACTGCGCCTTTCACCATCACAACTGCAAACGATTTGGAAAAAGAAGGACTCGATGTCGTTCTGAACCCCGGCATTGTGCTCAACACGACGACTCTGCACAATGAGTTTGCGGATGAGTACAACAAAGACACTGATGCTTCTCAGACGATCAAAGGTTTGATCATTGGTGCCGAGTCCAATGATCCGAATACCAATTCGATCAATATTAGTATGGGATTCAAAGATGTCTCCCATACCGATAAAGTCACAATCGAAGGCGGTAAAGAATTGGTTCTTGTCGGCAATGCCGTCAATGCAATTCCTGAAGGTTCTTTTGGTGATGATGCCAACAAACTGCTGAAGGATTCCACCGACGGCGGCTCCATTGACGTGAATAACGGTACGTTTACGTTCGGCTCTCACGGCGGTGTTACACCGACAGTCGGATGGATTCTTTCCTCCAATATCGGAGAAAACGGAGCTTTGGAAGCCAAGAACGGCGAATTTGCAGATTGGACTATCGCAAACAACGGTAATGTTCACGTTCACTCTAATGCCATTTTGCACACCAACAGCCTGACCGGCAGCGGTTCGACCGTTAATGAAGGAAAAGTCTCTCTGGACGAAAAAGACGGAAGTCTTCCGGTCTTTGATGTCACCGGAAATTTCCTGAATAAGGGCCAGAACTCCGTCTTGGACGCTTCCAAGGTTGACAAGGTAACGGTATCCGGCACACACGCCAATGAAGGCAAAGCCAATTACAACGATATGCTGATTGCCGAGGGTGGCAGCTCTAATAACAGCGGTACGGAAAAAGGAAACATCCTCACCGTTGAAGGAACTCATACCAACTCCGGTACGTCTACTTGGAACGGTGTCACCGTTGCCGATAAGGGCAAAGGCGAAAACGCAGGCAAGCTCGATGTCGGCACTGTGTTCGATGTGATCGGTGAGTTTGTCAACAAGGGCAAAGACGCTGTTCTTGATGCTACCAAGACAGCCGTGACAACTGTTGCGAGTCTGCTGCGCAACGAAGGAACGGCAAACTATGACGATATGACCGTCGCTTCGGGCGGTACGTCGAACAACTCCGGTTACGAGAAAGGCGACATCCTGACGGTTGCCAACGGCGGTCAGCACACCAACAGCGGGACGTCGATTTGGAACAATGTCACGGTTCAAACCGGAGCAACTTCAACTGTTGATGTAGGCGGCAAGGAAACGATCAACGATACCTACGATATTGCGGGCGACCGCACCAACAAAGGAGAAGTTGACGCAACGAAGGTTGCCAATACTCAGGTTTCCGGGACGCTCGATAACCAAGGAACCTCCAACTATGACGATATGACCGTCGCTTCCGGCGGTACGTCGAATAACTCGGGCTTCGAGAAAGGCGACATCCTCACCATTGAGGACGGAGGCGAACATACCAACTCCGGCACGTCGATCTGGAACAACCAGACCGTACAAGTCGGAGGCTCGGCCACTACCGAAGAAGGTGGCAAAGAGACCATTAACGACAAATATGTCATAGCCGGTGATAAGACGAATAAAGGTGAAATCGACGCCACCAAGGTCACTGATACCCTTGTTTCCGGGACACTCGACAACCAAGGCAAATCTGAATACGACGATATGACGATTCAGGGCGGCGGTACGTCGAATAATTCCGGGTACGAAAAAGGCGACATCCTAACGATTGACCCGGACGGCGAACACAATAACTCCGGCACCTCTATTTGGAACAACGTCGTGGTGGCCGGAGGCGATGTGAACAACACGGGAGATATTGAGACCGGCAAACTCACCATTGACGACGGCCTTGTCAAGATCGACGGCGGCAGTCTGAAAGCCGAGGAAACCGATCTTAACGGCGGAGACCTTGTTATCGGAAACGACAGAGAACCGACCGAAGAAAATCACGTTAAAGCCGAGATCAATCCGACGGGCGACGTTATCGACACGAATATCTACGTGAAGAATAACGGCGACTTAAACTTGGGACCCAAAGGCGGTCTTGATTGGGCCGACTCTATCGGATCTCCGACGGTGCCTAGCGGCACACCGAGCCGATTGGTTATCACCAATAACGTGACAACAGGCCCGGGAGGAGGCATTGCCGTAGGCCCCAACGTTTGGACGGATAAAGACAATCACGTCCAGATCGGAAACGGTGATTTGTATTTCGCTAAAGACTCTTTGACCGTTATTGACAGCTCCATCCTGTCAGACGGTAAGAGCGCATTCAATACCACAAGCGATATTGCGAAAGTGACAGTCGAACCGGGTGCAAATCTGGTTTTAGGCAATATCGAAGAGGTCGGCGACTACACGATTGTCAACGGCTACATCACCGGCGGAAATGAAACCGACGGAATGTGGACCGGCGGCTGGACAGGTGAGAACCTCTATGCACTGCCCCAAGACGGCAGCGGCATCAATTGGATTCTGACGCTGCACAATGACCCGAGCAAGATTTGGGTGAATGCGACATTAGCTGATGTTCGCACTGTCTATCCTGACATTGCGATCCCCAACATTGCGAACGACGATCTGCTGCAATGCAAGAGCGGTGACGCAGGAGCAGATTTTATTTGCCGAGTTCTGCGAGATAAGGAACTCGATGTTGCCGGTAAGACCAAAGTTATCAACTCCGTTGCCAATATCGCATTTGCAGGCGGCGCTATGAGCGTTTCCATGAACGACCTCAACACGGCAGCCGACTCCATCGAGGGCAGAGTTTCTATGCGGAACGAGGCCTTTACAGAGTATGGCGTTATGCGTGAATGGGAGCGCGGAAATGATCTTTGGGTTGATGTCATCGGCGGCAAACAGAAATACAAGAGCCTCAGCGCTACGGGTATTTCTAAGGCCGGATTCGATACAAACGCCTACGGTCTGGTTATGGGCTATGACCGCAAGCTTGCCGGTAAATCCGTCATCTTGGGAGCGGCATTCAGCTATAACCACGGCTCTCTGGATTCCACCGGCGACGTGCTGAAGACCAAGAACAAGTATGACAGCTTCGGTCTGCACGCTTACGGCGCCTATGCCCCTGTCGATAGAGTCAACCTGATCGGCACCCTGAGCTGGATGCATAACTCCTCTGATATTACTCAGAGCATTAATGCAGCCGGATTCAACAAGGCCGACGCAGATGTTAAGACCAACTTATTCAGTCTCGGCGCTCGAGCCGAAGCCACTCTGCCGGTAGGCAAGGCAAACGTGATTCCTCACGCAGGACTGCGTTATGTGTGGGCCAAGTCCGGCAGCTACGACACGAAAGTAGACGGTAAGAAAGTATGGGGCAACACACCTGATGCCACCAATACTTTCCAGCTGCCTGTCGGTGTTGCGGTTCGAGGCGACATTATGACTGCTTCCGGCTGGAATGTCCGTCCGCAAGCTGATTTGACGCTCATCCCGCAGTTCGGAGATACCGAACAGAAGACGAAACTCAGCAACTTCAACGGCGTCAGCGACAAGCTCTCCGGCGAATTTGCGGGCAAATTCGGCACCAACATCAATCTGGGTGTTCAGGCCGATAAAGGTCCGGCAACGTTTGGCGTCCGCTACGGATTCACGGGCGGCACCAAAGGAAAAGCAGACCATGCCTTCAAGTTCGAGGCCAGATACCGCTTCTAAAGAAAACCCTTTGCGGGGCGCTCCCGGGTGCCCTGCAAAGAATTCAAAACACTAGAAAAAGGTACTCATATGCATACGACCCAACAAAATCCAACCACTAAAAAATGCGTTGAAATTCTTGCCCGCAACACCCGTGAGGCGATGGTCAGAGACAAATACGCCTCCGGCATTGAAGAGGCTAAAAAATGGGGCTTTGTCGAGAACACTTGGGAAGACAAGCAATTTCAAGAAGCAGACTGGAACGCCTTTGTAGAAAAAGCAATGGAAGGCGATCCGTGGGAGGGGCACGATGGCAAACAAGCATTTTGAAGAGTTTGCTCAGGACTGCGCAAATAAATTGGCTTCCCAAATCGAAGCCGGGAAAGCTCCATGGGAACTTGGAGGAGTGCCTGCTTCTTATCCTGTGGATGCCATTAGCGGGAAACCTCTGCAAGGCATCACGGCGCTGCAACTGATGGTCAGAGAAAAAACATCAGGCTTTGAAGACAACCGCTGGCTGACTCCCTCTCAAATTGCAGTTTTAGGTGCAAGTGTAAAGAAAGGAGCCCGAGGAGTTCCGAGCGTCGGCTGGAATGAAGGATTAGAGGGAGAATTCAAACCTACCAAGATTCCACAAACGTATTACAACGTTGAACAATGTGAGAACTTCAAAAAACCTCTGCCTGAACTTTTGCCTATTGAACAGCAACCCAAGGCTCAGTTCGAAGACATGTGTGCTCTGCTTGGCTATACAAACAAAGGCAGTGTATGGGGAAGCGGCGTTAGTGCCTATGTCAACGGTCGTAACGAGCTCATCCTAGCCCAGAGAAGTTCTTATGAATCGGGCGGCAGAGATTCAGATAAAAAATATGAGTTGTCCCAGCTTCGTGCTGCTCTGGACGGTATCCGCGCAATCACAGACGCGAGAGTTTACGATAACTTTCAGGAGTTGCTGGAGAGCAAACAAACAGACAAAGAAACTTCGTACTTCTTGCGTGAAAATTTAGCCAGAGCATTCATGCAGTCCCACATCGGCAGCAAATTACCGAAAAATCTGAATGATTTCACGCCGGAAGAAATTATTGAACAGAATAAAGACATCGCTGATCTTATTCGGACTCATCCAAGTATTCTGTTTGAGGCCGCTGCGGATGCCTCCAAGGTCGTCAACCGCACTATTGAAAAAAGTGAGCAAAAATACATCATTGTTGATTTCGAGCGGCAAGAAGTTAAACGATTGACTGCCTCTCAGAGCAGAGACTATGTCGCTCAGGAACTCAATCAATTAAAACTGTCCGGGACAATCCTCCACGATCCATATTTTCGAGAACTTCAAACAAATCTTCATAAACAGGGGTATTTTAATCCGTACCAAACATTAACTAAGCCGCTTTATCCCGATCAAAAATCGGAGGATTCTCTGTGCAGAAAGATTAACCACTGCGGTTTTGCATTTGTTGAAGAGAATCAACTCACCAAAGACAAAGAAAACTTGTCTTACGAGAGCTTAAATCTCCTGAATTTAACTCATGCTAGAAGCCCTCGTTTGGGGAGCCTGACTGAAGATGCCTTTATACAATCTTTAATCGAGAATGGAATTGGATTTACAAAGAAGCGGATTGAAGAGCAGCTAAGTAAATTAGACAGAAGTTCTCGACCGGATGTTTCAGATGCGTTGTCTCTGTGGGACTCTCTTTCCTATGACAGACGCAGAGCGCAAAACCCTATTGTTACGCGAGTGAGCTGTTGGATAGTCAATTTTGACACCAACCGCATTGAAGGAACGACAATAGAAGACGCTGTTTCAAATTCTTTAAACCTCATTGAAAAATGGGCAGCAAAGACGCCCACCCTCTCCTGCGGTCTTCGACAAAAACTTCTTTCTCAGTTCGGGAGGTTTAAAGAAGAGAGAGGGGACAGAAATCTGACCCGAAACAATGACCTTCCTCTTTTCGGAACGTCTGATCCTGAAAAAGAGATAGCTCTTTGCGATCAATTCTTAAATCCGTCTCGTTCGGGAGAAAATGACCTTAACGGCAATGTTGTACTTAGAGATTTGGACCGCAAAGGCTTGGTAATTTGCCGCAACTTAAAAGAGGTGCTGGAAGCCAGTTCTTGGCAGGGAAAAGGTCTGGAAGCACAAGCTGAAGCAATCATTCATAAGCTGGGACTTCACGTTGGCAAGGCAAAAGAACTTAGTGCGCCTCAAAGTCCTCAAGAAGCTCAGCAACGCTTTAATGATTTCTGCTGCGCTCAGAAAACCTTTTATTCAGTAGAAACAGCCCGTCGTCGGAGATCTGAAGAACAAACCATCAGACAGATTTTGCAGGGCGCATCCCCTGAAAAGATTCAAGAGATCAAAGAATTGATCAAAGCGGAAATTGAGCGTATCGCCAAGAGCAGTCAAAAAAACGTTCAGAAAAACGAAGTGATTCAACCGGTACGGACACAGTCCGGTATGGAGCGGTAACCATGGGATGGAAGATGACTAAAGAAGCTGCTTTAAAAAGGCAAAAAGCCGAACGTCTGTTCGAGGAAGGATTTGGGCCCCTGAAGGTCTCTCGCGAACTTGAAGTGAATTTCTATATCGTCCGCGACTGGAAAACAGCTTGGAAAAACAAAGTCGAAAAACGCAACCAAGGCAACACACCTCTTAACCGAACGATTGCCTCCAGTTTATTTAGTTTCGGATACGGCTACAGAACTGTGGGAAAAATGCTTAACCTTTCCAGCATTTGGCTCAGTCGGGACTGGGCCAGACAGCATCGCAAGCTTTCAATCGTGCAAGCAAGGAAAAGCAAGAGGAGCAAAAAATGAAAACAGGACGAACTCTGTATTTTCCCGAAAAATTCGCTATGAAAGCTGACCCTCAAGAAGCTCCCCAAGGGGCGCTCTACGATAAGTCTCAAACCAAGAGAAAGAATTTGAATCGAAATAATCAGATAAAGCGAATTTCCACCGTTTTGCCAAGGGCGGCTGCGTATCGTTTGAGAGAAGACATCCCCGGCAACTCACCTCTTCCCAACTTGGTTTCCAACCGGGCAACTGCGGACTGGGATGTTCCCATTCTTGCCGCAATCTCAGCTTGGCTTATCCCAGCGCGTGCTCGCAGTTCTAATACTTTGTCAAGATCCTTGAACTCAGCTCTGACTTCTTCGTATTCTTTGCGGAATTCAGGATCTTCTATCCAATGCGCCGAAGTCTCTTTCCATGTTTTCTTTGCAAGTCTTCTAGCTTCCATTTTTAAGCTCCTTCAGTCGGTTATACGCAATTTCCAAGTCCCCTTTTGGAGTCTTCTGAGTCTTTTTAATAATGGAGTGCAAAAGCCAAATTTCTCTTCCGACTTTTGTGCAGTAAAAAACCCTTCCGTTACCATCTGCGGCTTTAGCTCTAACCTCAAAGAGGCCCGGGTAGCCGGTCAGCGTCTTCGTATGCGGCTCTCCAAGATCGCTTCCAAACACCTCCATTTTGTCCAAGAGGTATTTCAATCGAGCTCTTATCTTCAGAGGCATTGCTTCGATTCCCAGACGAACATCCTCCGAAAAAAAATAAATTTCATACCTCGGCACGGTGACTCACTGCTTGTTTTGATCAGAAGTAATTATATCAAATTTGATATTAAACCTTTACTGTATTCGTCTTCTTTGGAAACAAATTTTAATCAATGCTGCCTGCGTGTAAGGTTAATTATCGGTCTCATCCTTGCGACTCTCTCTTTGTCTTCCCAAGCCGATGACTTTGGAGAGTTAGCCAAACGCTGCGCCCCTGAAATTGCGGAGGATACGCTGAGAGCCATCGTTAAAACCGAGTCCGGTTTTAATCCCTATGCCATCGGAGTGGTTAACGGCAAAGTTAAGCAGCCAAAGGCCTACCACGAAGCAATGAGCACGATTGCCGAGCTGGAGCTTTCCGGCGCGGATTATTCCGTCGGATTAGCTCAAATCAATCGAAAAAATTTCTCAAAGTACGGAATTAGCGCTTCGCAAGCTCTGGACGCCTGTACCAATCTGAAGGTGGCCTCTCGGATTTTAAGTGCGTGTTTTAAGTCTGCAAAACAGTCCCCCGCACCCGATGGAAAAGCTCTTCACGATGCGTTGAGCTGTTACTACAGCGGCAATTTCAAGACCGGATACCGACACGGATATGTAGACAAAGTCCGAAGCAATGCCGGGCTCTCGCCGCTTTCTGTGCCCTCGATTCGTGAAGTAGAAGTCTCCAAATCCCAATCTTTAATTGCCGAAGGAGTCCCCGGCAAATCAAGCGGACTCATTTTTTAAGGAAATCAAAATGAAAAATAAAGTTTTAACCTCTCTTCTCTTTTACTTTTTCCTCGGTGCAGAGGCATTTGCAGCTTCCGGGACAGGCAGCGGTGATTTTCTTGCCACGCTAAACACTGTGCAAAACTGGGTAAAGGCCGCTTCCGTTGTTCTTGCCTTCATTTTGATTGTTATCGGCGGCCTACGAATCGGTAACGGAGAAGAGAAAGCAACCACTGCTGGCGCCCGTCTTTTATGTGCCGGAGTGTTTATCGGATGTGCCGGTTGGTTTGTTTCCAATCTGATTCCCTACTAATAAATAAAGAAGAAAAGCATGTATCCCGAACCTATTTACAAAGCTTTGGCAAGACAACCGCTGTACTTGGGAATTCCGTTGATTCCGCTTCTTCTTGTCGGAATAACGGGCTTCTCATTGGCTCTGCTTATTTATATGCCTGCGGTTGTTTTCGTATTTCTCATTCTGTACATCATGAGATCGCTTTGCGAAAAGGACGAGCAGCTCTTTCATCAGCTCTATTTGTACTGGCTCCTTAACTATAAGAGTTTTCCAAATAGAGCTTACTGGAAGTCAGTTATCTCGTTTGCGCCCAATGTCAAAGAAAAAGAGATACCGCTCCTCATCAGTCGGGCAGATCAAACCTTTTTAGCCTCAAAGGAGCTAAATCAACATGATTAAAAAACTTAAAGACTTTTGGCAGTCTGAAAAAAGTATCAGTGCTCTGATCCCCTTTTCCTCAGTTGTAGCGCCCGGAGTTGTCATCGGGCGCAACGGGGAGTTGATGGCCACCCTCCATTTGGAAGGAATCACGTTCGAGACCCAAAGTCAGGAAGCTTTGGAGATTGCCTGCCGGCAATTGAATAATTTCTATTGCACGGTCGCAAAAAACAATCGAATTATTCAAGTTCATCGAGTCAGAAGACCGATCACAGAACAGCTGACAGCGCCTGAAGCGGGAATTGCCAGAGAATTTGCTCTCAAGTACAACCGCCGAATGGGGCAAACCACCCTATTTACCACGGAGTTGTATTTAACTTTAATTGAACGAGCATCCGTCGAACCTCACAAGCGGAAATTTTCAGACTTTAAGGAAGAGTTCGAAGAGCGGATGATAATGTTTGAGGCTCTGCTTGAGTCTCTGCAATCGAATTTTGCGATGTACCGGCCTACAAGGCTCTCTGAGTATGAAGAAAACGGCGTTCTATACTCTGATCTTCTTAGTTTTTACAACTTTCTAATCACCGGCAGCTGGCAAAAAATCAGACTGCCGGAGGGACCCTTGTTTGAGGCCCTCGGCAACACCCGGGTATTTGTCGGCGGCGACACTCTCCAGTTTCAAGGTGCCTTCGGCAATACTTATGCGCAAAGCATTGAATTCTTAGATTACAGCAGCGTCACACATTGCAAAGTTCTTGACGAACTGTTTTACCCCGAAAAGCAGCAGGACGGAACAGAACCTTATTCCTACGTTGAAACCCAAACCTTTGGGTTCATAGGAAAAAACGAGGCAATGTCAAAGATCAAAAAAAGACGCAACAACTTTCTAACCGTTGGCGACGCAGCAGCCTCTCAAATTGAACAACTTTCCGAAGCACTCGATCGAGTTCAGGGGGGAGGTTTAGCTTTCGGGGAATATTCGTACTCTCTTTTGATTTTCGGAGACAAGAACACCGTTTCAAAAAATACTCGGAATGCGCTTTCCATTCTGAGCAACGCCGGATTCAAGCCGATTATCGGAACTTTTTGTCTCTCGGCTGCTTGGGCTCATCAAATTCCGGGAAACATTCGCTTCAGACCGAGACATGTTCTTCTCTCGACCATGAATTTTGCTCATCTTGCCCCGTTTCACAATTTTCCGTACGGAAAAAAAGACGGAAACCCCTGGGGAGAGGCGCTTTGTTTATTAAAAACGCCCAGTAACCAGCCGTTCTTCTTTAATTTCCACGTCACGCCCGAGAGATCTAATTCGTTTGATAAAAGAGAAAACGGCCATACGTTGATCTTAGGGAAGTCCGGCTCAGGAAAGACTGTTCTTTTAACTACGCTGCTTTTTCTGGCGCAAAAGTATCGAGACGCCGCACACCCCCTCACTTGTATCTTTTTTGACATCAGCCGCGGTGCCGAGGTCGCCATTAGGGCGATGGGCGGCGGTTATCTCACGATTGAAAGCGGAAAAAACTCTCATTTCAATCCGTTTTGGCTGGAACCTACGAGTGAAAACACAGCGTTCTTAAAGCGCCTTATTAAGAAATGCGCAGAGCTTGACAACACGCCGATCACGACCACGCAAAAAAATGATTTGAATGACGCGATCGACACGATCATGACATTTCCTAAAGAAAAAAGGCGCCTGCGCTACTTAACTCAGCTCCTCATTCAAGGAGCGACCGAAGAAAAACAGGAAAATTCTCTAACGAATCGGCTTGCGCGCTGGATCAAAAACGGAGAGTATGCGTGGGTCTTTGACAATGAAGAAGATACTCTGGACTTTAATCAATATCCGAATTTCGGCATTGACGGAACCCACTATTTACAAAACGCAGATATTGCGCCGGTCATTTCCGATTACTTATTGCACAAGATTGATGCGATTCTTGACGGACGCCGGGTGCTTATCATCATGGATGAATTTTGGCGGTATTTAGCCGATCCTGACACCTCCAAATTCGCTTTGGAAAAGCTCCTTACGATGCGCAAACAAAACGGGATCATGGTTTTTGCCACCCAAGCGCCGGAACACTTAACCAAAAACGCCTTCGGCAGCCAATACATTCAAAACTGCGTCACCCACATCTTCTTGCCTAATGACAAAGCTACAGCCGAACAATACATCGGCGAATTTGACCTTACTCCGGACGAATTTAAGAAAGTCAAAGAATTTAAGCAACACGAAAGAAAATTCATTGTTCGGCAAGAAGGCAGAAGCGCGGTATGCAAATTAGATCTCTCTAATTTCCCCAAAGAACTGGAGGTGCTCTCGAGCGGCCCTGACAAAACAGCTTTTGTTGAAAACCTGATTGAGCTCGTGGGCGACAAACCTGAAGCTTGGCTTCCGTACCTTTGGGGCGAAAAAAGCCTTCAGGGAGACAAAGAGTTGCCGCTTGCTTGAGTTCAACCCAATGGAGAACAAAATGAAAACCAATAAAAAAATTCTAGCTTCACTGTTTGTTTTTTCCCTGCTGAATATTCCGGTGACAGCCTCAGCGTCTGGCATTCCAACCGTTGACGCATCGGCAATTGCACAAGCCGTGCTGAGTCTTGAGCAATTAAAGAACACCTACGCTCAGATTGTGCAGCAGTACAACCAGGCAGTTTCAACCTATCAGAATTTCACGGGAAACCGCGGTCTGGGCATGATTTTCTACAACCCGGAACTTCGCCAATTTCTTCCTAACAACTTTTCTTCTCAATTAAGAAATGTACTTTCCAACGGGGTCTCTTCCCTGTCGGCGAGAGGCAAAGAAATTTACGAGGAACAAAACTTAAAAGATGTCTGCAACCGATACGTCGGTCAATTGCTTTTGAATTGTCAAAAGCAGCAGGCGGCAAACGCCGAGTACCAAGCAGCGCTCTCAGAAGCGCAGCAGAAAGCAAAACAAAAATATGACACGATCGTGCAGCTGCAAAACGCAATTAACAGCACCCAAGACGCTAAGGCCATTCAGGAACTTTCAGCCCGCATTCAAAGTGAACAGTCCACACTGGAGAGCAGCAGAGCCCAGGCTGCTTACGAATTGGAGTTAGCTAAAGCCCGTATGGAAACTCAGAAAGCTGCTGAAGCTCAAAAACAGCACGAACACGCTTTCAAAGCACTCACGCCCGAGCAAGTAGCAGAAATTATGAGGTACTAGTTATGGCCGCGTATTTCACAACCTTCGGGGAGAATTTCAATGCGATGGTCGGAACCTTTGCAAAAGATGCCTCGGGAACGCTCATTGCCACGTTGGGGCCCATTGTCGCCTCCGGCCTCATTATCTATCTCATGGTGTACGGCTGGCTTATCGGCTCCGGCCGCGTTCAAGGCAGTATGGGGCAGAGCGTCATGCTGGCGGTCAAAATTGCATTTATTGCTTTTTTCGGTTTGAACGTCGGAACGTTCACCGATTATGTAATCCCTGCCGTCGGCCAGTTTGAGAACGTTTTATTAAGTGTTGCTTCGAGTGGTTTTGCCGGACACGCTGGTTTTGAATCCGAGAATTTAACGAGTCCTTGGTCTGCAATCGACAATCTATGGCTGACTTTTACTGATGGTTGGCAGGCGATCAGCGACGCGTCCTCAAAGCTCAATTGGCTCACCTCGGCTGCCACCATCATTGCGCTGATGGGCTGTGAAATCGTCATGGGCATCATCAGCGTGCTCTTTACGTTTTCCGCCTGCGGTGTGCTCCTTATCAACGAAACGGCGCTGGCCGTTATCTTAGGATTCGGGCCGCTGTTTATCTGCTCGCTCATGTTTCCGCCCATTAAAAGCTGGTTTGACGGATGGTTAAAAGCGGTAGTGACCTTTGCCTTCACGCTCGTGATGAGCGCGACGGTCACGGCATTATTCAGTTCGGTTTTTACCTCCTGCTTGGAAAAAATCACTACGGCCGCCGAGGCTGACGATGTCCAAATCGTCGCCATCGGTTTGCCGCTTATGAATTTCTGCGTGCTCGCATTAATCGGCGCCACTTTCATTAAGCAGGTTCCTACGATCACGGCAGCATTAACCGGCGGAATGAATATGGGCGCGGTGGGCCTAGGCCAGATGCTGCACGGAGCAGGTCAAACAGCGCGTTCCGTTGCAGGCGGTCTCACCTACGGTGCAGGCGCCGCTATGGGCAGCCAAGCCGTTAAAAACTTTGGGAATTCGATGCTCGGCTCTCAGGGATTAGGCGGCGCAGGCGCTTTAGGCATGGCCGGTCTCGGTGCGGCAGCCGGTTTTGCAGCCAGAATCGGGAAAGATGTCATCAACAACGATCTCGTCACTCCCCTGAAAAATCAAGCCTACCGAGGTTCATCTGACTTCAACACTCCGCAGCGGGGTTCTGTTTCCGCTGAGTTTGCAGGTCAGCAAGCCACCGCTCAGCAAAACGCCGCAACTGCGGCAAAGATGGTGGCAAACCGCAGAAATAAAGGAAACAAAAATGTTTAAAGATCTTATTATTCTTCTCTTCCCTCTCCTCCTTGCTGCCTGCGGAAGCACACCGCCGTCTCAGCCTTCAGGAGAAAAAATACCGATCAATTCCGAACAAACCCAAAAGCTGCTTCGGGAGAGCATCAAAAATCCCAATATTGAGGTACCGGAAAACCGCCGAACCAACATCCGATTCGCCTCTGACACGGACGAGCTCGTCAACACCCCTTAAGGAACCGATCAACCCTTATCCGAGAATCAATCATGGTTAATAAATATTTAAAGCGTAAACAAAACGGGGGAGAAGCTCCGGTAGAGCCGAAAAAAGACTCTCCCTATGAAAAAGCCGTGAGCTTTGAAGTCACTCGCGAGGAACTTTTCCTTGCTTCTGAAAGAAAAGCCTGGCGTTATACCGTCCTTTTGGGCGTTCTGAGTGTCATTTTGGCAATAGCACTTATGCTCTTGATGCCGCTCAAACAAACACTGCCTTTCGTCATTAAAGTCAACGAAAACAACGGGGACGCAACCGTGCTCTCGATTGCTAACGAGAAGGATATTCCTTACTCGGAAATGATGGATAAATACTGGCTTAATCGGTATGTGCTGGCGCGAGAAACTTATGACTATCGCACTTTAAGCCAGGACTTCACTGTCACTCGGCTTTTGTCCTTTCCCAATGTATTTGAACCCTATGCGGGTCAATTCGGAACCAACGAACACTCTTTGGAGCAGCGGCTCAAAGACAGCAAGCGAATTTTGGTCGATGTAATTTCCATCGTTCCGAACGGAAAAGATGTCGAAGGCAACAATGTCGCCACGATTCGCTTTGTTAAGAAATTAATCGACACGAAAAACGGCCAGGAAGAAGCGAGAAACGGCTGGGTCGCAACCGTCGCCTACGAGTACGTTCCGGACTTTAAAGCTGATGAACCTTCCAGACTTATTAACCCTTTCGGTTTCAAGGTGAGTTCTTACCGAGTTGATCCGGAACTCTTAGAAGGAGGCGGATTATGAAAAAATTTCTAATTCTTCTTCTCTTGGCCGCTTCATCCTTCAACTCTGTCTTTGCGCTGGATAAGCCGCAAAGCGGCAGAGAAGATAAAAGAGTCTTTTACACCGACTACAAACCGGATGAAATATATCCGATCTCCGCTGTTAACGGATTGATCACAACGATTATCTTTGAACCCGGTGAAACGGTTAAGAATTTCGGTTCGGGTTTTTCGACCGCTTGGGAATTTGCAGCCAGAGAAAATCATTTCTTCTTAAAACCCAAAGAAAAACAAGGAACAACCAATCTCGTTGTTGTAACCGATAGAAGGACTTATCTATTCGATGTCAAATTATCCGGAAACCGCAGCAAAGCCACTTATCGTCTTGCCTTTCGCTATCCCTTAGAGGAACAAGCGAGAATTGCAGCAGAAGCAGAAAAAAATCACGTCAAGGCTCTTCTGGAAGAAAGTCCGATTAAGGAAAATTCGGAGTCAAAAGAACAAACAAATCAAAACCGCAGCTATTCAATGAACTTCGGATCAGCTGCCAATTCTAAAAGGATTGCGCCGATTGAAGCCTTCGATGACGGACGCTTTACCTATCTGAAATTCTCCAAGCACACAGATTTCCCGGCAGCTTACCGCAAAGTGGATCAGGAAGAAACGTTGGTGAACAGTCACGTAAAGGGCGATTGGCTGGTTTTACACGGCGTGTTTGAAGAAATTCTCCTTAGAGCCGGGAGAAGCGTCGTCGGTATTTACAACGATAACTACACCGGAGGCGGAGTAAATGAAGAAGGGGGAGTTTCTGTCCCCGGGTTAAAGAGAGAAATTGTGCGCTAGGAGAATAAATATGACAGAAGAAAAAAGTTTTGATCAGCCTCAGATGAGCAAGCCGGACATTCCTAAAGAAGAAGGCGTACACAGTGTTGCTGGTAAAAAACAAGGAAAACTTCTAAACATGAGGTTTTTGTACTTTGGAGGTGCCGCTGCCCTGGGCCTAATCGCGCTTATTGCATTTATTTCACCTGACCACGCTCCGAAAGATCTCATTAAAAAGGAGGAAAGTAAAGACCAGAGACTGCTTACGAGCAATCGAACCCTAACCGTACCCCCGCTCCCCAATACGATTCAGGCCCCAAAAGCTCCGAATCCGGAAAATCATGCAAAAACCAATCCGCTGGCTTTTTTAGAAGGATTAACCGGTCAATCACTTGGCAGTCCCGCTCAGGAAGCACCGGCAAGCCCTCCGACGGCGCCTATGGCCAAACCGATCTCAATTGAGCCCTTGCCTCAGCCGACGATGCTCCCGCCGGAACCCCAAAAGGATGAAAAGAAGGAACCGACATTAGACGAGAGAAGATTTGCTGCGCCGATGATGGGAGAGACAGATCGAAACAACAGTCAAAGAGCCGAAAGCTCTCCTCCGATCAATGAAAGCATGCCGGATAACGGCGGAAAGCTGGGTTCGTTGCTCAATTCAGTATCCACTCCCGGAGTAAGAGCAGAAAAAATGCCGGATAGAAATATGCTTCTTGCCAAAGGAACATTCATTGACTGCATTTTAGAAACCCGTCTGGACACAACGGTTCCCGGGATGACGAGCTGCGTTATTCCTAGGAATATTTATTCTTCCAACGGCAAAGTCCTTTTATTGGAGCGCGGCTCGAAAGCTATCGGAGAATACCGCGGTGCAGTTGAAAACGGATTGAACCGGATTTTTGTCCTTTGGACACAAGTTCAAACACCCCAAGGAATCCGCATGAATCTTGACTCTCCCGCAACGGATGCGCTCGGAGGAGCCGGTATGTCCGGTGAAATCGACTTTCACTGGTGGAGACGATTTGGAAATGCCCTTCTCTTCACATTGGTCCAAGACGGATTCGAATTCGGCATGACCAAACAAACAGAAAACAACGGCGGCGTGAATTACTACCAAAACAGTGAAGACGGGATGAAGGAAATTATCCGCGAAGCTATGCGCCAGAGCGGCAATATCCCGCCAACCTTAACCAAAAACCAAGGCGAAAGAATCGGCATTTTCGTCGCCAGAGACGTCGATTTCTCGAGCGTCTATCAGCTGAAAACGATTAATAGGTAAGAAAGACATGAAGAGCTACAGAGAAGCAACCTCACTAACTATCTGCGGATATTTGTCTGCAATTTTAAGAAGGGTTTTTACCGCCGCTTTCCTTTCTTTCATTTGTCTGACTGACAGAAGCAAGTCTTTGCAGAAATCATTGATTTCAGGGTCAGCAGTAAAACGTCCAGATCTCTTTTTATCCATCAACCTCCTCCTTGCGCGTCCTAGTCAAACAGTTTCTATGCTCAAAGAAGAAGTCTTAACAAGCTTCGGGAGGTTCTTCATGAAATTACTCTCCTTATCGGCACGTTCCGCGATAAATAAATCGTACGAAGCCTGCATGTCGACCAACAACTGGGCATTAATGCTTAAAGTTTTTTCCAGCCGAAGAGCAAGGTCAGCGGAAATTCCCATTTTTCCGCTAATGATTCTCGAAACTGTTGAAGGAGAAACCATCATGGCTTTTGCTAAATCAATAGGCCGAATGTTTTGAGATAAAAGAACGTCCTCAACGATTAAGCCGGGATGGCTTGGTTTGAATTTACTCATCAGTGATAATCCCTATAGTCCAAAATGAAAACATCTCCGTCTTCAAACATGAACGTTAATCGCCAATTGGCATTAACTTTCAACGACCACAAATTTTCTAAATCTCCTTTTAAAGCATGCAAATTCCAACCTGGAACATTTAACGCCTCGACGGTTCTAGCTGTATTCAAAGCATCTAGGAGAAGATTCAGCTTCCTTGCATGTTTAGGTTGTATGCCCGCTTCATTTTCAGTAAGGAAAAATTTTTCTAATCCCTTGTGTTTAAAAGATTTAATCATAGAAAGATAGTCAATTTCTGAGGAGCAGTATAAGTATTTTTTGCGATTTGCGCAAATGGCAATTATCCCCAAAGGCATTAAATCGCTCAGGAAGGAATAATAAATGAACAAAGAATTATTGGATAAAAAACTCTCCGTCTTACTTGACCAAGACGTCCAAAAAGAAATGGAACTTCGAGCCCGTATGGGACTGAAGCTTCGTCCGGAACTAAAGTTTTACGGTATCTGCTCAAGCTCGAAAACTGAGCCCAAAAACTCTGAGAATCTGCCTCACTATCTTTTTGTCACTACCGATGAAAAGAAAGCGAATAAGGCTCGAGAAATCATCTCTGATGCACTTCAAAGCCGCAATCAATCGGAGAAAGAGCATCCGAAATTTGACATTCTTTTTGAAATCCAAGAGAGCAAACTTCTGCTGCTCTCGCCAGAGAAGGCAGAAAGTTTTGAAGCTTTTAAAAATGAATTTCAAAAAACCAACGACCTCTTAAGTGTAGAAGCCGAAAAACGTCTTTCTGTTTTAAACAAAGGAATTTTGAACTCCGCAGTAAAAAAGGCGGGAGCCAAAAACAAAAGCACAGAGCTTCTGAAGAAGTTCAAAAGTCAGCTGATCAACAGGCTTTACCGGGCCCAAGTTCACGGCAAAGAAGTTCGCGTGAAGGTATACGACAAAAACGCGCCTTCACAAGAACCGGTTGTCATGCAAAGTCAGCAGCAAGACAGAACTCGGGAGAGATAAAACCTATGGCAAATCTCACAGAACTGTCCAGAAAAGAAGACAGCGTCATCTTGCTCGAACTTTTAGAGCCCTTCAAAGAACTTTTGACGGATGATGAAATCACGGAAATCGCTGTGAATCGGCCGGGTCAAATTTACTTTGAAAAACGAGGCCGTTGGATTAAGAAAGACGCTCCGGAATTAACATTTAAAACCTTGAAGCAAATCGGGGTCGCAGCCGCTGTTTTTTCCGGCGCAAATCAGGAATACAGCACTTCTTCCCCTATTCTTTCCGCCGTTCTTCCGGGAGGAGAAAGAGCTCAATTCGTACTACCTCCGGCCTGCCAGGAAGGCACCATCAGTGTCACTATCAGAAAGCCGTCTTTCCAAGTACGATCGTTGGACGATTACGCCCATTCAGGTTTCTTCGATTGCGTACGGCCTCTTAACTCTGTCAATGAAGAGGATCTAAAGCTATGGGAGCTTTATAGCCGGATTCATGACGCGGAAAACGGAGTTCAAAAGAAACGCAACTTCATTGAAGCTTGCGTTAAGGCACGAAAAACGCTCGTCATTGCCGGAGAAACCGGCAGCGGCAAAACCACCTTCATGAAGGCTTTGATGCAAAGCATCCCCTTTGAAGAGCGCATCATCACAATTGAAGACGTTCCGGAACTCGTGTACGGATTGCCCAACCACGATAACAAAGTTTGTCTTTTCTACGCTTCCGAAGTCAAGACCGGCTCAACAGTCAAACCCAACGACTTGATGAGATCCTGCCTTCGAATGAAGCCGGACAGAATACTGCTGGCTGAATTGAGGGGTTCGGAAACCTACGATTTCCTGAATGTTTGTCTCTCCGGGCACGGAGGTTCTATTACGAGCTGCCATGCCGGCAGTTGTAAAGGCGTTTTTGAATATCTGACGTTAAAAGTTCAACAGTCAGAAGAAGCCAAAACCATGACGCCCGAAAGAATCAACACGCTTCTGCACTTAGTCATTGATGTTGTGATCCATGTTCACAACAGCCGGGACAAAGGTCGTCATATCACTGAGATTTGGTTTAACGACAAATATAAACCGAATAGTCCTAAGGGGCTTAACCTTCTCGGAGAAGCAAGATGAGAATCAAACGGCAGTACCTGAAAATCGCGGGATGGATATTGCTAATTTGCGGAATGACCTCTTGGTTTGCCGGTCTGATCTTGTTTTTGCTTTTTAATTTACCGCTCACAAGCTGCTTCCCGTGGACCATTTGGCAGTACTACGCAATTTACGGAAACAGTAAAGACACTTTTTATCGCCTGATTGTGACGGTCTGCACATTCGGCCCCTGGTTTATTACCGGATACTTTGTCTTGGACAGAGTTCTACACTATAAGAAAAGAAAGCTGCACGGCAACGCTAAATTTGCCACAACCGATGAAATTGAAGAAGCCGGTCTTTTCCCGAAATCCGACAAACTCGACAAAACCATCCTTTTAGGAAAGTACAAAGGGAAGTATCTCTGCTACGGCGGTTATCAATTTGTACTGTTGGCTGCCCCGACGAGATCCGGTAAAGGCGTAGGGGTTGTGATTCCGAATTGTCTCAACTATTCGGACTCTCTTGTCGTCCTTGACATTAAGCTTGAAAACTATCGCATCACCTCCGGTTTCAGGAAAGCGTGCGGGCAAGACGTTTACCTTTTTGCCCCCTATGATACTCAGGGAAGAACGTGTCGCTACAACCCGTTAAGTTACATCAGCAAAGACAAAGCGTTTCAGATCAGCGATATTGACAGCATATCCGCTGCACTCTTCTCGACAAAAGTCGGATCGGATGAATTCTGGTCTGATCAAGCCAAGGATATGTTCCGAGGCCTTTGTCTGTTTGTCTTAGAACAACCGGAACTGCCTCATACTTTAGGCGAAATGTTCCGGCAGGCCAGCGGCAAGGGTAAGCCTCTCAAAGACCATCTTCAACAAACTGTTGAGGCAAAACAAAAAGAAGGGAAACCCTTTTCAAGTGCATGCATTGACTGTTTAAACCGAGTAATCACGATGCCGGATAACACTTTCGGGTCGGTAGTCGCCACTTTTAACTCAAAAATGAAGATGTTTCAAAACGTCCTTGTGGATATGGCCACAAGTGACAATGATTTTGATCTTCGCGATGTCAGAAAAAAGAAGATGACGATTTACTTTGGCATCACTCCAAACAAACTGGCAGATGCTGCCGGACTTGTGAATCTTTTCTTTGATCAATTAATCAACTTAAATGTCAACGAATTGCCGGAGGACAACCCTAAAGAGCTCAAGTATCAGTGCCTGATGATCATGGACGAATTTACTTCTATCGGCAAAGTCGAGATCATTAACAAGTCCGTGAGCTTCCAGGCGGGCTACAACATGCGGCTGCTGACGATCATTCAAAACAAATCACAGCTTGAACAGTGTTACGGCAAAGACGGAGCAGTAACCCTATTGAGCAACCATGCCGTGCAAATCATCTACCAGCCTTCTACCGCCACACCGAACGACGCTAAAGAATACTCTGACATGATCGGTTATGAGACCGTGAGAAACGGCTCCAAGTCGATCAGCTACAACTCTACGAGCGAATCGTTTTCAGATCAAAAAAGAGCCCTGATCTTGCCGCAGGAACTAAGAGAACTTGGGGATAAAAAAGAAATTGTTTGCACGGATAAATGCCGTCCTTTCAAATGCGAAAAAATCAAGTATTACCTAGATCCTGAATTTGTCAGACGCGGCTGGGGAAAAGAACTCGGACTTAAAGGGGTCTACCCTCCTGCTTCCACTCCGAAATACGACTTAAATGAATTTATTGCAAAGATTGAAAAACGCACGCGTTTTGCGACCGAAGAAGATTTCACAGACAACAAGGAACCAAGTTTAGTCGGACAAGAAGAGTTTCCGGAAACCGATCCGAACCTGTCTGAAGAGATGATGGATATGTTTGTAGAAGAACAGATTTCATATATCTATTCAAAGGTCATTACTGAAACGGATTCCGGTGTAGAAAACCGAAAACAAGCTGCCAATGAAGCGGTTGAAGAAGTTTTCGACGATTTATTCGGTGACCTCGAGGATGCCCCGGAAGAAAAAACCGGTATGGAAAAGGAAAACGCCGAGATTAAAGACAAATTTTCTTCCGAACAAAACCAACAACAAACTCAACAGGAAACACAGTCGGCAGAAAAGACCGACGAAGCAATAGAAAAGCTTTCCGGGCTCGATCTAAGTTCGATCAATTTAAACAACATCTTCGGAGGTGAGACAGCTTAATAACGAAGTCAGACAAATTCAACAAAGTATTTTTGGTACAAATTTTTTAGGAAACAAATATGACAAACGGTAACTACGAACAAATCGCAACCAAAATTGTGGTCTTTGCAGAACCTTCTCTGAGCCAAATTACACCCACCTCCGGACCCAATGCAGGAAATGAAACTTCTGTTCTGAATTTCAAAGCTTTTCATCCAAACTACACCCGGAATGACAAAGGCGAGTTCGAGCAGCAGGATTCTGATTGGTTCACAGTTAAGATGTATGGAAAAAAAGCTGAGAACGTCGCACGACACCTAAAAGAAGGTATGGTACTCGAAGTACGCGGCTCCGTCACAGACAAAACATTTACCGGAAGAGACGGTCAGGAGCACTCTGTCAAAGAAATCAACGCTTCTGCAATCGCTTTGTCTTTAGAACAGAACGGCATCAAATCACTTCAGTTTGAACGGGAAAATAAGCAGAAAGACAAATCCGAGCAAAAATCCGAGCAGCCCAGACGTAAATCAAGAGCGTCTACTGCTGTTCGATAAAAACAAAGAGAGGGTCGGGAGAACCCCTTTCCGACCCTTCGATCTGCCCGGGAGACACTTATGCCAGAAACTTCAGCACATCAGATTACAACCGTAATAGTCAAGAGAACCATAAGGCGAATACGCATACCAAAATCCAGCCCAGTTTTCTCTAAAAGAGAGAGAGACATGGCCTTTGAAGATTTTTTTGATACTCGCTTTAGGGAGCGCCATTTTAAGTCTTCCTTAAAGGAAAAAGGAGTAAACGATGCTGCTCGCTGAACAACTGGAATTTGATTTTTTTGCGCCTCCGGAACACGAAAAACCTAAGGCCGATAAAAAGCCGGCTGACTCAACTGCGATCAAAGACGCTGATATTTTGAATTATCAATTAAACCGGGACGGCAGCCGCAAGCTTCAAGATTTCGGGGAAGACCTTCATAACACTCGCAAGGGAAGATCACTCAACAGGAGCACTGAACCTTATAAATTCATCCAGGGATCCCCGGAAGAACTTGAAAAACGTCTCGCTTCTGAACCGCTGGATAAGATTTGGCCTAAAAGTTCCATCCTCGAGCTGCATAAAGACAACCCCGAAGCGGCTGCTTGTCTGTGGCTCGTAAGATCAACATTAAGAGGCAGACGGCCGGCTAAAGATACCTATAAATTCAGACGCTATCTGCACACGGCCTCCGCAGCAATCGCCTTGCATCGCCAAGTTATAAACGGAGAACTGGCTCCTGAAGCCCCGACCGATGCCTTTGATCATTTTTACGAAGTGGGGAATAAGTATAAGGTTCTCGCGCATATTTCTACGAAGTACTGGCCCTTCATCGGAGCCTATAGTATCGGCGACGCACAAGATATTTGTCGCTGGAATGACTTTAGATTATCTGACGATACCGACATTGAATCCTATCAATATCAATGTATTCTTCCGGGAAGCCGGGACAACAAGCAATTATGTTTAAAAAACTCTGACGGGAAGCTTTTTCCCTATTATGCGGTAGCCGTCGGAAACAGCGAAAAAGAGTTCGAAGCTAATATTGAAAAGCAGCTCAAAACAACCTTCGGAAAACTGCTTGAAACTGCAAGTCAACCCGAAAAAGAACAAGAGTCCAAGCCCAAGCCTGCCCTATCCATAAAACTGTACGGCCGCGGAGTTCGTAACAGCCATACTTATGAAGTATATGGAAAATCCGGAACAATCGAGTTCCAGCTCACAGACAAGATTGCTTTTGAATCTGATGAAGCATTTTGGAACTATGTGAATACCCACAGAACGGAACTGGAAAATAAGTACCGAGAATTCCGGGCGGAATTTTCCAAAACGGAAAAAGACTGGAGAAGCGGTTCTCCGATTCGAGATCGTGTTGGCCCGGACTATCGAGAAGGAAAAGACGCTACGCCGGAAATGTTTATGAGTACCTTCGGCTTCAGAGGCGTGGAGTTCGGAAACTGGGTCAGGCAGGGCAAAAACGGCAGAGAGCGCCAATGGATGCTCAATAATGCCTACGACTCCCTCATGGATCTCTCAAAGATACTGGGCATTCCCCCAAAGGCCGTAGCCCTAGACGGCGAATTGGGATTGTGCTTCGGTTCCAGAGGACACGGCAGCGCATCTGCGCATTACGAACCGGCCAACCGACTGATAAATCTCACCAAAACCAAAGGCTACTCTTGTCTGGCTCACGAATGGTTTCATGCGCTCGACCACTATCTGATGAGAACGAATTACCGGGAAAAGCTCGATGTCAGGATGCTCAGTGAACAGGTTGATTCGGAGGTAATTTTTAAATTAACACCGAAGGCTCAGGAACGAATCAATGAGGGCGGTAAAAAGATTTATTCGCTATGGATGGGTTCTGCCTCCCGGGTGGAATACGAACTCAAGACCAATCCGAAAGCTGCTGAATTAGCGCGAAGGGTTGTTGCCGGAGAACTGGATCAGGCCGATATTAACCTCGATATCGCAGATAGAGGCAGAGAACTTGTCTACAAAGTAACGCTCACCAAAGAAGACCTTCTTCAGACGGAACGAGGCGCAGCAGATAAGATCCGGCCCGAGCTGCATCACGCTTGGGCAGAAACGATTGACACCATTCGTTCAACTGCGATGCACCGAAGAATGCTGAAGAAAAAAGCGTACTGGAATAGTAAAACAGAAGAAGCGGCTAGAAGCTTTGAGGCTTTCGTAGAGGTGCGCAGTCAAGAGTTAGGCATTACCAATGACTTCTTAACAAACGGAGCATTTGTCGAGAAGACGTTAGATAAAGAATCCTACTACCCTTATTTGGACGGCGTGGACGTCCGGAGGGTTTCCGAGAAATTTAAAGCCCTCTTTGAAGAGATTAAAAGCAAAGAAACTGAAAAAGGAGTTGCTCTTTTCTCAAAAACCAGAGAGGGCAAAAGCGGTGCCAAGATTTCTGAGATTAGAGAAGCCTTGGAGAAAAAATTCGGCAAAACTACCATTAACGCCTTAATTGACAACGGTCGTCTCAAAATTATTTCCGACATCAATGATGTACCGCCATACCTGTCAGCTTTGCCGGAAGAACTAAAAAATTCCAAGAAAAACACAAAGACCGGATTTATTGTCCCTGACCAGTTTGCTCACGAAGGCAATCCGGAAGGAATTTTTGCGACACTGAACATTAAGGGAAACCTAAAGTATCCCAACGGTGAAATTGTCATTAAGGAAGGTTTTTACCGCCTAAATAAACATCGGGGTTTAGGAGCCAAACACCTTACTGCAAACGCAATAGAGTTTCCTTCCAGAGATCTTTTCCCAACCGAGGCAAATAAAACTGAGGCTGCTTTACTGAGTCTTAGAGAGGTTCTGACAAGCGCAACAAGGCTTTACAAGGAAAGTGAGACTCAGTTTGTCTTTTATTCACCGAAGTACAACAGAGGGGTTCCCTGTGAATTTAACAATAAAAACAATTCGTTCTCAGTCATCACGGATAGACCAGTAAAGCCTAAATTTAATGTCGAAAGATTATGGGGAAATGATAGTGTGAGATTGTCAGGCGCGCTCATCTTTCCTGACCGCGATGCTTCGGCTACACCGCCCTCTTCTGGACCAGACATTGAAGATAATCAAACCGAACTTCAACCGACTACGTCGCACGAGGATCTTTACACTGATGTCAATTATACCGAAGAAATAAGAAACAAACTTGCTCTAGTTCGCTCAGGGGAAAAAAGGAGCTTCAAAAAAACTCCTCATTTCATTAACTCCGGTGAAGGGAGAGTACAAGGATTCTATGAACAAGAGCATAAAACTGCGTTTCTTATTGCTGAAAATTTAGTGCCGGAAGCTGCCTCTTCAGTGCTGCTTCACGAAGTCGGAATCCATATGGCTTACGACTCCGAGCTGAAAGAAAAAGTTATCCCTTTAGTAAAAGAGGCTCCTCGTCTATTAGAGGAAGGCTTCAGGCAACGAGATCCCGTTTGCCTAGCTGCCGAGATCCGCTTAAAAGATTCCGGAATTACAAAAGATCATCCCAATTATGCGGAAGAGACTGCTGCGTACCTTGTTGAAGAGTGTTCTAAACAAAGAAACGCTCTCCCAAAACTTCAGCGCTGGTACAAACAAATGCGCTCGGCTGTAAGCGTCTGGCTATTTAATCACGGCTTTAAAGACTGTAAAACACTTACCACTGATGATTTTGTGACAATCGCAAAATCCAACCTCCATATGATTGCGCTGCATCCGGAATTATTAAAACATCAGTCAATCCAGGAGCACTCGCCGGCTTCTGAAGGCCTCTCTCAGAAAAAACAACGAAAAGCAAATTCCTCATTGGAACGTTAGCCAAAGGAGAAACAATAATGAGATCAGAACTGTCTCCCTTCTCTATCGACAGAAAAATCATCAACACACTGCTGCAATTAATGAAAGAGAGAGACTACCTTGAGTCTGTCCTCGCCAATGGTCTTTCAAGCATGAACAGCCGAGAGATTCCGTTCTATATCGACGAAGAGCTTTCAGTAACGGGCAAAGAAATATGGTTGATCGTTTCAAGAACGCATCTCACTAAAGAAGGTGTTCCAAACATCGAAGGTTGGAACCAATACCCATTTGTACTTCCCTGGGAAAACAGGGCTTCCCCGGATAAAAAACTATGGCTTGTCAAGCTCAAAGACGGAAGATTTATTACCGCAGAATATAACGGCGGCTGGCATAGATGGCCGGATGAAAAAATTGCTTTCTTCAGAGACCCGTCTGAAGCACCGACAAACTTATGCCGCAACTTAAGCGATACTGAAAAATCCAATTTATGGCTCCCCTACCCGGAACACGTTCCTGTAACCGGAAAAACTTATGAAGTTTTTATTTCCACCGGGGAGGTAAGGACCGCAACCTGGCGCGGAGAAGACTGGTCGTACTTCAACGCCAAAGTTAAAGCCTTTAAAGAAATAGAAGAACCGAGTTTGATATGAGATTATTTATTGCTGAAAAACCATCCGTTGCCAAAGCTATCATTGCCGAGCTGGGAACCGTTAAAAGATTCAACGGTTATGTGGAATGCAAAGGAAACATTTGCGTCACTTGGTGCTTTGGCCACCTACTGGAGCAAGCTGAACCCGACTACTATCTTCCTGAAGATGTTCCCACCACTCCCAAAGGGAAAAAACGGTGGCGTATGGAGGATCTGCCGATATTTCCGGACAACTGGAAATTGCTGCCTAAAAACGATAAAGGTGTCAAAAACCAGTTGAAGATAATAAAAACTCTGCTATCGAAAGCTGATACCGTCGTAAACTGCGGAGATCCCGATAGGGAGGGACAGCTGTTGGTAGACGAAATTTTGGAGTTTTATCGTTATCGAAAACCAAGTTTGCGCTTTTGGGCTTCCGCTCAAGATTCAACATCCATCAAGAAAGCTCTTCAATCTTTAAAACCAAACAGTCAATTTAAAGGTATGGCGCAAGCCGCACTCGGAAGAAGTCGCGCGGACTGGCTTATTGGCATGAACCTTACGCGGCTTTTCACATTAAAGCACTCAACACCGAGCGAGAAAACTCTCATAGCGGTAGGCCGGGTACAGACACCCACACTCGCATTGGTCGCTGCCCGAGACCAGCTTATCAAAAATTTCAAGCCCATCCCTTTCTATTCTTTCAATGCTGTTATTACGTATGAGGGCATAAACTTTTCCGCGCAATGGGAACCAAAGCCAGATCAACAGGGATTAGACGCTCAAAAGCGGCTAATCGACTCTTCAGAGGCTCAAAAGATTCTCAGCAAACTTCAGAGTCTCGGTTCCGGGAAGGTTCTCTCTTTTACTCAGCTCCCCAAAAAAGCTCTTCAACCCAAACCATATTCCCTTGCGGACATCCAGCTTGACGCATCAAACCGATACGGATTTTCTGCTGAGGAAACTCTAAACATTTGCCAGGCTCTTTATGAAAAATATAAGCTCGCCAGCTATCCGAGGTCGGATTGTCAATATTTGCCGGAAAGTCAGTTTTCTGACGCCAAGGCCGTTCTAGATGCCATAGCTGCCACGAATCCCAATCTTGCAGAATTGGTCCGCCAGGCAAATCCAAAGATTCGTTCAGAAGCCTGGAACGACAAAAAGATCAGCGCTCATCACGGAATAATTCCTACGAGACAACGGGCTGCTGTCTCAGAGCTAAATCCAGAAGAACAGAAAATTTACAACCTGATTGCCAAACGCTATATATGCCAATTTTTACCGGTTCATGAATATCTAGAAACTAAAATTGTCCTGGCTTTCAATGGAGAATCTTTTAAAAGTACCGGGAAAACGACCAAGATTGAAGGATGGAAAGCCGTATACCTTAAAGATCAAAATTCTGAGGAAAAGACCACACTCCAAAATCTTCCCATTCTTCAAGAGGGAAGCTCTGTTGAATTTAAAGAGATTAGAGCCGAAAACAAAAAAACGACGCCTCCCAATTCTTTTACTGAAGGTACTTTAATTTCGGCAATGGAAAAAATTCATACGGTTGTTAAAGACCCTGAATTCAAAAAATTTTTAAAAGAAACGGACGGTATTGGAACGCCTGCAACGCGAGCCGCAATTATCTCGGAATTAAAAAGAAAAGGATATTTAGAGGTAAAAGGCAAAAAAATCCACGCTACGGAATTAGGTTTTCGTCTTTTAGGACTGGTTCCTAACTCAGTTAAAAATCCCATCCTCACCGCCATGTTTGAAAGAAAGCTAAAAGAAGTTGAATCCGGGAAAACTGACCTCGAGTCCTTTATGGCGCCGCTAAAGAAAATGATTCAAGACGAGATCGAAAAGGCATGAGCGAAAAAATCATAAAAACGTTGGATGATCTGTACCCGGACGCAATTCGCAAAACCAAGGGCAGAGTCTCAAAAATAGAGCGCCTCTCAACATTGAACTCGTACCACAAGGCGTGGGGAGTTGTTCGAAAAACTCCTGAGGTAATGGTTAAACTTGGTCGATCCGATGTCAAAGACTTTCCTCACATTAAAGCGATTGCCGACTACATTTCCAGAAATGGAAAACTAGCATTGGAAGACAAAGACGGTAATCTTTATCAAGGTAAGGATGAATATGGTGAAATTCTTAAGAACTGGCGCACTCAAAACGAAATCCCGGAACAAGACGAAGGGAAAAGTTTTGCACGCCGAATCATTCTTTCAATGCCGAAAGGAACTGATGAGAAGAGTTTTGAGTCTGCATGCCGTTTATGGGCTAGAGATTGTTTAGGAGACTACGACTATCTAATGACTTTTCATTTTGAATATTCTGATAAAAAGACCACACACCCTCACTGTCACATTCTTCTGTCAACTCTTGGAAAGGACAAAAAAAGGCTGCATCTGACTAATGTCGAAAGAGCCGTCTTAAGAGAACATTTCGCCGTGTGCCTGAATCGGTTTGGCATCCGGGCAAACTGCACAACACGCTTTGTCCGGGGAAGAACACAGCGTTCAGCAACTCAGCAAGAATTTAATGCAGCCAAACGATTCAAAGCCAACAAAGAACGTGCTCAAGTTTATGCAATAGCAAAAAAACGCAAGAAAACACAGCTCACCAATAATCAACAAGCAAGAATAAACGAAGCCAGTGAAGCTATTCGTCAAGGAATAGACATTCCTGATCATCCCGCAATAAAAAAGCTGAAGGAAAAGCGGGGCGATCTTTTGAATAAGGCAAAAACGGCTGCCGGGGAGTTACTTCAATCACAAAACTCGGTACATCAGGAGCTTGGGCAAAGAATGTCACATTTTTATAAAAACCTTGAACCTGTCGAAAGTCAGCAGCAAAAAATTGTCAGAGTCTTCAACGAGCAGAAGGCAGAACGAATCAGACGAATGCAGGCAATGAAAAAACGAAAAAAAGAGCAAGGCAACGCAAGGTGAGCTCCTGGTCTGCCCTTTCTAAAAAATTGAGCTTGAAACCCAAAGATTTCAAGCCTCGATCATCTTGCAAACATCAAGGAGTGTTTTCAACGGGAGAGTATTTTGGTTTCTTAAGTTTTCAAACTCTCTTAAGTCAACTCTGTGTTTTTGTTGTCGATTTCGCAGGGCAGTGGTACTTTATTAATTGTTTTTTATCTTTTGGTTGCCATTTAGGTAACCAAGCAAATTGCTTAATTTAATTTATTGAATTTGAGTAAAAAATGGCTCCTTCTTCCCCTGCCATTTCCTCCTTGAACAATCTCAAAACTCTTGGAAACCGCCGTCTATATTTATCTTATTCCGGTGATCTGCCTTATCTGTTCCTACTTTATCCTTGGCGAAAAACGCACTGTTTGGTCCGCCAGCGGAGCGTTCCTTGTGCTCTTCGGACTCGTTTTGTCTCAATTAGATTCTTCTGTTTTGAAGAAAAAGTTTCTAAAAGCTTGAAAGCCGTTAAGCAGCAAAAATCTAAAAAATTCATCCAAAATGCAAAAAGGACTTTTCGCGAAGTTCGCTCCTTCAACTAACTCCAGGAAAAGTCCTTCTGCTTTGGAATGCTCTCAGGCTTCTTTGAGCATCTCTTCCGTCAGTGCGACGGCTCGCTGAGCCGCCTCTTTAAAGAAGGATTCGTAAGAAACAGGTGCGTGGCCGGAAGCATCATCGGAAATAGATCGAATCACAACAAACGGGATTTCATTGACAAAGCACACCTGACCGATGGCCGCGCCTTCCATTTCTACAGCTTCGGCTCTAAAGAAATCACGAATCCAAGCTTTACGGTCCGTATCGCAGACAAATTGGTCGCCGGAAGCAATCACGCCGGTTTCAGTATGAATGCCTAATTTCTGTGCCGCTTTCTCAGCTTTTGCGACCCAGAGAGGATCGGCATCAATGAAGACCTTATTAATTCCGGAAATTAAACCTTTGGGATCGCCGACGCCAGACGTGTCCATATCGTGCTGGCAGACTTGAGATGCAATGGCAACTTCACCGAGCTTAAGGTTAGGAGAAAGTCCTCCCGCCACACCTGTATTAATAATGGCTTTCACACCGAACTTCAAAACGATCGTCTGCGCACAAACGGCGGAACACACCTTACCGACCCCGCTCACTGCGGCGACGACATCCGTACCGTGCAGCTTTCCGCTGTAAAAATCAACGCCCGAAATTCTGGTTACAGTCACGTCCTGAAGCCTTGCCTTCAAAGCCTCAAGCTCAACCTTCATCGCTCCGATAATGCCGATCATTCAGTTAGCTCTCTGAAATTAATCAAAAGGAAGCGGTTCGCCCTTGCCGTTAAAGAGCGGAAGTTTTTCGAGATAAGAAATATCTGTTCTGGAAGCAGCATCGCCTTCGGCTAAAACGGCCATCTTGCCGACAACATCGGCACCCGTAGCGGCAGCAATTTCTTCCAAAGCCTGGAGGCTGCGTCCGGTAGAAATGACATCGTCAACGATCAAAATGCGTTTGCCGCGCATCTGTTCCATCTCTTCCTGATCAACATAAAGTTTCTGGTCTTTCTCCGTAGTAATGGATTTCACACCAACGCAGATGGGGTTGTCCATGTAGAGTTTTCGGCCCTTTCTAGCAACAATATAGTGTGCATCACCGTTCTGACGGGCCATTTCCTGAACCAGAGGAATGCTCTTGGCTTCGGCAGTTAAAAGGAAATCATATTTAGGAGCTCTTTCCAAAAGAGCAGCTGCGCAATTAACAGTCAGCTCGGTATCGCCGAGAATTAAAAAGGCTGCAATGCAAAGATCTTGATTAATAGGGCAGAGTTTCAGGGCACGTTTGGTACCGGCCACTTCAATATCGTAATAGCGCATCTATATCTCCCAGCGGAACAAGCACGAATAGGCGGGTATCCTACTTCAAAACACCTATAACTGCGATGATCCGCTCTCGTTAATACAGGGTTTTCCTTAGTGAAAAAACGAAGTTTTTTGTAATCGAAGAATACAATATTTTTATAGTCTGGAACGGGCCAAAAGCCTGTATGAGACTAACCAAATCCTCAAGGGTCGTACCGGACTCCATTGAAAAAAGAACACTAAACAAATGGTGTGCTTCGGCAGTAAATCGAGAGCAAATGAGCTTTCGGTTCCATTCGACCTAACTAACACTTTTTATTCTCTAATCTCTAGGAGTAACTATTGTGACCTTTAAACTCTTAAGCAAAGCTGCCCTCGCACTCGCTGCCATGGGCCTGTGCCTTTCTGCCGCCTCCGCCGCATATAAATCCGAGTACAAGCTCAGCGTTGTACCCGGCGCCTCCTCCGGCTGGGGCCAAACCGCAACCTTCTTTGCCGACTGCGTCAGACAGAAATCCAACGGCCGAATCAACATCAAACCGTATTTCGGTGCTCAGCTGATGGCAGGCAAGCAAACTTCCGAACTTTTGCTCGTTCGCCGCGGAGCAATTGACTTTGCTTTAGCTTCCACCATCAACTGGTCTCCTCAAATCAAAGAATTAAACCTCACCGCCCTTCCCTTCTTTGTCGCCAACAATCCGGATCGCTATAAAGCTATCGACGCTATTGAAGCCGGAAAATCCGGAAAGATGCTGGAAAAAGCCATCGAAAAAACCGACGTTAAGTTCCTCGGCTGGTCTGAAAACGGCTTCCGTGAATTAACTACGAGCAAAGGCCCGATCGAAAAACCGGAAGATATGAAGGGTATGAAGCTGCGCGTATGCGGTACCCCGATCTTCATTGACATCTTCTCGTCCCTTGGCGCCAACCCTCAGGCTATCAACTGGTCTGAAGCTGTGACCGGCTTTCAGCAGGGCATCGTCGATGGTCAGGAAAACCCGACTAACGGCATTAACGTCCCGACTAAAGTTTGGCAGTGGCACAAGTACTCCACCGATTGGCATTACATGATCGACCCGTTGTTCTTCACTGCCAACATGAAAGTCTGGAAGGAATTCTCTCCGGAAGATCAGAAGCTTATTCTCAGCTGCGCTACCGAAGCTGAAAAATACGGCAAAGCCCTTTCCCGTCTGAGCAACGACAACGGTCAGGCTTATGAATACCTCAAGAGCATCAATAAGCTCCCTGCTATCACCAATCCGAAGGAAGAACTTAAGAAAAACGGCATGACCGTGACGGAGTACACACCTGAAATGATCAAACGCTTCTATGAAGCCACAGCCGGCGTCCGTGCTGACTGGACTCAGAAGATCGGCCCGAATGTCGTCAAAGCTGCCGAAGAAGACATGCAGGCTGCCAAGTAATTTTTGAATTACTCAGCGACACGCCGTGTGCGGCTCCGGCCGCACCGGCTTTACCACAAATAAATATAAGAAGAACAACTATGCTTCATTTCCTCAACACCCGATTTGAAGAGCTCCTTGGGTCATTTCTCTTAGCAGTCATGGCCTGCATTGCCTTCATCAACATCATCATCCGTTACTGCACAAACCTGTCATTTTCTGCTTCCGAGGAACTGACAGTAAATTTCTTTGTGTGGATCGTACTGCTCGGCACTTCGATTGCGTTCCGAGAAAGCAGCAACTTCACGATGAATCTGCTTTACAGTATTACCCACGGATGGCTGCGCAAAACGCTTTACTTCTTCGGCGTAATTTGCTCACTGGCTTTCTTCGTCATGCTGGCTTACTTAGGTGCGATTGAGGTTATTGACGAAATTGAACTAAACGTTTCCTCTGAGTCTCTGGATATTCCGGTTTGGCTCTACACCATAGCCACGCCGCTTTTCTCGGCGCTCATTATTGTCCGAATTCTTCAGCGCACTGTTGAAGATATTCAGAAACAGAACTTCTAGGAGGAGATCATGCTTAATTCGCTGATGTCCGATCCCGGACTGGTTCTGCTGATTCTTTTTATTTTCATGCTGGTGTGCAGAGTTCCGATTGCCATCAGTCTTGGACTTTCTGCCGCCATCGTCAGCTGGCTCTTTGACATGGGCATCGACATGCTGCCCTACAACTTCTTTGCCGGCGTCGCTAAAGTTCCTTTGTTAGCTATTCCCTTCTTTATTTTGGCCGGCTTCATTATGGAAAGCGCCGGCATCGCCGCGCGTATTGTGCGTCTTGTCGAAAACCTCGTCGGCGACATGACCGGCGGTCTAGCCATTGCAACCGTAGCAGTCGCCACCTTCTGGGGCGCCGTGAGCGGATCGGGCCCTGCGACTGTCGCTGCGCTCGGCTTAATCCTCATTCCGGCTATGGTTAAGAACGGCTACGACAAAGCCTTTGCCGCAGCCAACGTTTCCGTGACTTCGGGCCTAGCCATCGTGATTCCGCCGAGTATCGCTTTCATTGTTTACGGCGGCATTGCGGATGCTTCCGTTCCGGCATTGTTCGCCGCCGGTATTGTCCCCGGACTGCTGGTTGCCGGTTTCTTAATGTTAACCGTATACCTCATCTCAAAGAAAAGAGGCTATCGCGGACTGCCCCGTCAGGAATCGACTTGGCTCGTATTTAAAGATGCGATCTGGGGCGTCATGACGCCGGTCGTCATCTTGGGCGGCATTTACGGAGGAATCTTCACGCCGACCGAAGCTGCAGCTGTCGCGATCTTTTACGGTTTGTTTGTCGGGACCTTTATTTATAAGGCGTTCAACTCCTGGGACAAACTACTTCACGTCCTTTTTGAATCCGTTAAGGCAACCGCCGTCATTATGTTTGTGGTGACCTGCGCCGGATTATTTGCCTGGGTTGCGAGTACCGTCGGGTTAGTAGAAAGAGGCGCCGCGGTGCTCCTTGCGCTGTCTGATAACCCTTGGGCGCTCCTCTTCCTTATCAACGTGATTTTGCTGGCAGCCGGAATGATTATGGACGCGATCTCGATTTACTACGTTCTGCTTCCCTTCCTGCTTCCGATTGTTCATCACTTCGGCTGGGATCCGGTTTGGTTCGGCGTCATGATGACTGTGAACTTAGCGGTCGGACAGGTCACACCGCCCGTGGCTGTAAACCTCTATGTCGGCGCTCAAATCGCCGATTTGACGATGGAAGAAATGACGCCGCCGGTCATTCCGCTCTTAATTGCAACGCTGGTTGCCTTAGCCGTCATCGTGTTATTCCCGAGCCTAAGCACATTCCTGCCGACACTTTGGGGTCTTTAGAATCTCCTTTGGGAAGGAAGGCCTAGGTCTTCCTCCTTTTTTTCTTTTCCTATTTCCAGCTTTCCGACTTGTCTTTGACGATGAAATTCGTCACCCGGACAGTGGAGACGAGCCTTCCGTTTTCGGTTTTTATATCAACATTCCATAGATGCGTCGTGCGGCCGAGATGTAAAGCCGTGGCTTCCGCGTAAACCAAAACATCCGGCGCCTTGCGCACTGAACTAACATGGTTTCCAGAAACCGAGCTTCCGACTGGAATGAATCCTTCCGGACAGCACAAATAAGAGCCATATCCGGCAATAATCTCCGCAAACGCCAATGAAGCGCCTCCGCACAGAACTCCGAAGGGCTGAGAAGTATTGTCATTGACAGGCATACTAGCGCGAATAAAACCCTCCTTTTCTTCTATGAGTTTTAAACCGAGACTTCCCATCATGGAATGCGTAATGGCCTCTTGCGCTGCGTACTTCTTGTCCATCTGTCTTTCCTAACCTAAATGATGTCGGGTTATTTTATTAGAGAGTAAAAAATAAAGAATCAAATTCCGGCTAAAGGAACTAAGCAAAAATTCTTTTTCTTCACGGTCCTATAATTCGGATTAATACCGTATTAATACTTTCTTACAACTTTCGCGATTGGGCGGTAGAATTGAGGAGATTTACACCATTCGTTTTCACTTAATTGAAAACGCTAACTTTTATTCGTGGGATTCGTCGCTGATGAATGTACGCATGCTTTCGGCGCCGTTTTCCATGCGGAATTACAACCATGACATTAGATTTAGCAAAGTACGGCATAACTGACGTCAAAGAGGTTGTTCATAACCCTTCCTATGAACAACTCCACAAAGATGAAACCGCAGAAGGACTGGTCGGCTACGAAAAAGGTGTTGTCACCGAACTCGGTGCAATAAACGTCATGACCGGCATCTACACCGGCCGCTCTCCCAAAGATAAGTTTTTCGTTGTTGATGATGTCAGCAAAGACACCGTCTGGTGGACCAGCGAGGAATATAAGAACGACAACAAGCCGCTCTCAGAAGCCTCTTGGAAGATCCTAAAAGACAAAGCCATTGACGAACTCTCTCATAAAGACCGTCTTTACGTCGTTGACGCTTTCTGCGGCGCCAATAAGAATACGCGCCTGAAAGTTCGTTTCGTTATGGAAGTGGCTTGGCAGGCACACTTTGTGACGAATATGTTTATTCGTCCGACCCCTGAAGAACTCAAAGACTTCGGAGAACCCGATTTTATCGTTTTAACCGCCAGCAAAGCCAAAGTTGAAAACTTCAAAGAACTCGGACTGCACAGCGAAACTGCCATCGTCTTTAACCTCAAAGAAAAGATGCAGGTCATTTTGAATACCTGGTACGGCGGAGAAATGAAGAAAGGCATGTTCTCGGTCATGAACTATCTCAACCCTCTTCGTCATATCGCTTCGATGCACTGCTCGGCCAATACCGACTTAGAAGGCAAAAACACTGCCATCTTCTTCGGTCTTTCCGGTACCGGCAAAACAACGCTCTCAACCGATCCTAAACGTCTCTTAATCGGCGACGACGAACACGGCTGGGATGATGAAGGCGTTTTCAATTACGAAGGCGGCTGTTATGCCAAAGTCATCAATTTGGATAAAGACAGCGAACCGGATATTTACAACGCCATTCGAAAAGACGCCCTTCTGGAAAACGTCATCGTAAATGAAGCTGGAAAAGTAGATTTCAGTGACACGTCAGCTACTGAAAACACTCGTGTTTCTTATCCGATCTATCACATCGAAAACATCGTTAAACCGATCTCCAAAGGACCGGCCGCCAAGGAAATTATTTTCCTTTCTGCTGATGCCTACGGAGTCTTGCCTCCAGTTTCTATACTCTCTCCTGATCAGGCAATGTATTATTTCCTCTCCGGTTACACCAGCAAGTTGGCCGGAACAGAACGCGGCATTACGGAGCCTCAACCGACCTTCTCTGCCTGTTTTGGGGCTGCCTTCCTCTCTCTGCATCCTTTTAAATATGCCAAAGAACTGGCAAGGAAAGCCCGCACTAACGGTGCCCGTGTCTATTTAGTCAATACCGGATGGAACGGAACGGGAAAACGTATTTCGATTAAAGACACGCGAGCCATCATCGATGACATCCTCTCAGGAAGCATCCTCAAAGGCGCGACAAAGAAGATTCCTTATTTCGACTTGGAGATTCCTATTAACGCTGAAGGTGCGCATGCGGAGATTTTGAATCCTCGCAACACCTATAAGGATCCGAGTGAATGGGACAGGCGCGCAGAAGCATTGGCAGCAAAATTTATAGAGAACTTCAAAAAATTCTCTGCTACCAATGAAGAATGTAAGCGATTAGAAAAATTCGGTCCGCATCTCGATTAAAGACCCCTAATAAGAATCCCGGCTTTGCACCGGGATTTTTGTTTCTATGGTTTTATCGCTTCGGAGCTTTTCTTCGGAAGAGACAAAACAAGGACATTCAGCAGCACAAGGCAGATGCCGGCGCCCTCCCACATACCGATTCTCAGATCAAAGGCAAAGACGGAAAGCAAATAGGCGCTTAACGGTTCAAAACAAACCATCAAACCGACGATAACAGCAGAAACATACTTAAGACTGGACAAGTAGCACCAGAAAGCGGCAACCGTTCCAACAAGAACAACATAAGTGAAAGCCGAAACAGACAAGACCGTCCATTGAACGTTCATCGTCCAGGGCGGGTTCATCACAGAGGCAACAAGACCACCGAAGAGCATTCCGAAGCCGACAACGGGGCCAACGCCGACTTTCATGATGAGTTTTCTCGGCTGAATGGAGTAAGCGGCAGAAAATATTGCCGATACAAAACCCCAAAGCACGCCCGCAAAAGACAAGTCCAGCGTACTGAAGTTTCCTTTGGTCACGATCAAGAAAACCCCGGAAGCCGCAAGGACAAAACAGATCCCTTCACGCATTGTCAAAGGACGCTTCTCGGTGATAGAGAGCCAGAAGGCGCAAATCAGCGGCACAAGCGTAAGCACAATGGCGGCCGTTCCCGCATTAGATGCGGCGACCGCAAGCATGAACGTGAGCTGAGAAACAAGAATCAAAAGACCGGCAACTAAAATCCCGACCGTAGTACGGATGTCTTTCAGCGGCGAAATAATATTTCTGCCGAATACCAACCGTTCCATAATCAGCAGGATCAGACCAGCCAATACCAAACGCATGGATACCAAATCCAGCGGCGTAAATGAACACTGCTGGAGAAGATACTGTGCACAAACGCCCATCGAGCCCCAAAACACGGATGCGGCGATGGCTAACCCGATGCCCTTGCTAAACGACGAATCGCTCATGTCTTTCTAATTACCTTAGGAAAAGAAAAGACTCACAAACGGAGCCTTTTGAAAAACTAAAACCTTTTTCTATTTATGCAATATTGTGTTGTCGGAGAATACTCCTAAAAGACTTGGCGTTTAAACTTTCTCGGCAAACGCACCTTCCCAAACGATCTTCAGGAAATTCTTTCTGTCGGTAACACCTTCCGTATTGAAAAACAGAAGGACAGATTCACTGTTCAAACCTAAAGAGCTAATTTCTTCCTGGTATTGTGCTTTGTGGAACAAGAGCTCAAACGCTGTACCGAAACCAGCCGCTCCGCTCTCTCCTGAAAGCACTCGAGGATCGTTCTCCAAAGGAGAAGAAAGGACGCGGACTCCATCTGCAGCAACGGATTCCTCAATGCGGAAGTAATGGGAAGCCGCAGCCCGAATTTCTTTCCAGCCGACGCTGCAAGGCTCTCCGCAGGAAAGGCCTGCCATGATGGTTTCCAGACTGCCTGGAGCATTGTGAAGTTTGCCGTCGTCCTTTTCAGCTGTACGATAGACGCAGTCAGCGGTTTTCGGCTCGACAATGGAAATCACCGGAACATCAGGCCCGTAAAGAGAGGCAAAGAATCCGCACATAGCGCCAGCCATGGAGCCAACGCCCGCTTGCAAAAAGATATGCGTCGGACATTTGCCTTTTAGTTGCTCCACCGTCTCCAGGGCCATCGTGAGGTAACCATGCATAATGAACTGAGCTACTTTCTCAAATCCCGGAAGCGCTGTGTCCTGAACGAGCAGCCAATCGTCTTCCAAAGCAAACCTTTCTGCTTCATGGACGGTTTCATCATAGTTGCCGTCTGTGCGCCGGCAATCGGCTCCGAGCTTACGGATATTTTCCTGACGCTCCTCACTGCTGCCGGCCGGCATGAGAATCTCGCACCTAAGTCCGAGCAAATGACAAATCCAGGCTAAGCCTCGGCCGTGATTACCGTCAGTCGCGGAGATGATCTTAGGTTTTTCTTCCAGCGACGCGATCTGATCTTTGAGCTGTGCGAAGCTTTCAACTTTACCTGACCATCCGTACTTTTCTGAAAGCAGATGGAACAAACAATAGCTTCCGCCGAGTCCCTTAAATGAATTCAATCCAAAACGCGAGGCTTCGTCTTTAACAAAAATGTCTTTGACGCCGAGTTCTTTGGCTAAGGCAGGGAGTTCAACCAAACGAGTAACGGAATATCCGGGAAGCGTTTGATGAAACTTTTGTGCCGCGAGAGCCTGCTCTTTCGTAAAACGGCTAGAGGTTTCACCGGCACGAGGCAGTTTGAGGTGGTCGAGATCTTTCATGAAATAGCGTTCGCTAAAAGATCGGTCTTGAACAGAGAAATATCGTCGCCGGCAAGGCATCTGAAGGGGGACACTTCGGCTCTAGATATGATAAAACTCACGAGCGGCCGACTCGTGAGTTTTGAATTGAGATATGTCGTTGGACTAAGTTAGAAACCGCAGACAAGGATTGCTAACAGTGTACCCGGCCACAAAAGTGCGCCGATAACGACATACATAATGTTAAATGCGAAATCCAAAAGGTTCGTCCAAATAAGGTGAAGGACGGGGATATAAGCCCAAAGGAAAATAAACATTGCGAGAGCGCCCAAGAAATACAAGCAGCTCACCCAATTAACAAACTTTTGAGTTGTGCGCAGAACCATATCGTTTCTCCCAAGATCTTGAAGATCAACCCAGCGTCACGCATCTTTAGGGTTTACGTGACGATAAATATGATCATTAGCCAATGTTTTGATTTTAGACCTTTAAGCCGAGCAACGAGCAAATCCTAAAAGACAAGTGAACTCTTGGTGGCTAAAATGAGCACATGGAACACGACAACAGGCTCCGAAAAGAACCTTCCAATAAAAAGAGGCACTAACATGCAGCAGAAAGATCCGGGAAAAGACCCCTTGGCTGAAAAACTTTTAGAAAGCGGAATTGCCTATAAGGGCTCTTTTCTACAATTACACAGAGATACGGTCAAAACGCCTGACGGAGTCGTCACGACGCGTGAATACCTCCATCATCCCGGCGCCTCAATGATCATCCCCATGTTGGAAGACGGATCTGTCATCCTTGAACGTCAGTACAGACATCCTTTACGCAGGAACTTTCTTGAGTTTCCTGCAGGGAAGCTGAATCCCGGAGAATCACCTTATAACTGTGCAAAACGCGAACTAATTGAAGAGACCGGCTACGAAGCTCAATTTTGGAAAAAACTCGGGCGGTTCAATAACGCCATCGGTTATTCCGATGAGGAAATTACGATGTTCTACGCGAGTGATCTGAAATATGTTGGACAAAATTTAGACGCAGGGGAAGTTCTTGATGTCATTACATTGCCTTTCCCCGAAGTCCTCAGGCAGTGCCTGAGCGGAGAAATCACCGATGTTAAAACCATCGTAGGTGCTTTTTGGCTGGAAAACTTCCTTAAAACGCAGAAAAAATCGGAATAACACCTCCTCGACTTAAAAGAAATTTATTTCCTGATACGGGGCGCTTAAACATTGTTGAGCGCCCCGATTGTTTAATAATGACACAACGATCCGGAGAAAAAGGATGAGAGGTCGGTTTTGAGCAAAAGCACATGGGAAAGAATTAAAGAGCAAGGCATTCAGGGAATTCTTCGTTTAATCGTTTTACTTTGCTCCTTAGCCTTAGTCGGATGCATTTCCTACGACACTTTTGTCTACAACAACCCGTTTTACCAAAGCCAGTTTGCAATGAAACTGCAGTTTTGGGTATGTATCTTTTTCATGGCGGATCTGGCTCTTGAATTCATTTACTCCAAGAGAAAGACTCGTTACATCATTACCTATTTTCTTCTTTTCATTGCATGTATTCCGTATGGAACAATCCTTCCTAAGCTCGGCATAACCCTTCCGAGAGACATTGGCTATTTTGTGAGCTTCATGCCTTTGATACGGAGCTGCTATGCATTAGCGATTGTCGTAAGTTGGTTCGCCGTACAGACATCTTCAAAGATGTTTTTAACTTACGTCATCATTTTGTTTTCCGGACTTTACCTCGGAAGTCTAGGTTTTTATGTTTGCGAAACTAACGTAAACCCGGACGTAAGAACTTATTGGGATGCTTTATGGTGGGCGGTAATGGAAGCAATCACTATCGGATGCAATATAGAGGCGGTCACAACCGGGGGCAAAATTCTTTCTGTAATCGTAGGCGTGCTTGGACTTTTGATCATTCCTATGTTCACTGTATACGTTAACAACATCGTTTCCGTTTTTCATACGGTAACAACCGCTGCGGCAGAAGCAGCGGAAGAGATTCCGGAAAAAACGGATGAAAACGGCAAAAAGAATCTAAGTGAAGCAAAAACAATGAAGAAACAATAAAAGCACGTCCTGCAAAAGTCAGGCTTAGTTTGAGTTGCTTTTAATCTCAGAGCACGAGAATAAAGTTATCCTTAAGAAGACAGAGAATTTGGGAGGATTTATGGCATACAAAATCATTGATATTCAAGGAATTGGGGAAGCATACGCTCCGAAGTTAATTGCAATTGGTATTAAAACTCCGGATGAGTTGCTTGAGGCTTGCCTGACACCGGCAGCCCGCAAAAAAGTTGCGGATAAAACAGGGATATCCGGAAAGCTCATTCTTAAATGGGCCAACCATGCTGACTTATTCAGAATCAGCGGTATCGGACCTCAATATGCCGAATTGCTCGAAGCAGCCGGTGTTGATACGGTTAAAGAGTTAAGACACAGAGTTCCGGCCAATTTAACTGCAAAAATGGTCGAAATAAACAAAGTAAAAAATCTTGCGCAGCGTGATCCATCCGAGAAGGAAGTCACCAAATGGATTGAAGAAGCCGGCAAGCTTGAAGCGAAAATGACGTACTAAGCGCTAGGCTAGATTGCAGAATTCGGGCCTCCGTTCGGAGGCCCTTTCCATGTTTTAGAGAAGGCCTTCTTTTGTCTTCTGCGCGATCATTAGAGCAGATTTATCAAGAAGTTTTTTTTCTTCCTCTGTCAGTTCCAGACGATGGACGTATTCCACTCCATTCTTACCGATGACTGCCGGATATCCGACATAACAGCCGTAGTCTTCCAAATAAACCGAGGCAGGACAGGCAAGCTTGGCATCTGAGAAAACTGCTTGCAAAAGTTTGGCTGCGCAGGTGGCAATCGCGTAGCAAGTGTATTTCTTACCGTTAAAGACAAGCCAGCCGCCTCCTCTTGCTGCCTTATCTAATTCGGACAATTCAAGATGCTGGTCTTTGGCGATTTCAGTGATCGGCTCACCCTGAACGGTAATTGTCGACCAAGCGGCAAACTGAGATTCTCCGTGTTCACCCAAAACATAACCGGCAATGTTGTGCGGGTTTTGGTCTAAAGACATGCTGACAGCTCGCTGCATACGAGCGGTATCCAAGAAGGTTCCGGTTCCGAAAACCTGCTGGCGGCTCAAACCCGTGTAGTGCTGAAGCAAACCTGTAATAACGTCGCAAGGATTCGAAATATTGATCAGCACGCCGTGGAAACCGGCTTCTTTCAAAGCAGTTCCGACTTGCTTAGCCTGCTGGCAGTTAAAAGAGTATTCCAGAAAACGATTTCCGCCGTCAGCCAGCGCTTTGATGTCTCCGAAAGCAGTAATAACGACATCGGCATCTTGCAGAGCCTTGTAGTCATTCATTGAAAGCTTTGTGTAGGTATCCAAGCGGCCTAAAGAATCCAGAAGATCGTAAAACTCGGCAGTACATTTTGCTTCATTTGTATCAATTAGCACCAATTCGTCAGCGATTCCTTTTGTCACAAGGGTATAGGCAACGGTGGAGCCGACGTGGCCCAAACCGATAACACCAACTTTTCTCATTTTTCCTCTCTATGTTGATACCTAAGATGCAATCGATTCTAAGTAGAAACCTTGAGAAATCTAAAAATATCGGTAGGATTTTTGCATCCAAATCGACCTTTTCTCCCTCGCTCAATCTCTACTGCTAAAAATTGGTCTTGATGAGGTCCTACGAGTTTGGTACGATGATCCCAATTCGCCCTTCCTCTAATCCGAACGATTCAATCGTTTGCGATGTCCGAGGAAGGTCATTTTTGTGTACTTCCCTCCCAGCCTTTAAAAATTCCTAGTGAAGAACCTCACTTTTAGGGAGGTTGAAAATCCAAGATAAGTTGCTTCCTAGCAGGTTCGACGCACGATATTAATAAAAAATCTGAATAATATCTGCGAAAATTTCTGATA
>OGHO01000390.1_pt1 | contig 60425 bp, 48 predicted proteins | sample 1571421 | NCBI WGS metagenome assembly OGHO01 (sample SAMEA2581937, study PRJEB24529) | metagenome | biome: Human gut stool | place: China | collected 2011
AATACTTGAAAGTATAGTGTTTATGCGGATAATCGAAAATTAGATATAAAATTTCGGTTAAATATTATACTCGCCGAAGACAATGCACTGTATAACAATGCTGCACAAAAAGCCGGTGATGATTTATTCACGTTTGGCACTAATAGTATGATTTCTCTTGCAGATGCAACAAAGATGTCGGGTGACAGAAAACTTGCTTCTGATGGCGAAAAAATTACAGGTTGGTTCTATGACGGCTATAAGGATGGTTGGTGTTCTCATTGGGGCGCAGAAACAGAGAATGGTCAAAAATATTTCGATGCCTATGTAACAGATGAAACCGCTCCGGTCGAATTTGGTCTGAAAGCGGCATACAAACCCGCACCTCCCAGCGGTGGTGGTGGCGGCGGTGGCGGCGGACATCGTCCCAAGCCCAAGCCGACAGTAGAAATTCCTGATGATGACGCACTGGGTTTGAACAACACTGACCACTTTGCTTACATTGTTGGTTACGGGAATGGCGAAGTACAGCCGCAGAATTCCATCACCCGTGCAGAGGTAGCGGCAATCTTCTTCCGTCTGTTGGAGGATGGTATCCGCAATGAAAACTTCACACATCAGAATGATTTCTCCGATGTGGCGGCGGATGCATGGTATTGCAGCTCCGTTTCCACGCTGAGCAGGATGGGCATTATCGCAGGGTATCCCGATGGGACATTCCGCCCGAACGCACCCATCACGCGTGCGGAATTTGCAGCAATCGCAACACGCTTTGACAACAACGGCGACAAAACGCCCGTAAGCTTCACCGATATCATCGGGCATTGGGCAGAAGGCGAGATTACGGTTGCGGCGAACCATGGCTGGGTAAGCGGCTACGGCGACAATACATTCCGTCCCCAGAATCAGATTACCCGTGCAGAAACCATGTCTCTGGTAAACCGTGTGCTGAAACGTCTCCCTGAGACTCCGGCGGATTTGCTTCCCGACATGATTACATGGACGGATAACGCTGATACAAGCAGCTGGTATTACCTGCCCGTGCAGGAGGCAACCAACAGCCATTACTATGAATTCAAAGAGAATTCCAAGCATGAAAAATGGACAGAACTGCGCGAAACACGCGATTGGTCTAAATTAGGATAAAAAATAAGGGAAGGACTTCGTCCTTCCCTTTTTATTGCCTTAAAACAATCAGCTTTCAGCCAAAGCAAGCTTTATGGTTGTATCCGCATAGGGTACTTTTACCTCCGGCGAGCCTGCTGCGTAAGGCAGAATATCATAAGGATTATAATACAGCACCAGTGCGTCCTCCGTCAGGCAGAAATTGACTGCGGAGAGTGCTTTCTCGCTGTTCTGCTGATAATACTCAAGCAATTCGCCTACGGTTTCTTTGACATACGCGTCAAATTTTTCCTTCACATAGCTATCCGTATCGGCGGCATTTTTCCCCAGAACCTCGCTCAGCGTAAGCGCTTTATTTTCCGCCAGATTGAAGGTCTTGGAGCTTTTCAGCGTATTGGGATGTGCGCCGTAGGTATTCGCATAATCCAACTGTGTGATAGAAAGCAGGTTATCCTGATTCAGACTAACCTCAAAGGAGCGTGTGAAAACCATTGGATGGTAATTCTTGCCCTCGGAAGCAAGGACTGCCGCGGCAGAATCCTTAAATTCCGCTTCCGCTTCGGAAATAGCAGCTTCGGCATCCTTTTTATACTGTTCATTTACCGCTGTGATAAAGGCGTTATTGTCCTTATTTTCAATGACAGGGTATTCAAACGCTATCGTAATCAGGATATTTCCCTTATCATCTGTTATATTCTTAGAAATATGTGCGGAGGAAACTGCGTACTGCCCCTGTTTTTTCTGAATATCCACGGTTTTGGTATCGGCAGACCAATCAACGGTGCAGTCCAGACCTTCGGAAATGGCTCTCAGCGGCACAAGGGTTCTGCCGTTTACGATTTTCGGCGCAACATCCAGCTTCTTTGTTTCGCCATCAACGGTGATTTCGTTTTTGCCGATTTCCAAAGTGATCCATTTATTGCCTCTGTTTGCCGTAACCACCTGCGCGCCATTCTCCTTCGTATAGGAAACGGCACAGTCCAGTGCTTCAAAAATCTTTCTGAACGGCACAAGGGTTCTGCTGTTTTCAATCACGGGATTTACATCAAACTCCATCTGACTGCCGTTCAGGTTTACCGTAACAGCATCCGCCGCATAGACAGGCACTGCACCAAAAACCAGTGCTGCACCTAAGGCAAGGCTTACGTTTCTTTTTACCGTATTTCTCTTCATTCTAAATCCACTCCTTTTTATTCCGCTTCAATGGCATCCAGAAAAGCATAGAAATTTTTGAGCCTGCTCCATTCCTCTGCGAGGAACTGTGGTAATTCAGGGGAAAAGAGGATATCCTCCATACCGCCGCGTGCCACAAGCAGAACATCCTTTTTGGGATACCACGCCTGCAAAAGCGGGGAAAGCGTTTCGTTTTTGAATTTTTTATATGCTCTCCCTTCCAGATGGAAAAGAGGGTCTTTCTCAATTTTTTTCGCCATACGTTCAAACGCCGCAGGATTACTTTCGATTTTTCTGCGGTATGCCGCAAGGAAGGCAGACGGACTGCACCACATGCCAAGACCATGCTCATAGCTTTCGGGGCTCAGCTCGAAATAGAAGGAAGGACGTTCCTTCCATGCCGTTCCCTGCAATGCCGCATCATACAGCACAACCCAGCGGCTTGCGCGGTAAGGGCTTTTATCCTTGGAAAAGCGGATATCGCGATTGATACGGGAAACGGAGCATTTCATTTCCCTGCCACCGAAGGCTGTGCTTTCCGCCGCAAGCGCCGCTGCAAGGCTATCAAAGGGCTCCTTCAGCACGCGCTTATAGCGGTCGCGGTTTTCCTCCATCCATTCGCGGCTGTTATTCATCCGCAGCTCCCAGAGGAAATCTATTGTTTCCGCAGTAAAGCCTTCAAATGGTTTCATGGCTTAAAACTCCATTTTTTCCTTCAGATAAGGAACCAGCTCTGCGATGGGCATTCTTACCTGTTCCATGGTATCTCTGTCACGCACGGTTACGCAGTGATCCTCAACGGAATCGAAATCGTAGGTGATGCAGAAGGGTGTGCCGACCTCATCCTGTCTTCTGTAGCGCTTACCGATAGAGCCGGCATCATCATAATCGCAGTTGAATTCCTTCGCCAGTGCCGCATAAACCTCTGTCGCCTGTTCGTTCAGCTTTTTGCTCAGGGGCAGAACAGCCGCCTTGATGGGAGCCAGTGCGGGATGGAATTTCAGAACGGTTCTGACATCGCCTTCGCCGACCTCCTCTTCGTTATAAGCATCGCACAAAAATGCCAGCGTGACACGGTCTGCACCAACAGAGGGCTCGATGCAGTAAGGCACATATTTTTCATTCTTTGCCTGATCATAATAGGTCATATCCTCGCCGCTTGTGTTCTGGTGGCAGGTCAGGTCATAATCGGTTCTGTCCGCAATGCCCCACAGCTCGCCCCAGCCGAACGGGAATTTATATTCGATATCTGTTGTACCCTTGCTGTAGTGAGACAGCTCTTCGGGAGAGTGATCTCTCAGACGGATTGCATCCTCTGTCATATTCAGGCTCAGCAGGAAGTTTTTGCAGTATTTTCTCCAGTAATCCAGCCATTCCAAATCTGTACCTGGTTCGCAGAAGAATTCCAGCTCCATCTGTTCAAATTCTCTGGTACGGAAGGTAAAGTTACCGGGTGTGATTTCGTTACGGAAGGATTTACCAATCTGACCGATACCAAAGGGCAGTTTTTTTCTTGTGGTTCTCTGCACGTTTTTGAAGTTTACGAAGATACCCTGTGCAGTTTCGGGACGCAGATAAACCACGTTTTTCGCATCCTCTGTTACGCCCTGGAAGGTCTTGAACATCAGGTTAAACTGACGGATATCTGTGAAGTTATGTGCGCCGCAGGAAGGGCAGACAACCTGATTATCGTCTACAAATTTCTTCATCTCTTCATTTGTCCAACCGTCTACAACCACTTCGGGCATATCGTGGGATGCCATGTGGTCTTCAATCAGCTTATCGGCGCGAAAACGCTCCTTACATTCCTTACAGTCCATCAGAGGGTCGGAGAAGCCGCCAACATGACCGGATGCCACCCATGTCTGGGGGTTCATCAGGATTGCACAGTCAACGCCGACATTCTTCGGGTTTTCCTGAATAAATTTCTTCCACCATGCTTTTTTCATGTTATTTTTCAGTTCTACACCCAGAGGGCCATAATCCCATGTGTTTGCCAGACCGCCGTAAATTTCGGAACCGGGGTAAACAAAGCCTCTGTTTTTTGCCAATGCTACGATTTTTTCCATAGATTCTACTGCCATTTCAATTCCTCCTTATTTCTTGTGGGACGCTGTCCCAAACCCTGCAAGGGGATAATCCCCTTGACCCTATACGAAATCAAACGCTGTTTGATTTCAGATAGAACAACTGACAATTCCGCAAGGGACGAATAGAAACTAGAAAAGCTTCCGTCTCCTCGCTATACAGCAAGGGACGAAAGCTTTAAAAATCTTCCGCGGTTCCACCCTCGTTGATTGATGCCGACGCATCAACCCTCTCTTGTGACACTGCTCCAAAGTGCCCTTCTCTGTTTCGCACTGCTGCCTCACACCAGCCGACAGCTCTCTGCAAATGCTCCGCAGATACTCCTCTTCTTCATCGCAGTAATGATTAACTTGTGGTTTATAATAACGCTTTTCTCTTTTTCTGTCAAGGCAAAAAATTGCACTTAAATCCGTGTATTTTTCCGCCTTTCTGCAAAGGAATAGACAAAAAATGTACGATACTTTATTCACTGTTCAAAAAAATCGCGTGTTTTCAGCCTTATGCCCATGTGAACCTCCATATATTTCCGCAGGATAAAGGTCAGCTGCTCCAGTGCTTCGTCGGAAAGCTGAAAGCCAAACGCCGCACGGCTCTCTCTTTCCAGCACAAACCGAATCGCCCTTCGGACGGCATCCGGAACAAAAATGCTATCCTCTGTGCGGTGCTTTTCACAGTAAAACGCGCCCATCCTGCCGTCAAAATAGAGTGTCCCCTCGCCTTCGCCGCAGATATGACATACATCTGACGCAAAGAGTCCATTCAGCTGCAAAAGCTTCAATTCAAAGATACGGGAAATCAGCTTCGGCGGCAGAATACCCCTATCCATCACAAGAAAGGCATAATACAAAAGCTGCAGCACAGCATCCTGCTCCATACCGGCAGGGCAGCTGCGTTCCGTCAGCTCCGCCAGATACATGCCCTCGGAGAACTTATCCATATCCAGCCGCAGACCGTAAAAGCTGTTTTTCAGCTCCGCCTGCGTGACGGAATAAAAGCCTTTACCCTCATAGACCACAAAATCGGCATAGCAGAACAGCTGCGTTGCCGCCAGAAGCTTACTTTTCGCCCTTCTGGCACCACGGGCAGAAAGCAGCACGCGACCCACGCCCTGCGCCAGAAGCACAATCTGCTTATTGCTCTCGCCCCTTGCCTGCTCACGCAGGACAATGCCGCGCAGCTTTTCCGTTCCCATAGCCGACCTCGTTTCCTTCCTAAAGCACTGAAAAAATGCTTAATAAAAATGCTTATGCCTTGACGATTCCTCTATACGGCGGCGCGGATTCTGCGATTCCTTTTCCGCCTGTCTGCGGTAGCGCAGATAATCCGCCACCTGTCCTGTTTGCAAAAATCTCTGCCAGTGTTCTCTTTCGTTCATACAGCACATCCCCTTTCGGGAATAGGATATGGAGAAAGAAAACCGCCCATACTATAAAAAACTTGCCATTCTTTCGTGGGGCTCTGCCCCACACCCCGCTAGGGAAATAATTTCCCTAGAACCCTTATACTTTTGCAGAAACATTTCATGTTTCTGCGGTATCGGGTTCCAAGGGAGTGACTCCCTTGGCGGAGTTTGGGGTACGCACCGCCGAACAGATGCGGCGGTTGCCCGAAGGGCAAGGGTTGAAAACCCTGCTTGAACAACGTCCCCAAGGTCTTATATGTTTTTCTTATCGTAGCCGAAGTTTTTGAGCAGGAAATCACTGTCCCGCCAATCCTTCTTCACCTTCACCCAAAGCTGTAAATAAATGGGCGAGCCGAGCAATCTCTGCATATCATAGCGTGCGGTGGAGCCAATGCGCTTGAGCATCGCCCCCTGCTTGCCGATGATAATGCCCTTATGCGAATCCCTCTCGCAGTAAATGGTTGCCTGCACATCCACGATATCCTTATCGGGACGCTTCTTCATGGACATAATTTCCACCGCGATCCCATGCGGTACCTCATCCTGCAAAAGATAGAGCGCCTTTTCGCGAATAATCTCCGACGCAATCTGGCGTTCGGGCTGATCCGTCACCATATCCGCAGGGAAATACTGCGGCCCCTCGGGGAGATATTTCCGAATGACAGACAGCAGCTCACCTGTATTTCTGTCCTTCATGGCAGAAATCGGCACAACCTCCGCAAAGGGATATGCCTTGCTGTAAACGGAAATCACCTCCAGCAGTGTTTCCCGTTCTACGGTGTCGATTTTATTGATAACCAGCACAACGGGTGTTTTTACGTTTTTGATGCGTTCCAGAACGTATTCATCCATTGTCTGCACCTCTGTGGTGGGTTCAATGAGCATCAGCACCAGATCCACCTCATTAAAGGTTGTTTCCGCAGAACGCATCATATATTCGCCCAGCTTGGATTTCGGCTTATGAATACCGGGGGTATCCAGAAAAACACACTGAAAATCATCCTTCGTCAGAATGGAGGTAATCTTATTTCTTGTGGTCTGCGGCTTATGCGAGGTAATGGCAATCTTCTCCCCGATCAGGCAGTTCATCAGCGTGGATTTGCCGACATTCGGTCTGCCGATCAATGCAACAAAGCCGGAGTGAAATTTTTTCATTCTGTTTCTACCCCTCTTTCCTTCAGCATTTCCTTCTGCTCTGCCAGGAAGATTTCATCCTTTTTCTCCCAATCCTTCGCCATATCCAAAAGAAGCACATATTGCAGCCATCTTTCGTTTTTGGTATCAATATCCTCCTGCGACAGCCCCTTAATCAGACACAGCGCCTGATAATATTTCATGCCGTTTTCTGCTGTCATATATTCGGAATTCATCCCCAGAACAACGTGGATTTTGTTGGTATTGGGCAGGCGGTATCTTCTGATATCATCCTGAAAATCGGTTACATCCTTTCCCATCATTTTTGCAAATTCGCAGGCAGCCTTATAATGCGCCATCAGCTCGCTTTCTGTGATCTTCACACGAAATGCGCCCCAGTTTTCCTCGATATAGGCAACCACCTCCTCCATGGTTCTTGCGTTTGCCTTCAGTTCCACATCTGCAAATTTTGCCTTCAAAGCGTCAATGCCGTTCATGTTTTTTCCTCCTAAATTCTCTTTCCATGTTCCTTCAATTCGTCCCACTTGGCACGAATCGCCTGCATATCCTCCCATGCAGGGCGTTTTTTTGTGGCATCCCTGAGCAGTGCAGAGGGATGATAGGTTGCTATGATATGATACCCCTTTCGCTCAAACCACTGCCCTCTCTGGCGTGTAATGCGAAATTCGGGGTCGATAATCGTTGTGGCGGCAATACGCCCCAGACAGACGATGATTTTCGGCTGAATCAGCATCAGCTGATATCTGAGATAATTCAGACATGCCTCCTTTTCATCATCATGGGGGTCACGGTTGCCGGGCGGACGACACTTGACCACATTGGCAATATAGGCATCCTCTAAGGAAAGTCCGACACTTGCCAGCATTTTATCCAATAATTGTCCCGCAGGGCCTACAAAGGGTACGCCCTGCAAATCCTCCTGCTGACCGGGACCCTCCCCGATGAACAGAATATCCGCATTGCGGCTGCCCTTGCCAATGACAACATTGGTGCGCATTTCCCATAGCCTGCATTTTTTGCAGGAATGGCACGCGCCCTCTAAAATTTCCCAGCTTTTTTCCGCCATGCCTTCCACCTCAAACTCTTACTTACAAATATATTCCGCTAAAGCGTCCCGCGCCGAAGTGCTGAAGCTTGCACCTGCGCCCCAGTCAAATCGGAAAATCACCCCTTGACCGCCACCGCCGGCAGAAAGATGCACCCTCGTGTGCTCCTCCAGATTATCCGCCAGAAAGGTCAGCGTGGCTCTGTTGCCGGAGCGCATATAGTATTTCTCGAATAAAACCATGATGATTTCCTTGCCATTCGGCAGGATTCGCACATATTCATCCAGAATTTCTCCCGAATATAAGCCGGCTGTCACTGCCTCCTTGACCTTCTCCGCCGCCTCTTTCGGGGAAAGGTATACATAAAAATCCATTTTTTCCATCGGGATTCCTCCTTACCGAATATCCTCCTTGCGAAAGCCCATCGGAAGCAGCTCTCTGACTGTATATGTTACCATGCCCTTTTCCTCGCTGTAAAGCAGGACTTTGCCTTCGGGCATAAATTCCGCTAAAACCTGCCTGCAAATGCCGCAGGGAGAGGCATAGTCCCCACTGCTTGCCACGATTGCGATTTTCTCAAACTCCCGATACCCCTCGGAAACCGCCTTGAAAACGGCTGTCCGCTCGGCACAGTTCGTTGCTCCATAGGACGCATTTTCAACGTTGCAGCCCTTGAAAAGCGCACCGTCCTTCGCTAAAAGCGCCGCCCCGACCCGGAATTCGGAATAGGGCGCGTAGGCGTTTTTCATCGCATCCTTCGCCTGTAAAATCAATGCTTCGTCTGTCATAAAGGAATCCCTCCTTTGCTGCCTGCCATCCGGCAAAAAATACTTTTTGAAGATTTAAGCCGCTGTCAGAACTTTGCTTCGCAAAGCCGCCTGCGGCGGTGCCGTTTCTCTTCGGCATTCATCGTTTTCTCCAATGAAAAAGTTTTTATATAAACCGCTGTCATCCGGCAGAAAATACTTTTTTGAAGATTTTAAAGCGTAGCTTTTCCTAATGAAAAAAAGTTTTTTCTGCACAAGGATGACTTTTCGCCGCCCGAAAATCATTCCGCCCGATAGAAAACACGTTCCAAAGATTTTACGAAACCCGTTCCGCCCGATAGAAAATACTTTTCAGAACTGTTTAGCCTGCGTCTCTGTTCTGAAAAGTTTTTTCTATGCAAGGGCGGTTGCATAAAGCAAGGGCGGTTAAACGAGTTTTTTCTATGCAAGGGCGGCGGTTTCAACCACTTTCATTCTCTCGGAAAGCCTGCCTGTAATAAAATCTCCTTCTGGCGGCGGAACATCTCCGCTTCCTCCTCCGGCTCCATGTGGTCGTAGCCTAAAAGATGCAGCATGCTGTGCGCCGTCAGAAACGCAATTTCCCGTTTCAGAGAATGTCCGTATTCCTCCGCCTGCTCCTTCGCACGCTCCAGAGAAATAATAATATCCCCCAGAACGATTTCGTCATTCTCGTTGACCTCTGCTTCTTCTCCCTCCGCAAAGGTCAGCATGGGAAAGCTGAGTACATCCGTTGCTCTGTCAATGCTTCTGAACTGGCGGTTAATCTCACGGATTTCCTCGTTATCCACAATGGAAACGCTGATTTCGCAGTCCTCGTCAAATTCTTCGTATCGCAGAGCCTCTGCCGCCGCCCTGCGGATGGCATCCTCCAACTCCGCCGTCAATGGCTCGTCCGTTCTGTTGTCAATCAGTAAGTTCACTGCTTTCTTCCTCTCTTTTTTCTTCTCTTTTTTCTTTCTTTTCTTCCGCCTTGCTTTCCTCTGCGCCCTTCTTCGCCGCTGCATTGATTTCTTCCTGTTTGGGATACGCCACTCTCTCGTGATACATCCCCTGGAATACCTTCAAAAATGCTCTGCGGATGATTTCCAGCTCATGAATCCCTAAGCCGCTGTTGTTCAGCTGTCCGTCATCCAGCTTGTCCTTGATGAGCGTTTTAATAACACTTTCCGCTTCTGCCAGTGTTTTTCCGCTGCCAAGCATGGAGCGTACCGCCGCTTCTACCGTATCCGCAAGCATGACAACCGCAGATTCTCTCGTGCTCGGAATCACACCCTGATAGCGGTAATCCGCTTCGTTCACGTTATCCGCACCATAAAGCTTGAGCGCCTTAAAATAGAAAAACTTCACAAGGCTTGTCCCATGATGCTCCCGAATGACATCCAGAATGACATTCGGCAGACCGTGTACCCTCCCCATTTCCACACCGTCCTTCGGGTGCTGTGTAATGATTTTCGCACTCGTTTCGGGTGCAAGGTCATCATGGGGATTATAGCCCGCCTGATTTTCCGAAAACATCTGCGGATTTTTCAGCTTGCCGATATCGTGATAATATGCACCTGCTCTTGCCAGAGCAGTATTTGCGCCGATTTCATACGCCGCCGTCTCTGCCAGATTTGCCACAATCAGGCTATGATGATACGTTCCCGGCGCTTCAATCATCAGCCGACGAAGCAGCTCATTATTCGGGTTTGTCAGTTCCAGCAGGCGCAGGGGCGTGTTCGCCTCAAAGGTTGCCTCCCAGAAGGGCAGGCTGCCCACCGCAATCACAACGGAAACCAGTCCCATCACCGCCGCAAACAGGCACTTTAACAAAAGTCCTGCGGAATAGCCGTTTTCAAAAAACAGCCCTACCCCAAACATTGCCGCAAAGCTGACCGCCGCCATCGCCACAGCCACCCAGACCATCCGCTGACGCTTTTCCGTTTTCTGGATGAGCAATGCACCTAAGGTGCCGACCAGAAGGGAATACATCAAAAACTGCACATCCCCATTGAAGATGAAGCAGCCGATGATGCAGAACAGCGTATTCATCACCAATGCTACGCGCCGCCCCACCAGAATGCTTGTCAGCATGGCAAACAGCCCAAGTGGAATCAGCGTAAAATAAGCCGCGCCGCCCATCAGCCGCAGCAGCAGTATCATAATCACATAAATCGTAAAGAGCATTTTCGCTTCATTTGGCTTCAGCTCAAACTGCCCTCTGCCCCATACAAAGAAGAGATACAGCGCAACAAACAGCAGCACAACCAACAGAAAGCTCCCCAAAAGCGGCAGCACACTGCTTTTATAATCGGCACCGCCGACCAGATGCAGGCTCACCAATCTATCATAAATCTCCTGCGTGATGATTTCGCCCTCATCCACAATTTTCTGGTTTTTGCGGATCATCACATCCGCAACCTCTGCGCGCTTTTCCTCTCTCGCGGCTTCGATTGCCGCTTCATCGGGCAAAAGGTTCGGTGTAATCGCCGCATCGAAAATCGCCCCTGCCATTTCCTTTAAGCCTTTATTCCATGCCGTTGCCGCAAAGGCTTCGTTTGCCTTCTGCCTGCCTTCCTCCAGCGCATCGGCGGTAATGCCCTCGGTATAGAGATTGTTCATCGTGACCAGGCAATCCTCCTGAAAAAGGGTACGGTTGGATTTCCCCAATGCCTGATACGCCTTAAGCTCCCGTTCGGAAAGCACAACCGGCAGCTTCCAGGGGGCCTCCTGCGCCTTCTCGACAAAGCTTTCGCCCTGCTTCAAATTGGCAAGAATCTGTTCCAAATCCTGAAACAGCTCCTTCACCTCGGCATTGCTTCCCTCCTCCACCGCGGCATCTTGCTTATAAATAGGGGCAACGCTGTCCGCCGCCGCATCCTTGAGCTTATTGGTCGCAACCTCATCCACCGCATCCGCTTCGGCAACATAGCGTTTTTCCGCCACAGAGCCGACCTGCACAGTATCCAGCTGCTGCACATAGGAGCCTGTGCCGATACAGAGAAGCGTCAGCAGAAAAGCAACCGCAAACATCACCTTGCGCGCCTTTTTCTGCTTTCTGTTATTTATGAGGGATTCGTCTTTCCTTCTTGCCATCCTGCTCGCCTCGTTTCCTGTTTTCAAACTTTTCGTATGCCAGAATGATTTTCTGCACCAGAGGATGACGCACAACGTCCTTATTCGTCAGGGTAATCTGCCCGATGCCCTCGATACCGGAAAGAATTCGCGTTGCCTCCGTCAAGCCGCTGCGCTTGCCCTCCGTCAGGTCAATCTGCGTCACATCTCCCGTAATAACCGCCTTCGAGCCATACCCGATACGGGTCAGAAACATTTTCATCTGCTCCGGTGTCGTATTCTGCGCTTCATCCAGAACGATAAACGCATTATCCAGCGTGCGTCCGCGCATATATGCCAGAGGGGCAACCTCTATCAGACCCTTTTCCATGTTTTTCATGAAATTTTCCGCGCCCATGATTTCATACAGCGCATCATACAGGGGACGCAGATAGGGGTCTACCTTCTGCTGCAAATCTCCGGGCAGAAAGCCCAGCTTTTCCCCTGCTTCAATGGCAGGACGGGTCAGGATAATGCGGTTCACCTCGTTATTTTTAAAGGCAGTAATCGCCATTGCCATTGCCAGATAGGTTTTCCCTGTACCAGCAGGGCCAATGCCGAACACAATCGTATTATTTTTAATTAAATCAACATATTTTTTCTGCCCCAGTGTTTTGGGCTTCAGCGGTCTGCCATTTACGGTAATGCAGATGAAATCATCATACATTTTTTCCAGCTCACGCAGGTCGGTTTCCTCTGCGGAGGAAATGAAATATTCCAGATTCTGCTCCGTAATTTCCTCGCCCTTTTTCACCAAAGCAACAAGAGAATGGAGAATATTCCAAGCCTTATGGACATCCTTTTCCTCGCCCGAAATCTTTACATCATCCCCACGATTGACAATGCTCACGCCGCACGCCTTCTCGATTTTCTTGATATTTGCATCAAACTGCCCGAATACAGGCAGAATGATATGGTTTTCCATCTGTATGGTTCTTTCAAAGCTCATTCGCGTTTTCCTGCTCCTTTTCTTCGTTCTGATTTTCTGTTTCTATGTTCTGCTTTTTCTCCTCTATTCTTTCCGCCATGGTAATTTCCGCATCTGCGCGGACACTGTTGGCGTAAACCTCATATCTGATTTGTATATCCTCTATTGTACCGTAAGAAGACAATAAATTCTCTGCATTTTTTCTTAATTTTTCTTCCAGAAGCGTTTTTGCTTCCGCCGCGGTGCGCGTTTTCTGCACCGTTTCGTATGCCCGCCAGCGCTCCCTCCGCCATGTGAGGGGCAGCTTCCTATCCCCCAGACCGAGGGTTTTCTCGGAAAGCAGCTCCCTTTCCCACTGCACATCACTGTCGGGGTGAAGGATATCCAATTCCCTTCCCGAAAAGAGAAGGCTGTGGTTTTTCCTTTCCTCGCCGCTATAGACGGCTTCCTCATACTGCAAGGGCAGCTCCTCAGTCAGCCGCCGCCAGATGCGCGCCGTTACGGTGCCTTCCGCCGCAGTATATGCGGTATGCTGTTCCTCCCCCTCCAAGCCAATCGTCAGCGCGGAGGAAATCAGCACATCCCCCTTTTTCACTACATCCCCTGCGGCAACCAGAGGGGTTCCTCGTTCCGCAGTAATCTGCAAAATCACGCCATCCGTCGATGCAACGATATCACAGGGTGTTTCCTTATCAATGATTTCGACCCCTTCAATCGTTTCCGCAAGTCGGATGGTCGCATCTGTTCCATGAATCCCGACGCTTACCCACGAAATGTCCGCAAAGTCCTCCAAAAGTCCATTGGTGACAGCCTGTGTGTCCACACTCCGTTTCCGGACACCGGGGTATAGTCCCATTTCCTTGCAGGCGGAGAGAAGCTCCTCCTTGGAAAGGCGTTCATTCCCCTCAATCCGCATTACCCAGACAAACGAGGACAGCAGATACAGCCCTGCCGCAAAGCAAAAAAGCCCTGCCGTCCAGACCTGTCGCCTGCCAAATCGCCCCAGAAAAACGGGCAGACCGCCATAGGAAAGCACCTCCAGCGCACAACCCGTTTTTTCGGCACACGCCTGCAAAAGCTCCAGGCTGTTTCCTGCTGCTTTCATCGTCATGCCGGCACCCTCGCGTGCCACCTCCCATAGATAGACACCGCGATACGCCGCCATATTCATGAAGCGTTCCGCCGAAAAGCCCTTCACCCTTATTTTAACATATCCACATAAATAATACCATAACGCTAGGAACAAAATCCTCCCCCCAATGTCCTGCCCGGATGCTCATTGCAGAAATTCCATTTTTTCCACTCTGCCCGTCACCACCATGCACTCCGCCGAAAGCTGCTTCAGGCAAAGCCCCTGCCCCTCCAGCCGCAGAACTCCTGCCGCCGTGCCGATGCGCACCGTCTCCTCGCTGTATTCCAGAATCCCCTTATAATTTTCTATCGTAACCTCCTCCTGTCCGATAAAGGAAATCAGCGGCAGATGCAGCAGTATTTCCTTCGGCAGCTCCAGTGCCTCTGTCATATTCCTACGAAATCCCATGCCATCACCTCATTTATTCACTTTATGCAAACAGGGGATAAACTAGAATTTTCTACATGCTTTTCTGCATGCAAAAAGGCAGAGCCTTTGCTCCGCCTTTTCGCTGTGCGCATTCATTTTTTTCAGAGGAACTCTCATGTGAGAGGAACTGCTTCATTTTTGATTGCCGCTCTTTAGTTTTCGATTACTACCATATCCTCGGGAATGGTGATATCCAGTGCTTCTGCGATGTCAGCATTGTATTTTTCTGTGATGCCGTCAGTTACATAGCCGATGGCCATCTGTGCGGGATCTGCGCCGTTTGTCAGAATTTCGTAAGCCATTTCCGCTGCCTTTACGCCCAAATCATAGTAGCTGATGGACAGAGTTGCCAGACCGCAGCCGCTGCACATGCCTTCTTCACCGGTTACAACAGGAACCCCTGCGGGAACCGCTACGTTCTTTACGATTTCTGTGTTATTTGCGATGGTGTTGTCTGTAGGGATATACAGTGCATCACATTCGCCGACTGCCTTTGTTACAACAGACTGTACCTCGTTGGAATCTGCTGCTGTAAATTCAGCCCATGCAATGCCTTCCTTATCCAGCTCAGCCTCTGCCAGCTTCGCCTGATATGCAGAGTTGGGTTCTGCAGAGCAGTATACGATGCCAACCTTCTTTGTATCGGGAACCAGCTTCATGAGCAGCTGAATCTGCTGATCAACGGGTGCCAGATCGGAAACACCGGTTACGTTTCTGCCGGGCTTTTCATTGGAATCAACCACGCCTGCTGTTTTATAGTCTGTTACGGAGGTGCCAACGATAGGAATATCCCCTGTTGCCGCTGCTGCCGCCTGCAAAGCTGTGGTTGCGTTTGCCATAATCAAATCAACATCATTGGAAACAAATTTTGTTGCAATCGTGGTGCAGTTTGTCTGCTCGCCCTGTGCGTTCTGATAATCGAATTTTACCTTATCGCCCAGAAGCTCTGTCAGCTTATCCTCAAAGCCCTTTGTTGCCGCATCCAATGCAGGGTGCTCCAGCTGCTGAATGATGCCGACTGTATATGTTTCGCCCGCGTCATCGGAATTGTCTGCCGCATCATTCCCGCCGCAGGCTGTCAATGCCATTGCTGCAGCCATCATTGTGGCTGTCATTTTCATCCATTTTTTCATAAGAATCTCTCCCTTTTTCCTCAGTTTCCCCTTTCGGGTTTTGCTTTATTACATGCACGCATATCCGCGTCACACTGTTAAAGTCATTATAGCACTCAAATCTTCAATGTCAAGCATAATCCTCCCTTTTTTGCAAGTATTTTGTATACCTGTATCCGCCGTCCGCGCACAAAAAAGGACACATCTTATAGAGTGTCCTTTTTGTTTTTTCTGTTTTCAAATCAGCCGAGCAGGGCGCGGTCGTTTGCAAATTCCTTGCCGCTGGCAACGGTGAACTGATGCAGCAGGTCATCAACGGTCAGGTTTTTCTTTTCCTCTCCCTTGATGTCCAGAATAATCTTGCCGTCCCACATCATAATCAGACGGTTGCCATGCACAATGGCATCCTTCATGTTATGCGTTACCATCAGCGCAGTCAGGCTATGCTCCGCAATAATCTTATCGGAAAGCTCCAGAACCTTCGCCGCTGTTTTCGGGTCCAGTGCCGCAGTATGCTCATCGAGCAGGAGCAGCTTGGGCTTTTTCAGCGTTGCCATCAGAAGGGTCAGCGCCTGTCTCTGTCCGCCGGAAAGCAGACCTACCTTTGCGCGCAGACGGGTTTCCAGCCCCAGATCCAGTGGCTTTAGAAGCTCAACATATTCTTCTCTTTCTTTTTTTGTAATCCCCCATCTGAGGGTACGGGTCTGTCCGCGGCGTTTTGCCACAGCCAGATTTTCTTCGATTTCCATATCGGCAGCTGTCCCGTTCATGGGGTCCTGGAATACGCGCCCCAGATATTTTGCTCTTTTGTGTTCGGGCAGCTTTGTGATATCCTCGCCGTCAATGATAACAGAGCCGCTGTCTACAGGCCAAACGCCTGCAATGGCATTCAGCATGGTGGATTTCCCCGCGCCGTTGCCGCCGATGATAGTAACAAAGTCGCCATCCTCCAGCGTCAGATTGATGCCGTTTAAGGCTCTTTTTTCATTGATAGAACCGGGATTGAAGGTTTTATAGATATTTTTCAGCTCAAGCATTCTTGCCGCCTCCTCTCTTTACATGGCTGGCAGCATATTTGCCCTTCAGGTGGGGCAAAGCAAGGAATGCCGCTACAATCAAAGCACTGATCAGCTTCAGGTCGGTGGTTTCCAGACCAAGCCACAGCACCACTGCGATAACGATATAATACAGAATTGCACCGCCGACAACGCCAAGCATACGCAGTGCATAGTTATAATCAAATCTCTTGAATACAACGCCCGCAATGATAACGGATGCCAGACCGATAACGATAGCACCACGCCCCATGTTTACGTCTGCATTGCCCTGATACTGCGCATACAGACCGCCTGCAAGCGCAACCAGACCATTGGATACCATAAGCCCCAAAACCTTCATTGTATTGGTATTGATGCCCTGTGCGCGCGCCATTTTTTCATTATTGCCCGTTGCACGGAAGGCACGACCCATTTCTGTACCGAAGAAGCCATACATCAGCGCGATGACTACAATACAGAAAATCGCGGAAACAATGATTGCACCGTGGATATCTCTCAGGCTGAGAATCAGATTATATTTATCTACGCTGATTGCCTGATTGGATTTACCCAAAATACGCATATTGACAGAATACAGACCCAGCTGGGACAGGATACCTGCCAGAATACCGGGGATACCCAAAGCCACATGGAAGATACCTGTTACCATGCCTGCCAGCATACCGACAATCGTAGCCACTACCAGAGCAACCGCTACGTTATGCCCGGAAAGCATCATCATAACTGCAACGGAGCCGCCTGTCGCAATGCTGCCGTCTACGGTCATATCCGCAAAATCCAATACCTTAAAGGTGATGTAAACGCCGATGGCAAAAACACCCCAAATCAGCCCTTGGGCGATGGAGCCCGGAAGGGCATTGAGCAATGCCATAATATTCATAAATATACCTCTTTCTATGCTTTCTTTTTTTACAGGAATAAGCGAAGCACATGCTTCGCTTATTCCTGTATTCAATTCAAATCAAACCGCAGGTCTTTCGCTTAAGCAACCGGCTCCATCCCTTCGGGGATTGTAACACCCAATGCTTCTGCGATATCTACATTATATTTGGGAACCAGTCCATCTGTCAGATATTCAATGGGCATTTCCGCAGGCTTCTTCCCGTTCACCAAAATATCATACGCCATTTCGGCAGCCTTTGCGCCCAGATCATAGTAGCTGATAGACAGTGTTGCCAATGCGCCAACCTCGCACATTGCTTCCGCACCTGTAACGGTGGGCACGCGTGCGGGAACTGCGATATTCTTTACGATTTCCATGTTGTTTGCAAATGTGTTATCGGTAGGGATATACATTGCGTTGCAGTCTGCAACTGCCTTTGTCACAACCGCCTGAATTTCGTTAGAATCTGCTGCGGTGTAGATTGCATAAGGAATCTTCTGTTCCTCCAGATATTTCTTTGCCAACTCTGCCTGATAGGTAGAGTTCGGCTCTGCGGAGCAGTAAACCACTGCAACCTTTGTGCTTTCCTTATCGCAGAACTGCATCAGCACATCAATCTGCTTTTCGACGGAAGCCAGATCGGAAACGCCTGTGACATTTTTGCCGGGTGCTTCATTGGATTCTACCACGCCTGCTGTCACATAATCTGTAACGGAGGTACCGACGATGGGGATATCGGAGGTTGCTGCCGCCGCTGTCTGCAATGCTGTGGTTGCGTTTGCCATAATCAGGTCACAGCCGTCGGAAACAAATTTCGTGGAAATGGTGGTGCAGTTTGCCTGCTCCCCCTGTGCATTCTGGTAGTCAAATTCCACATTATCCTCACCCAGAAGCTCTGTCAGCTTATCCTCAAAGCCCTTTGTTGCCTGATCCAGAGAACCGTGCTCCATCTGCTGAATAATGCCGATGTGATATACCTTATTCCCTGTGCTTTCATCTGCCGCATCATTGCCGCCGCAGCCTGTCATTGCCATTACTGCCGCTACGGTCATAGCCAGAAGGCTTGTTACTTTTTTCATTTTCATAATCTACCCTCTCCCTCTTTGATTTTTTTCATGTCTGATTTCGACATATAATTTCATCGCAAAATGAATTATAGCATCCCTGTTTTGATTGTCAACAGTAAATCTAATTTTTCGATTAAGTGTATCGAGAAAACTGTTTCTTCGATACAGGCGCTTTCATCCTCTGCGAAGGGGAAGGTTATTCCATGGTTTCCTCCAACGCTTCCATATCGGCAGGAGGAGTGATGCCCAAAGCTCTTGCGATTTCCGCATTATACTTCGGTGTCACGCCGTCGGAAACAAACGCGATTGGCAGTTCGGCAGGCTTTGTGCCGTTCACCAGAATATTATACGCCATTTCCGCCGCCTTCACCCCCAGGTCATAATACCGAACGGAAAGCGTAGCCAGCGCACCGATGCGGCTCATATATTCCGCCCCTGCAAAGGTAGGCACGCCTGCCGGAATCGTGATATTTTTTACGATTTCCATGCTGTTCGCCATGGTGTTATCGGTCGGGATGAAGATAGCGCCACATTCCTGCACCGCCTTTGTCAGCACCGCCTGCACATCATTGGAATCCGCAACGGTGTAGATGGCGCAGTCCCGTTTGAGCCGCTTCAGATATCTTTCCGCGCGCTCCGCCTGATAGATGGAGTTAGGCTCTGCGGAGCAGTAAACCACCGCAATCTTCGTATCGGGCTTGCAGAATGTAAGCAGCACATCCACCTGTGCCTTGATTTCGCCCAAATCGGAAACACCTGTAACATTTGTGCCGGGCTTTTCATTGGAATTTACTGCACCTGCCGCGATATAATCCGTTACGGATGTACCCACAATAGGGATATCCGCCGTTGCCGCTGCCGCAGACTGCAAAGCCGTTGTGCCGTTTGCCAGAATCAAATCGCAGCCATCGGAAACAAATTTCGTGGCAATGGTGGTGCTGTTTGCCTGTTCGCCCTGCGCGTTCTGATAATCGAAGGTGACATTTTCTTCTCCCAGCAGCTCCATCAGCTTGTCCTCAAAGCCCTGCGTTGCCGCATCCAGAGAGGAATGTTCATCCTGCTGAACAATGCCGATGCGGTATGCCGTTTCGTCTGTGCTGCCGCAGCCGGATAAAGCCAGTGCCGCGCACAAAAAAGCCGCCGTTACGCCCATCATTTTTCTGAATTTCATAGCCTTTCCCCCTTCAACGTAAAAGGGTCACAGGCAATCGCCTGTGACCCTATGGTTTCGATTATTACTTGCCTTGGAGCATTTTTTTCACAAGACCGCCGACAATTTTCATATCTGCGCGACCTTTTGCCTTGGCTGTCACGATACCCATGACTTTGCCCATATCCTTAATGGTAGAGGCTCCGGTCTGTGCGATGGCGTCTTCAACAATCTTCTGAATTTCATCCTCGCTTAACTGCTCTGGAAGGTAACTTAACAAAACTTCGATCTCTTTATTGAGTTTTTCGATCAGATCCTGTCTGCCGCTTTTTTCATAGTCGGGCAGGGAATCCCTTCTGCTTTTCAGCTGCTTGGAGATAACCTCGATGACACCTTCATCATCCAGCTCAACCTTGTTATCCTTTTCGATCTGCAGGACACCGGAACGAATCAGCTGAATCGTATCCTTCTTGATGGTATCCTTTTCTTTCATAGCAGTTTTCAAATCTGCAAAAAGCTGCTCTTTTAATGACATATAATCATCCCTTTTCGCTTCGTAAAACTTAGTAAAATTTATCAAACCATGAAAGCAATTCGTAAAACTTCGTTTTACTCATCAACTCAGGTTTTCTCGTGTCTGCTCAAAAATGCCTGCAAGCAGTCATTTTGTTGACAGCCACGGAAAACGCTTTCATACGATTATCTGAATTTACGTTTTCTAGCGGCTTCGGATTTCTTTTTGCGTTTTACGCTGGGTTTGTCATAATGCTCTCTTTTGCGTACTTCGCCCATGATACCATCTCTGGCACATGTTCTTTTAAAACGACGCAGTGCGCTGTCCAAGGATTCATTTTCTTTAACTTTTACCTCTGACATGAATTTCCCTCCCTCCCAGTGCGAGATTCGTTGATGGCAAGAAAGGTGCTTTTACGCCTTTTTTTACCATACATTTAAGAATTATACACAAAAACTCGCGCAACGTCAATAAGAACTAAGAGAAATTCTCAAGAAAAATCATGGCAAATCTGCCTGTTTTGCGGTTTTTTCCGTATTTTTTTCGGGATGCTTCCGTTTTGCATCTGTTTTTGTACCATTTGCCGCTGTCCTCGTCTTAGGCTTTTTTGTCCGCGGCTGCTTCTTCGGCTGCTCCCGCTCCAGAATGACCATCCCCAGAGGCGGCACATCCAGCTCTACCCGAAACGGACAGCGGCCTGCCGGCTCCGCCTTGCTCTGCAGCGGTACGGCGTTGATGACATCACTGCCGCCGAAGCGTGCGGCATCGCTGTTCAGCCGTTCATGATAAACTCCCTCCTGCGGCACGCCGAGCGAAAACCCACGATGCACCACCGGTGTAAAATTGCAGAGGAAAACCAGTTCCTTTTCCTCACTGCGGCGCACAAAGGAAACAATCGAGCTTTCCGCATCGTCACATTCAATCCATTGGAAGCCGTTCGGGTCGAAATCCTCCGCCCAGAAGGCAGGCTCCTCTGTGTAAAGGTGATTCAGCTCCTTCACATACGCCTGCATTTCCTGATGGTCGGCATATTGCAGCAGATGCCAATCCAGAGAGCGTGCCTCGCTCCATTCGCTGTACTGCGCAAATTCACCGCCCATAAACAGCAGCTTTTTCCCCGGATGCCCCATCATGAAGCCATAGGAAAGGCGCAAATTCGCAAAGCTCTGCCAAACATCCCCCGGCATTTTCCCAATCATCGAGGATTTTGTATGTACCACCTCATCATGCGAAAGCACCAGCACAAAATTCTCCGCATAATGATATGCCATGCCGAAGGTCAGCTTATTCTGATGATATTTCCGATAAATAGGGTCAAGCTTGATATAGGAGAGAAAATCATTCATCCAACCCATGTTCCATTTCAGGCTGAACCCAAGACCGCCCTCATCAACCTTCTTCGTCACACCGGGCCATGCGGTGCTGTCCTCCGCAATCATGAGTGCGCCCGGCTCCCTCTCGGCAATGACGGAATTCATGTGCTTGAGAAATTCGATTGCCTCAAGGTTTTCACTGCCGCCGTATACATTGGGAAGCCACTGCCCCTCCTCCTTGCAGAAATCCAGCCGCAAAAGAGATGCCACCGCATCCACACGCAGTCCGTCTATATGGAAAATATCCATCCAGTAGAGCGCATTTGCAAGCAGGAAATTCGCAACCTCTTTTCTGCCGTAATTGAAAATATACGTCCCCCACTGGATATGCTCCCCCAGACGGGGGTCCTGATGCTCATAAAGCGCCGTGCCGTCAAAACGTGCCAGTGCAAAATCATCCTTCGGGAAATGCGCCGGCACCCAGTCCAAAATGACGGAAATGCCGTTCTGATGGCAGGCATCCACAAACTGCTTAAATTCGTCCGGACTGCCGTAGCGGCTCGTCGGGGCATAATAGCCCGTCACCTGATAGCCCCAGCTGCCGTCAAAGGGATGCTCCTCCACAGGCAGCATCTCGATATGCGTGTAGCCCATTTCCTTCACATAGGGAATCAGCTGCTCCGCCAATTCGGTATAGGTTAGAAAACGATCGCCCTCCGCCCGCTTCCAGCTGCCCAAATGCACCTCATAGATATTCATGGGGGCAGTCCTGAAATCATATTTCCTTCGTGCTGTCATCCAGCGGCGATCCTTCCATTTATAGCGTTTCAGAGGATACAGCACAGATGCATTGTTCGGGCGCACCTCTGCATACACACCGTAGGGGTCTGTTTTATCAACCACCCTGCCATCACACTGCGTCACATGGAATTTATATTTATCCCCCTCTGCCGCCGCAGGCAGAAACAGCTCCCAGATGCCAGATTCGCCCAACCTTCGCATGGGACTTCTGCGCGCATCCCAGTTGTTGAAATCCCCGATTACGCTGACCGCCTTCGCATTGGGTGCCCAGACGGAAAATGCCGCCCCCCTTGCGCCCTCGTGCGTCATAAGCCTGCCGCCCATTTTTTCGTAAATCTCATAATGCGTCCCTGCGCCGAAAAGATGTCGGTCAAATTCAGAAAGGGTCGGCGAGAAGGAATAGGGGTCATAGCTGCGCCATGTGTTGCCGTCCGCATCGGTGTACTCCAGCTGATAGCGGAACCATTCCTCCCTGTCCGCAATCGTCACCTCAAAAAAGCCGTCTGCATGCAGCCGCTCCATCGGGTATTTTTTCCGTTTATTTGCATAGTCAATCACGGTAATGCCTGCCGCATGGGGCAAAAAGGCACGCACCACAACGGCTTTTCTGCCGTCCTCCTCCATTTCGTGCATCCCCAGCACCGTATGGGGGTCGCTGTGTTCCCCGTTGACGATATGAAAAATATCATAAAGCTTTGTGGTTGTGAGCATAGTCTCCCTCCCTTTTGCTTTCTTTTATACTCATGATTTCACTGATATATCAATTATACCATATTTCCAACGTATTGCCAGATGAAAACAGGACCATCTTTTGGCAAAACCATTCCTGTTTTTTGCGAAAATTGATGTTTTTCAGACGGTACTTGTCAGCAGAACGCAAAAGGTCTATACTAGCAGTAGGAATTACAAAAAGACATTTGTCCGTTTTTCATAAAAATACTGCATCAAGGAGGAGTGATCTCTATGAAACTGATGTTTTTAGGTGCTGACCATGAGGTAACCGGCAGTTGCCATTATATCGAAGCCTGCGGCAAGAGCATCCTTTTGGACTGCGGCATGGAGCAGGGACGGGATACCTATGAAAATCAGGAAATCCCCGTAGCGGCAGGAAGGATTGATTATGTATTCCTTTCCCACGCGCATATTGACCATTCGGGGCTGCTCCCTCTGCTTCACAAAAACGGCTTTCAGGGGCAGATTTACGCCACCGAGGCCACCACAGACCTCTGCCGCATCATGCTTCTGGACAGCGCGCATATTCAGGAATTTGAAGCGCAGTGGCGCAACCGCAAAAATAAGCGTGCCGGCAAAGCTCCCTTTGAGCCGCTTTATACCACAGAGGATGCGATGGCAGTCATGGAGCATTTTGTTCCCTGCGATTATATGAAGGAAATCGAGGTCTGCGAAGGGGTGAAAATCCGCTTTACGGATGTCGGGCATCTGCTCGGCTCCTCCAGTATCGAAATCTGGCTGACGGAAAACGGCGTATCGAAAAAAATCGTATTCTCCGGTGATATCGGCAATATCAATCAGCCCATCATCCATGACCCCCGTTATACCACCGAAGCGGATTTTGTCATTATGGAAAGTACATACGGCGACCGTTACCATACCGCGCCGCCCGATTATGTGGCAGAGCTTGCCGGACAGATTCAGCAGACCTTTGACCGCGGCGGCAATCTGGTCATCCCCTCCTTTGCCGTCGGGCGAACGCAGGAAATGCTGTATTTCATCCGCGAAATCAAGGAAAGAGGACTGGTGCGGGGGCATGAGGGCTTCAAGGTTTATGTGGACAGCCCCCTTGCAATCGAAGCAACGCGCGTGTTTGCGGAAAACTATCTGGGCTGCTATGACACCGACGCAATGGCATTGGTACAGAAGGGCATCAATCCGCTGACCTTTCAGGGTCTTGAGGTTGCCGTAACGCCGGATGATTCCATGGCAATCAATTTCGATAAAAGCCCGAAGGTTATCATCTCCGCATCGGGGATGTGTGAGGCAGGACGTATCCGCCATCATTTAAAGCATAACCTCTGGCGGCCCGAGTGTACGATTCTTTTCGTTGGATATCAGGCAATCGGCACACTTGGCAGAAATATCATCGAGGGTGAAAAAGAGGTGCGCCTGTTTGGCGAGACAATTACCGTCAACGCGCATATCGAGGAGCTGGCAGGGGTCAGCGGTCATGCGGATAAGAAGGGACTTCTGAATTGGGTGAACCATTTCGAGAAGAAGCCGGAGCGCGTTTTTGTAGTACATGGTGAGGATTTGGTCTGCGAGGACTTCACAAAATGCTTAAAAGAAGAATACGGCTACAATGCCTTTGCGCCTTACAGCGGTGCCTGCTTTGATTTAGCGGCAAATCAGATGATTTCCGAGGGCGTAAAAATCCCCGTTGCACCGAAGGAGCTGCCAAGGGGACATGCAGCCTCCGAGGGCGGCAAGCGCGCGATGTATCTGGCAAATCAGCTTGATCTGGCAAATAAACGCCTGCAGCAGATTATCAATCTGAATAAGGGCGGCACCAATCGGGATATGGAAAAGCTGCTCAAGCAAATCAACGACCTTTGCGACAAATTAGACGGATAAGCTTACAAAGACTACATAAAAAAAGACCTAAGAGCGTCTCTCTTAGGTCTTTTTTTTAGCTTCCCGCAATAGCCAGTCCTCTCACCAGAACAGACGGAGAGCCGACACCGCCGGAGCCGAAATATAAGTCATCGGCAATTTCCTCCACCTCTGCCAGAAGCTGATAAAAATTGCCTGCAACGGTAATCTGCTCCACAGGCGTGTCAATTCTGCCGCCTTTGATACGGAATCCCTCCGCCGAAAGGGAAAAATCGCCCGAAACGGCATTTGTGCCTGCATGCAGTCCCATCAGGCTGGTAAGCAGCAGACCATCCCCCATTTGGGCAAGCAAAGCCTCCTGCGAAAGCATTCCCTTTGCCAGATAGAAATTTGTGGGCGCAGTTTTCACAGAGCCTGTCAGCCCCATCTTAAAGCCATTGCCTGTGGATGCCACGCCATCCTTTTTCGCTGTCCTGCGGTTATAAAGCAGGGTTTTCAGCACACCGTTTTCGATAACGGCTTTATTTTTGCCCGAAACGCCCTCACTGTCGAAGGGCTGTGTGCCATAGCCGCCCAAAAGCAGGGCATCATCCCGCAGTGTAACCCTTTCGGATGCGATTTTTTCGCCCGTTTTGCCCTGCAAAAGAGAGAAGCCCTTCTGCGCATTTTCCGCAAAGAATACCCCTGCAAACGCGCCCAAAAGAGAAACCATCGCCCTACCGTCGAAAATCACATCGTATTTCCCACTTGGCACAGACGCTGCCCCCAGATGGGATGCGGCACGCTTTGCCGCCATTCTGCCCGTTTCCTCAGGGTTGAAATCATTCCAATCCTGCGCCTTCCAGAAATAGGAGCCTGTTTTGGTTTCTCCGCCCTTTTTTGCAATCGCAGAAACATAAGCCGTCGCAAAATTCTTCGCAAAGGAAACATCCAGCCCTCTGGTGTTGCGAATGACAACCTCCGCCAGAGATGTCCCCAGCGCGCAGTAATCCAGAGAAGCAACCTCCTCCGCTCCTGCAAGTGCCGCTGTTTCCATACGCATGGCGGCGTTGATTTTTTCCTCTACCCTTAATTCCTCCAGAGCGGCATTTACGCCCTCCAGCTCAGGGTAGTTTTTCTCTCCCGCATAAAGCTCCTCGCAGTCCTCCGGAGAAAGAAGCGCCGCATTTTCCTTCGCCGTTTCCACCAGATATGCAATGGCATCCTCTGTCAGCTGCTCGGTATAGGCATAGCCTGTCCGCCCGTTGATGTTTCCGCGAAACGCCAGACCCTCCTCCCTGCTGTTTTCATAATCGCTGACCTCTCCCTCCAGAATCAGCACCTCAAACGCCTTGCCGCCGCGGTAATAAACCTCGCAGTCCGCAAAGCCTGCCTGTCTGCCGTAGGCAAGCACCTTTTCCAAAAATTCCTTCCGTTCCATTCCGCTTACCCCCTTCCGCCGACAGTCATACTGCTGACGCGAATCATAGGCTGCCCTACATCGGTCGGGATAGAGCCGCTCTTGCTGCCGCACATCCCCTGCGCCCGTTTCAGATTATTGCCGACCATGTCAATATCACGCAGCACCTCCGCGCCCTTGCCGATAAGGGTTGCCCCTCTGACCGGCTCGGCAATCCTTCCGTTGCGAATCATATAGCCCTCCAAAACGGCAAAGTTAAACGAACCCGTTGCAGGGTCAACGCTGCCGCCGCCCATCTGCTTGGCATAGAGCCCAAATTCCGTATGCGCGATGATTTCCTCCGGCGTGCTTTTGCCGTTGGCAATGAAGGTATTTGTCATGCGGCTGGTGGGGGCAAAGCGGTAATCCTGTCTGCGCGAGGAGCCGGTAATTGCCGTGTGCATGCGTCTGCTGTTCAGGCGGTCAACCAGATAGGACCGCAGAATCCCGTTTTCAATCAGGATATTTTTTGCCGTGGGCGTGCCCTCATCATCCATTTCGGCAGAGCCCCAGCCATTGGGGATTGTCCCATCATCCAGCGCCGTCACCAGAGGGGACGCAATCTGCTGTCCCAGCCTTCCTGCGAAAACGGACGCATTTCTTGCCACCGCCGTTGCCTCCAGACCATGTCCGCAGGCCTCATGGAAAATGACACCCCCGAAGCCGTTATCAATCACAACAGGGATTTTCCCCGCAGGGCAGGGCTTTGCGCCAAGCATGGTAACGGCAATGCGTGCCGCCTCCCTTGCGGTATCCTCCACATTGATGCGCTCAAACAGCTCATACCCCTCGGAGCCGCCCGGCCCCAGATGTCCGCTCTGCTTTTCCGTCGCAGAGGATGCCACTGCCTCAATGGTAAAGCGGCTGCGTGTGCGGTTCTCCTCGCCCCAGATGCCCTCGGAATTGGCAACCAGCACATGCTTCATCACCTCAAGATAGCCTGCCCTTGTCTGCGTAACGGCATCGTGATATGCCCTTGCCGCCGCGGATGCCAGCCGAAGCTGCTCCGCCTTTCTCTGCTTGGACACGCTTTCCGGCAGGATACGGATGGGATTGATGCAGCGCTCCGCCATCCTTCTCCAGCCGCAGATATCATAAATGCGGTCGCCGCGCAGAGCCGCCGCGCCCTCCCTCGCAATGCGAATGAGGCTTTCCTCGGAAAGGTCATTCGTAAAGCCGTAAATCGCCTGATTCCCGAAAAACAGCCGCACCCCTGCGCCGTAATCCATGCCGCCCAGTGCCGTTTCCACCTTGCCGTTGACCATGGCAATGCTGCTTCTCTTTGTCCGCTCTGCATAAATTTCGGCAAAATCGGCACCGCTTTCCAGTGCCGCTGCCAGTATATTTTCTACTGCCGCTTTTTTCAGCATGATTCCTCACTTCCTTGCTTTTCCGTTTCCTCCAGATACAGGCTGACCGCCTCCAGATAATGCAGGAGATTGCCCGTCTGCCGGATGCTGTATTTTTCCTCAAAGGCAGCAAGGGGAATAGATTTGCGTCCGCCCCTTGCCGCATTTTCCCAATATATCTTCAGTGTTTCAAACGGCAGAAGATAATATGCATCTGCCGCAGAAAAATGCACGAGAAGAAAGGAAAGTCCCCGCTGATGGCGAAATTCCCCCATAAAAGCCATCTGATGTGCATGAATATTCTGCAAAGGCAGGCTTTTTCCTGCCGTTTCCTTGGCATCAAAGGCAATGGGAATCCCCTGCGCCACGCCGATATAATCAACCGTAGACTGCTTTTCAAAATACGCAAGGGTAATCGTCCGCGTTTCCTCATCCATCCGCACAGGGGTGATGGGCGTGGGGATTTTCTGGAATAATGCCAGACCCGACTGCCTGTAGCGTTCATTTGTGAAATTGATGATTTCTTCAAAGCTGCTGCCGCGCAGTCCTCTGGAATTCCAATGTGCCACTGCTTTTCTCTCCTTTATTCACTGTATGTATTCAGTATAGCACATCTGCCGTCATTTTGCCAATTCACTGACGGTCACAAAGGTAATGCCTGCCCGCTCCAGCTCCGGCGCGACCTCTTTGATTGCCTGTGCCGTAATTTTTCCGCCCTCTGGGCCGACATGCCCAATGGCAATCGCAGACCCTTTTTCCAGTGCGACCTCTCCTGCCTTGCGCAGATGCTCCTTGACGACCTCAACAGAATCCGTGCTGTCCAGAAACACATCCCGTTCCAGAAGGGCTACGCCCTTTTCCGCGGCAACGGCTTTTCCAAGGCTTTTCGCCGTTGTCATGCTGTCTACAAAGGGAACGTCCTTTTCCTTCAGCACCTCCATCACCGCCGAAAGGCTGCGTGCATCCTCCATAATGGCAGAGCCCATGTGGTTATTCATGCCTGCCGCATCCGGAAGAACAGAAAAGGCTTCCTCCACGCGCTCCCGAATGGCGGCATCGGCCATATCCCGAAAAACCCCCTTCTCGCCGACCCATTCCCGCTTGCCCGTGAGAGATTCCATCGGCATGTGGATAAAAATTTCCTTGCCTGCCTGCCGCACTCGCTCCGCATCCTCCGCCGTGCAGGAGGAAAAGGGCATAACCGCCGCCGTAAAGGGGATGGAAAGCGCAAGCATTTCCTCTGTCCCTGCGCCGCAATAGCCGAAATCATCAATCAGAATTGCCAGTCTGCAAGGCTTTTCTCCGTCAACACGCACCGTCTGCCCTGCCGCCAAGCTTCTGCCGCCCAGAAAGCACATCCCGAACAAAGCCAGATATTTGATCCCCGTTTTTATGTTTTCTCTCATCTCAGAATCATCCCGTTTTTTTGGTGTGCTTTATAAATATGAATCTACGCAGAAAAAAAGACATCGGAAGCCTCCGATGCCTTTATGCTGTCATATTTTTCTTTTTCCAGCCGCGCAGCTCCCTTTTCAGGAGCAAAGCCGCAAGCAAAAACGCCAGTACATCCGCGACAGGAGCCGCGCCCAACGCACCATCCATCCCAAAATGCGCCGAAAGAAGGAGTGCAAACGGAATCAGGAAAATCACCTGTCGGGAAAGCGAAACCGCCAGAGATTTCACAGGGCTGCCGATTGCCTGAAAGAAGGATGCCGTCACATTTGGCAGTCCATAGACAAAGAAGCCCAGCATATACAAGCGGAAGCAATGCACCGCAAATTCCTGATAGAGCGGTTCCTCCTCCACAAAAAGTGCCGCCAGAAAGCCGCCGCCATAGCGGAACACCAGAAACCACAGCACCGAAATCCCGATGGAAATTTTTGCGGCAGTCTGAATCGTCTGCTTGACCCTCTCATATTGCCTTGCGCCAAAATTAAAGCCGTTAATCGGCTGTGTTCCCGAAGCAAGCCCAACGAACATCGCATGTGCAATCTGATAAATTTTCATCATTAAGCCATAGCAGGAAAGCGCAATTTCGCTGCCGTAAATCGTCGCCGCACCATATTTGCGCATGAGGTTATTCATCACAATCTGGGTTGCCGCCGTTGCGGTCTGTGTGCAAAGGCTGGGAAAGCCAAGCCGTACAATATCTCCGATAAATCTCCATTTCAGGCGAAGATATTTTTTCCGAATGGCAAAATGCGAAAAACGGGGAAGATACGCCAGTGCAATCACGCCCGAAACAATCTGTCCGATAATCGTTGCCAATGCCGCGCCCTGAATCCCCCATCGGAACACAAAAATAAAAATGGGGTCAAGCACAACATTTAATGCCGCACCTATCATCATACTGCGCATCATATACTGCGGATTGCCGTCCGCGCGGATAATTGCCGTAAATGCCATATTGCACATGCCGAAGGGCTGTCCCAGAAGAATGATGCTCATATACAGAACCGCCGCCGCCACAACAGAGGGAGATGCCCCAAAAAACACCACAAGCTGCCTTGCGAAGATGCACCCGAACACCGAAAGCAGTATCCCTACGCCAAACAGAAGCATAACCGCGTTCGCAAAGGTACGGTCTGCCTCCTCCTGCTCCCCTCTGCCAAGGTGCAGGCTGATGTTTGCGGCACAGCCGTCCCCAATCAAAAGCGCCAGCGCCGCCGCAATGATACCAATGGGAAAGGTCACATTCGTGGCGGCAACGCCCTTGATGCCCACCGCATGCCCGATGTAAATCTGGTCTACGATGTTATACAGGCAGTTCACCATCAGCGTCAGCGCCGTCGGAACGGAGAATTTCAGCAGCAGCCGCCCGATTGGCTCTGTGCCTAAGCTATTCTGTTTTGTTTCCGTCATGTGCCTTCACCTGCCTTCCCCTCTCGATGCGAAAAACCCCTGCTTCAAAAAAGCCTTGTTGCTTTTATTTTATTTCTCTACCGGCTTGCCACATTCACCGCAGAATTTCTGTCCCTCGGCAAGCACCGCGCCGCATTCCGTGCAGACAGGCACAGGCTCCTTTTCAATGCCCGCCCTTTCTGCCGCCTGCTCCGCCTCCGCCGCCTTTTCTGCCGCCTTGCGTTCTGCGCGTTCCGCTTCACGCTCTGCCTTTCTTGCCTCGCCTTCGGCTTTGATTTGCGCAATCTGCGCTTCCATGTCATGAATTTTATCCTGCGCGGCTACGATTTTATCGCAAATCATCATTGCCTCATCATCAAACTGCTCCCCTGTGACAAATTTCGCCCAGAAATGCTCGCCCAGCTCTCTCTGGAAGGACTGAATATTGCCCTTTGTCAGGTTAATCTCCCCAATCAGCTTATTGATTTCCAAGCTGTCATTTGTCTTTTCGGATACCGTTTTTGCCATTTCATTCAATCTATCAAAAAAAGCCATGCCACATTCCTCCTTAGATATCTGCTTCTTTATTTAATTTCGCTTTTTTTCCTGAAATTCCTTTTTCTGTCCACGTTTTTTCCGCATGAAAAGCCAAAATTCTTTCATATTAAATAGAAAACAGAACCACAAAGGAGGAATGACACATGGATTGGCTTCGCAAATGGGACACCCTGCCGCAGGAGGTGCGCCAGCTGATTCTGCATAACGGCGCGGACATGGAACGCTTTTACACCCTCTCCACTGAGGAGCGGCAGGAGGTGCTCAACCGCATCCGCATGGCAAACACGCCCGATGAGCTGGATGCAACGGCAAAGCGGAAATAGCCGTTTTTTCCTCAGAAAATCCGCCAAAACTTTTTGAAAAAAAGGAAACTTTCTATTCAAATTCCCGATTCTCTCTAAAATCCGGCTGTTTTCGGCAAAGAGCGGTTTACATCCCCGGATGCGCGCCGTATAATAGTGAATACTTGAGAAAAAGCAAAAGCATTGCAAAAATGAGAGAGAGCAGCGAGAATTTTAGAGAAGGAGCCGGCAACATGGATTTGTTAAAGAGAAGAATTATCGAAGACGGTACAGAATTAGGTACAGAAGTTGTAAAAGTGGATTCTTTTTTGAATCACCAGTTGGATATTGGTCTTTTTATGGCGATTGGGAAAGAAATCAGCCGCCGTTTCGGTGATCTGGGAATCAATAAGATTCTGACTATCGAATCCTCCGGCATCGGCATTGCTGCCATCACTGCATTATATTTTGATCTGGTGCCTGTGGTTTTCGCAAAGAAAACACAGCCCAACACCATGACAGAGGATTTTTACGGCGCAGAGGTAAAATCCTTCACAAAGGGTACGGTTTCTGTTGCACGCGTATCCAAGCAGTACCTCAATCCCGAGGACAGAGTGCTCATCATTGATGACTTCCTTGCGCACGGCGAGGCAGCTATGGGGCTTTGCTCCCTTGTAGAGCAGGCAGGCGGCACCGTCTGCGGCATTGCGGCTGTCATTGAAAAGGAATTTCAGGGCGGCAGCAAAAAGCTGCGGGATGCAGGCTATTATGTAGACTCTTTGGCTGTCATTACCGCCATCAAGGATGGTCAGATTACCTTCAAGGATTGAGTACCGAAGAAAAATAACAGAAAAAGGAAAATAACAGAAAAGCAGGATTCCCGTTCTATTGGTAGGACGGGCTTTTTCATGCTTTGCCAAGCTGTAAAATCTTAACACAAAATTTGCACAAAAAAGGGTTGGAAAAATCTACACTTTTCACGGTTGAGAAGTCTCTGCGGCTTTGTTATGATATTCAGGCATGCTTTCTTCCGAAAAAGCAACTTTTCCACAAAAATTCAAGGGTTATCGTATGAAAGGGGAATTCGTGATGCTGAGTAAATTTATCAGCAGTTTAAAACAGGAATTTGGCGGCTATAATGCTGCCGCATTGACAAAGGACTTAATGGCAGGTCTGACGGTTGCCGCCGTTGCGCTGCCTCTGGCGCTTGCCTTCGGTGTCAGCAGTGGTGCGGATGCCGCATCGGGGTTAATCACTGCCATCATTGCCGGGCTGATTATGAGCCTGCTTTCCGGCGGCTATTATCAGATTTCCGGGCCTACGGGTGCCATGGCGGCAATTCTGATGTCTCTGGTTGCAGCCTACGGGATGGACGGCGTATTTATCGCAACACTGATTGCAGGCATCATCCTGCTTCTGGCAGGGATTCTGCATCTGGGCAAGCTGACCTCCTTCATCCCCGCCCCCGTTATCACAGGCTTTACCTCCGGTATCGCCGTTATCATCGCCTTGGGACAGGTTGACAATTTCTTCGGAACACATTCCGAGGGAACCTCTGCCATCGGCAAGCTGTTCAGCTATGCGCGCCTTGGCTTCTCCCCGAATCTGACCGCTGTCGGTCTGGGGCTGTTCGTGGTTCTGTTTATGGTATTCTTTCCGAAAAAATGGAACGCCGTTGTCCCTGCCTCTCTTGTCAGCATCATCCTCACCACTGCGTTTTCCATTTTCATGCAGCTGGATGTTGCTGTGGTTGGGGAAATCCCCAAAACACTGATTCCCGAAAACCGCCTGCTGTTTGGCGCGCTGAATCTGAAAACCATCGGCGCACTGGTCACACCTGCGTTTTCCATTGCCATTCTGGGCATGATTGAAAGCCTGCTTTGCGGCGCATCCGCAGGGCGCATGACAGGCGTGCGTCTGGATGCCAATCAAGAGCTGATTGCACAGGGGGTCGGGAACATTCTGCTGCCCTTCTTCGGCGGCATCCCCGCAACCGCGGCAATCGCGCGTACCAGTGTTGCCATCAAATCCGGCGCAAAAACAAGACTGACCGGCGTATTCCATGCCGTTGGGCTTCTGATTTCCATGTTCCTGCTGGCTCCCGTCATGTCCAAGATTCCTCTGGCGGCTCTGGCAGGGGTGCTGATGGTAACAGCATGGAGAATGAACGAATGGGAATCCATCCGCTATATCTTCTCCCATAAATTCAAGGGGGCGATGCTCGAATTTATCGCAACCATGCTTGCAACCATCGTGTTCGACCTGACCGTTGCAATTCTGATTGGTGTGCTGATTGGTCTGGTATTTCTGGTATCCCGTCTGTCCTTCATTGAAATCAACTATGAAAACGTGGACATGAACCGTATGCATGTAACCGATCCTGTGCTTTGCGAACGCTACAGCAATGCAAAGGTTGTTTATATCACAGGCCCTATGATTTTCGCCAACACACAGGCAGTTGCGGATATCGCAGGAAAGGTAGAGGGCTCCGATACGGTGCTGTTCTCCATGAGAGGCGTATCCAATATTGATATTTCCTGCGCACAGACCCTGCGTGAGCTGGTGGAGGGTCTGCGTAAAAAAGGTGTGGACGTTGCCATCTGCGGTATGACCACCCACGCAATGAAAATGATGGATCGTTCCGATTTACATAAAATCATCGGGGATGAAAACTTCTACTGGAGCGTAGAGCGGGTGCTTTTAACAAACCGTCCTCGCCCTGCCGCAAAGGTAGATTAATAAAAACGCAAGCTGATAAAAAAGCTTGGAAAAAAGAACATCCTCCGCACTTGACGGACAGCAGCAAGGATGTTATGATTTAAAAAAACTTCAAAAAAGGGGAGCTTGCGTAAGTAGGCTGAGAGTAAGCTAGATTGCTTTGACCCATAACCTGATTTGGATAATGCCAACGTAGGGACATACTGTTGACGCGAGGAAGCTGCGCTATGTTTTTGGCATAGTGCAGCTTTTTTATTGTCCATGGGTGAGGATTGCTTCCCTCTGCGGCAGGCTGCATGCACCACAGCCCGACACAGAAAAACAGCAGCACAGCAAAATTTGGTGCGACATGGACAAGGAGGAACCGAATATGTACACAACACAGATGGACGCGGCAAGACAGGGCATTATTACGCCGCAAATGAAAATTGTGGCGGAAAAGGAACGCATGGACGCGGAGGAAATCCGCAGTCTGGTTGCAAAGGGGCAGGTTATTATTCCCTGCAACAAGAACCATAAAGCCCTGCACCCCAGCGGTGTCGGCGCAAGGCTGACAACAAAAATCAACGTCAACCTCGGCGTTTCGCGCGACTGGAAGGACGTGGATATGGAGTATGAAAAGGTACGCTCCGCAGTAGAAATGGGCGCAGAGGCGATTATGGATTTAAGCTCCTACGGGGATACCAGAAGCTTCCGCCGCAAGCTGACCGCCGATTGCCCTGCCATGATCGGCACCGTGCCGATTTATGATGCCGTTGTGTATTATCATAAGCCCTTGGCACAAATCACAGCGGAGGAATGGCTGGATATCGTGCGGATGCACGCAGAGGACGGCGTAGATTTCATGACCATCCATTGCGGCATGAATCGTGCAACAGCGGCACGCTTTAAGCAGAATAAGCGTCTGATGAATATCGTTTCCCGCGGCGGCTCCATCATGTTTGCATGGATGGAAATGACAGGCAACGAAAACCCCTTCTATGAGCATTATGATGAAATTCTGGATATCTGTCGGGAATATGATATCACCATGAGCCTTGGGGATGCCTGCCGCCCCGGCTGCCTTGCGGATGCAACCGATACGGCGCAGATTGAGGAGCTGATTACACTGGGCGAGCTGACAAAGCGCGCATGGGCGAAGGATGTACAGGTCATGATTGAAGGCCCCGGCCACATGCCCATGAATCAGATTGCCGCAAATATGGAAATTCAGAAAACACTCTGCCATGGCGCCCCCTTCTATGTATTAGGCCCCTTGGTGACAGATGTTGCCCCCGGCTATGACCATATCACCTCTGCCATCGGCGGTGCGCTTGCGGCGGCATCGGGTGCAGCATTCCTGTGCTATGTAACCCCTGCGGAGCATTTGCGCCTGCCCAATGCGGCAGATGTAAAGGAAGGCATCATCGCGGCGAAGATTGCGGCACACGCAGCCGATATCGCAAAGGGAATCCCCCACGCGGCAGATTGGGACTACAAAATGAGCGAAGCAAGAAAGCGTCTGGATTGGGAGGAAATGTTCCGTCTGAGCATGGACCCCGAAAAAGCACGCCGCTACAGAGCCGAGGCGAAGCCCGAAAAAGAGGATACCTGCAGCATGTGCGGCAATTTCTGTGCAGTGAAAAATACAAATCGCATTCTGGATGGCGAAATTGTCAGCATTTTTGATGAATAATCTCGGTCAAAACAAACTGTTTTCATAGGAATATGCCAAATACGGCGGACATTTGTCCGAGCAGCAGGTGGCGTTTTGCCGAAATTATCCATCGTATATTGACAGGTGTCTTTGAAAGAGGTACGATAGACAAAATTTTTTCAGCAAAAATTTTTTAGACTAGATGAGAACAGCAAAGAAAAGAAAAGAAAAGACGAGAGGAGAAAACAGAATGAAAACAGAAAAGACCATTCCCTACAAAATTTATCTGGATGAGCAGGAAATGCCGAAAAAATGGTACAACGTGCGTGCGGATATGAAAAATAAACCGGCACCGCTTCTGAACCCCGGCACACTGCAGCCCATGACAGCCGAGGAGCTGGGCGCAGTTTTCTGTGACGAACTGGTACAGCAGGAATTGGATAACGATACTGCTTACATCGACATCCCGCAGGAAATTTTGGATTTTTATAAAATGTACAGACCGGCACCTTTGGTTCGTGCATATTGTCTGGAAGAAAAATTGCAGACACCCGCAAAAATTTATTACAAATTCGAGGGCAACAACACCAGTGGCAGCCATAAGCTGAATTCTGCCATCGCGCAGGCGTATTATGCAAAGAAGCAGGGCCTGAAGGGCGTGACAACAGAAACCGGCGCAGGGCAGTGGGGCACAGCGCTTTCCATGGCGTGTGCATATCTGGGTCTGGACTGCAACGTATACATGGTTAAGGTTTCCTATGAGCAAAAGCCCTTCCGCCGCGAGGTGATGCGTACCTATGGCGCAACCGTAACCCCCTCCCCCTCCGCTACAACGGAAATCGGGAAGAAAATTCTGGCGGAGCATCCCGGCACAACGGGCAGCCTTGGCTGTGCCATTTCCGAAGCCGTAGAAACGGCAGTCGGCAAGGAGGGCTATCGTTATGTTCTGGGCAGTGTGCTGAATCAGGTTCTGCTGCACCAGTCCATCATCGGCATGGAAACAAAGGCAGCGCTCGATAAATACGGCATCGAGCCCGATATCATCATCGGCTGTGCAGGCGGCGGCTCCAATCTGGGCGGTCTGATTTCTCCCTTCATGGGCGAAAAGCTGCGCGGCGAAAAGGATTATCAGATTATCGCAGTTGAGCCTGCATCCTGTCCGAGCCTGACAAGAGGGAAATTTGCGTATGACTTCTGCGATACAGGCATGGTAACCCCTCTGGCAAAGATGTATACGCTGGGCAGCGGCTTTATCCCCTCCCCTAACCACGCAGGCGGTCTGCGGTATCATGGCATGAGCCCCGTTGTCTCTCAGCTGTATCATGATGGGCTGATGGAGGCGCGCTCCGTAGAGCAGACCTCTGTATTCGAGGCGGCAGAGCAGTTTGCAAGAATCGAAGGCATCCTGCCCGCACCCGAAAGCTCTCATGCCATTCGCGCAGCGATTGATGAAGCACTGAAATGCAAGGAAACCGGCGAGGAAAAGACCATTGTATTCGGTCTGACCGGCACAGGCTACTTCGATATGGTGGCATACGAAAAGTTTAATAACGGCGAAATGTCGGATGATATCCCTACCGATGCAGATTTGGAAATCGGCTTCAAGGGATTGCCCGATATCCCCGAAAAATAACTACGGCATTGCAATCGCAAACTAAGGCTTTGACTATAAAAGGTCAAAGCCTTTTTTATATCCGAAATCCACACATCAGAAAAGCGGCATGCTTACGCATGCCGCTCCCAATAAACAATCTGCTGTTTTATAAAATCGCACCCTTGCTTGCCTTATGCAATCTCAGCAACCTTTGCTTCAATATCCGCATCCAAAGCGTCCACCTTATCCTGTGCCGCCTGCAGACCATCCGCCTTCACGCCGATGTAGAATTTCAGCTTCGGCTCTGTACCGGAAGGGCGGATACATACCCATGTTCCATCCTCCAGGGTATAATGCAGTACATCCGAAACAGGCAGAGGGCTGCTGCTTTCCTCCCCCGTTTCCAGATTCCGGAACACCTGTGTCTGATAATCCTTTGCCATGACGACCTTGTAGCCGCCCAGCTCCTTCGGCGTATTTTCGCGGAAGGTTTTCATGATGCGCTGAATTCTTGCCATCCCCTCCAGACCCTTCATCGTCATGGATTTCACGCCATCGCGGTAATAGCCGTATGCTTCATACAGCTTCAGCAGTGCTTCATACAGCGTCATGCCCTTTTCCTTATAGTAAGCTGCCATTTCGCAGACCAGAACTGCCGCATAAACGCCATCCTTATCCCTTGCATAAGTCCCTGCCAGACAGCCATAGCTTTCCTCAAAACCGAACAGATAGGTATGAGCGCCTGTTTCCTCAAAGCCCTTAATCTGCTCCCCGATGTATTTAAATCCGGTCAGCACATCAATTTTCCCCACGCCGTACGCTCTGCAAATGGGTGTAATCATTTCTGTGCTTACGATGGTTTTCACCACCACGCCGTTTGCGGGCAGTCTGCCCTGCTCCTTTCTCTGAGAAAGAATGTAATCCGTTGCCAGTGCGCCAACCATGTTGCCCGTCAGTGCAACAAAATTACCCTCGGAATCCTTCACCATCGCACCCATACGGTCACAGTCGGGGTCTGTCCCAATCAGCACATCCGCGTTCACCTCAGCCGCCAGCCTCCGCGCCAATGTGAACACCTTCGTGTCCTCCGGATTGGGATAATCCACAGTAGAAAAGGAAGAATCCGGCAGCTCCTGCTCCTTTACGATAAATACATTTTTGAAGCCTGCCTTTGCCAGATTGCGGCGCACCGGCAGATTGCCGGAGCCATGCAGGGGCGTATAAACGATATTCAGCTTATCTCCCATTCTCGCAATCATTTCGGGGTTCATCAGCTGTGCCTGCACGTTTCTGTCAAACGCTTCGTCCACTTCCTCGCCGATGAGGTTATACAGCTTTTTCTCCACAGCCTCCGCCTTTTCCATCCTCTGAATCTGTCCGAAGTTTTCTACGGCGTTCACCTCTGTGATAATCCCCTTATCTCTGGGTGCAACCACCTGTGCGCCGTCTGCCCAATATACCTTATAGCCGTTGTATTCGGGAGGGTTATGGCTTGCCGTCAGCACAACCCCTGCCGTACAGCCCAGCTCTCTCACCGCAAAGGAAAGCATGGGAACGGGGCGCAGAGAGGGATATACATACGCAGGAATCCCGTTTGCCGCAAAAATCAGCCCTGCCACCTCCGCAAATTCGGGAGACATGAAACGGGAATCGTATGCAATCGCAACGCCCTGCTTCTGTGTGCCTTCCTTTTTGATATAATTTGCCAGTCCCTGCGAAGCCTTCCCAACGGTATAGCGGTTCAGTCTGTTGCTGCCGTTGCCGATAATGCCGCGCAGACCGCCTGTCCCGAATTCCAGCTCCTTAAAAAACCGTTCCTTGATTTCGTTTTCGTCTGTAATGCCTCTCAGCTCTGCTTTTGTTTCCTCGTCGATAAAAGGATCCTCCAGCCATTGCTGATATCTTACACGATAGTCTTCCATTCTTCTTTCCTCCTCGAATTTTATCTGAAGCCGTTTCGTCTTTATTCCATCGTTGCATGGATTGCCGCCGTTTGGGACGAAATCTGTATGCTCTGCTTATAACTCTGATAGCCACTCTTTTCCAGCATCACGTTATAAGAGCCATAGGGCAGATTTACCTGCATCGGTGCTACGCCGTATTCCTCGCCGTTGATATACACCCATGCGCCGTCCACATCCGCCGTAATGGTCAGTGTGCCATATTGCACATCCTTTTGCAGCTCCGCTGTCACATTCAGCGTGTCCTTATCAAGCGTCACATGCCGGCTCCATTCCGTATAGCCGTTTTTCAGGATAACCAAATCATATTCTCCCATCGGCAGCACCGCAGGGCTTTCCGCCGCCGCGCCGTTGATGTAAAGCTTATAGTCCTTCACATTGGCATTGATGATGATAACGCCCATTTTTTCCTGCGCCTTGGAAAGGTCATAAACCGTTTCCTCGCCTGCCTCCACCACAACGGCATCCTTTCTGGTCTCAATATTCGAGCCGGTCACCGTTACGGTGTGGTGTCCCTCTGCTGCGGCAAGCTGCATCCCCTCTGTAAGCGGAACAGCCTCTGCCTCATCCAGTTGGATTTTGCCGTTTTTCACTGCATCCGTGTTTTCCACCACGATATACCCGTGGTATGCCTGCACCTCAACCGACCAGACCGTATCCCCCACCAGCTTCAGCAGAAGCTCGTCGCAGGGTGCTAGGTCTGCCGCATCAATTTCCTCTCCATCATAGAAAAATACACTTTCCTTTTCATAGGAATAAGAAAGATTTTCTGCTTTATTCGTCAGCGTCCGCTTCTTGCGGTTGACGGTCAGTCCGGTTGCCTCCTCTGTGCGGATGGCATTACTGCTGTAATCCACACTGATGAGCGTTTTGCCGTCCTCATCCAGCTCCGCCGCCAGAAGGTCGCCCTCCGCAAGGCTTGCCTTGGAAATCTTGCGTCCGCTTGCGTCCGTCATTTTTGTTTTCTCCGTCAGGAATACGGTTTTCCGCTCCTGCTCCGCAATATCATACGCCAGATATTCGCCGTTTCCGCGGTCTGTCTGAATCAGCAGGGGTGTCCCTGCCTCCTCCTCCGCAAGGGGTATTGTCTTGCTCGGGTGAAAGCTGCACCGCACCAGAGAAAACCCGATTCCGCATGCAAGCACCGCCAGAACAATTACCAGTGCAACCATTTTTTTATTCAGCCCGAAGGATTCGCCCAAGGCAAAAATGCCGCGTCCCTCTCCTTCGTATTCCTCGTCATCGTCCTCCCAATCGTCCTCCTCGGCTTCTTCCTCGGCAGGCGCAGGGAAAACACCGTCCCTTCTTGTTTCGCCCAAGGCATCCTCCAAAGCATCCGCATCCTCCAAGGTATCCACAAGGGCATCCTCTGTATTTTCATCTGTTTCCGCGGGGTCGTCGAATCTTTCCGATTCAAACACATTCAGAAATTCGTTTGCGTCCCCCAGCTCGTCTGTTTCCTCTTTTTTCTTGATTTCCTTTACCTTATCATTTATCGCATCCAAACGAACGGTAGAGCCAAAGTCCTTCTCGTTTTCCTGAAAATGATATTTCTTCATCCTTTTCTCCTCCTTCGGGGAAAATTTTGCAGAGTTCTTCATCCTCTATTTTAATCCCTAGTCAGAGAAGTTGCAACAAAAAAAGTACTTCGCCCATCGCGAAAGTACTCCTAATCATAGCGGAAGGGTTCGGGAAACAAAGAGTTTCCCGAGTAAAATCCGCAAAGGGGGCTTTGCCCACTTGAGGAAAACCGGGAGTTTCAAGGCTTTGCCGCCGGAACTCATCGGTTTATTCTTCTGTCCTGACAAGTCGAAATCCTGATTTCGACTTAGCGTGTTCTCCTAGCAGCCGCCCGCAATGATACTTTTTAAACGAACCCCGTTCAGCTCCTCCTTCGCCGCCGCCGCAAGCCGCTCGCGCATCGCAGGCGAGACACACGTTCTGCGCCGATTATAATATTCATTGACGAGCCGCAGAAATTTCTCCGGATACAGCAGCATCCCCTGCAATAAAATCATATCTCTCTCGGAAAGGGGGCAATGCCTGCCGTAACGCTCCAGCATAGCGGAAATCCCTGCCGCCGTCCCCTCCGTTTTCTTGAAATAGCGGCGGATATATGCCGCAAGGTCTGCCAATGGCAATTCTGCGCTGCATTTATCGAAATTCCCCACAAAAATCCTGCCATCCGTCTCCTGCCGCAGTGCCTCCCCCTTGTAGGCATTATGGCAGAAGCCGCCCTCCTGCGCCGTCCGTGCTACCGCCTCCGCATAGCCGCCCCTACACAGCAGCTCCTCTGCCTCTGCCGCCCGTTCCATGTATGGCTCATAATATTGTAATAGCAATAAATCAATCGCGTCATAGCTGCCCCGTTTGTCGTTCCTGCGGCGCACCTTCGCCAGCTCGCTCCGCCGTTTGGCGTATAGCTGCGGCAGGCGGTTTTTCTCCCAGTGTGCCGCCTCGCTTGCAAGCCCCTTTGCCGCCGCGTGCATCTCGCCTAAGGTCTCTGCCCCCTGCAAAAAGGTCTCCGCACAGTCCTCCGCCAGTGTCCCCTGCGGCAGCACGTCCTCCAGAATATAAAGCGTCCCGTCCTGCCGATAAAACGGCTCTCCCTCCAGTGTCGGGTAGCAGCGGCTGATGTTCGCAAAGCCGTTTTCCCGAAGCCGCTTTTTCACATCAAACGCAAGCCGCAGGCTGTCCGTACTGCCGCGCGGCTTTTTCAGCTCGCAAAGCCCCCTGTCTGTCCGGCAGACCAGACCTGTCCGCGTTCTTGTGCCATGGCGCAGCTGCAAGCCGTAGCCCTCTCGCATGATTTTTTCATAGATCTCCTCCATACTTCACTCCCCCTGTTTCACCGCGACCGAACATCGTCTCTGAAACATTCTATGGGGCAAGGGCAAAAAAAAGAACCATTCCCGACCGTACCGAGAATGGCTGTTATCCTTTAAAATATAAAATTATAAAAACGGAATGAACCAACCCTGAGTTAATCCATCCCGCTTTTTTCAAGCTGCGCCTTTAGGGACTCGAACCCTAGACCCACTGATTAAGAGTCAGTTGCTCTACCAACTGAGCTAAAGGCGCATAATGTTTGTTTGCTTTGTTTTGCAATTCCTAACTGCAAGAGATATATTATCACGAACTTGTTCTCCTGTCAACAACATTTTTCAAATTTTTTAAAAAATAATTTTTTCACAAATTTTACATTTTCCTCTTGCACGCAACAGCCTTTTATGTTATGGTTTGAATGTGAAAAATATAACGTGATTCTTCGGGGCAGGGTGCAATTCCCTACCGGCGGTAAAAGTCCGCGACCCTCAGGTATCTTGAAACGCGAAGTGCTGAAAGATGCGAAAGGCTGATATGGTGCAATTCCATAACCGACGGTAACAGTCCGGATGAGAGAAGAAACTTTGATGCTGTTCATGCGTACCTCGCATGAAAATTCGTTTGCGCGTGCAATGCCCCTTGGAATGTGTTCCGAGGGCTTTTTTATTGCAAAAATGCAGTGTCAATCGCAAGTCTTAAGAAGAATCCAATCAGAAAATTGGAGGAATAAAACATGAAAACGAAATTCAAAACCAGAGATTTAACCATGATTGCCATGATGGGTGCCATCTGCTGCATCCTGCTGCATATTGATTTCCCGCTTCCCTTCCTGCCCCCCTTCATGAATTTTGATTTGGCAGGTCTGGTAGAAATCATCGGCGGCTTTGCCATGGGGCCTTTGCAGGCAGTCTGCATCATTCTGGTGAAAATCCTGCTGAAGCTGGCAACCGAGGGCACCTCCTCCGCATTTACAGGCGAGCTGCAAAACTTCCTGCTCAGCTGTGCGTATGTACTGCCTCCCGTTATCATGTATCACCAGAAAAAATCTAAAAGAACCGCAATCATCGGTATGGCAATCAGCTCTGTTTTCACAGGCATCGTTGCCATCTTTACCAACCTGTATATCATCATTCCCTTCTATATGGCACTGATGGGACAGGATATGAGCTATTTCGTAGCCATGTGTACCGAGGTCAACCCTCTGATTTCCAATGTATTCACACTGGCAATCCTTGGGATTCTGCCCTTCAACCTGATTAAATGCGGCATCAACTCCGTTGGCGCAATGCTGCTGTATAAGCACTTAAGCCCCATCATCCACGGCAATGCCTCTGCAAAAAATAAAAAGGCAAACATCATAAAGAAAGCGGACGAAACAAAAATCTGAGTATAAAAAGCACAGAGAAATAAAGGAGAAACCGAAATGAAATTCAGCTTAGACAAAAACCTTACCTTTGAACAGGCAAAAGCCCTTTTCTTTGAACAGCTGGGTGATTGGAAGATTATGGCGCTTGCCAGCAGTGTAAACGATTACGTTATGGTGCGCAACGTCAGCTGCCTGTTCTACAATGACAAAATCTATTTCAAAACAGACAAGGACTTCCGCAAAACAAAGCAGCTTTACGAAAACCCCAATGTTGCCCTCTGCTATGGCGGCATTCAGGTGGAAGGGACTGCGAAAAACTGCGGTCTGGTTGTAGAGGAGCCCGGCAGAGTGTTTGAAGGCCTTTATAAAAAACACCTCTGGGGCAGCTACAATAAATATAGCCACGAGGATTCCGAAATCATCATCGAGGTAACCCCGAAATTCGTTGAGGTCTGGGATACCAGCGAGGATAACTACGCTTATCAGATTTTCATCGACTTCGATAAAAAAGAGGTTACGGTAAAGCCTTACGATAAGAAATAATTTCCGAAATCCATTGTATTATTTTTCCTATAAATAAATACAGAATAAGAGCATCTGTTCTCCGCAGATGTTCTTTTTTTGTATCAGAAATATTTTTATGGTATAATAAATGCAAAAATTTCCGAAAAGGAGGAGAAGCCTTGCAGAAGCTGAATATTGCCATTCCGCAGGACGCGGTCTGGATTCTGAATAAACTGAATGAGGGCGGTCACGAAGCGTATATCGTCGGGGGCTGTGTCCGCGATTCCATTCTGGGGCGCATGCCGCAGGATTGGGACATCACCACCTCCGCCCTGCCCGAGGAAACCAAGACCATCTTCGACCATACCTTTGATACGGGCATCAAGCATGGCACGATTACCGTCGTCCTGCATCATGAAAATTATGAGGTCACAACCTATCGCATCGACGGCGAATATGCCGACTGCCGCCATCCGGACGAGGTATCCTTCACCAAAAAGCTGAATGAGGATTTGCTCCGCCGCGATTTTACCATGAACGCCATTGCCTATCACCCCAAGGAGGGCTTTCGCGACCCCTTCCATGGGCAGGAGGATATTGCCGCAGGCATAATCCGTGGCGTGGGGGAGCCGGCAAAGCGCTTTCAGGAGGATGCCCTGCGGATGCTGCGCTGTGTGCGCTTTTCCGCGCAGCTTGGCTTTGCGATTGACCCCGAAACATGGGCGGCTCTCTGCGCCAATACGGCGCTGATTCAGAAAATCAGTGCGGAGCGAATTCGCGAGGAGCTGCAAAAGCTCTGGCTTGCCCCCTTTGCGAAAAAAATGCCCCTGCTCTGGGAAAGCGGTCTGCTCGCACAGATAGATGCGACCCTTTCCGCAAGCCTTATCGCAAACAGCCGAACCCTTTTGGAGGAAATTTCCCTTTGTCCGAAGGATAGTATTCTGCGGTGGTGCATTGTTTTGCAGCATTACCCCCTCGGCGAGGTGAAGGGCTTTTTAAGAGGTATGCGGCTCGATAACCACTCCATCAAGCGGATTTCCCTGCTTCTGGATGAGCTGTCCGCGGATTTGCCGACAGAGCCCTATCCGCTCCGCAAAAAGCTCAGCACCATCGGACAGGAGGCAACAGCGCAGCTTCTGCTTCTGCAAAGCATCCTGCGTCCCGCCTCTCCCCACGCCGAAACAAAAGCCGCCTTGGAAAAAATCCTTGCGGCAGGGGATTGCCTTTCTCTGAAAACCCTTGCCCTAACGGGACAGGATTTGATGGCACTCGGTGCGCCGCACGGCAAAATCCTAGGCACTATCCTTGCAGAACTGCTGGATATCGTTCTGCATGCGCCCGAAAAAAATACAAAAGAAACGCTGACAACGCTTGCACTTGCGCTGTTGGAAAAACAGTAAGGAGGAAACAGCCATGATTAGTGAAAAAGGATTTATTTTGGAAAACGGTACGGAAATGCCCTTCCTTGGTTTTGGCACCTATCTGGTGCAGGAGGAAAAAATCATTCTGGATGCCTTAGCATCCGGCTACCGCCATATCGACACCGCCAGAAGATACGAAAACGAAAAAATGATTGGCAACGCCCTACAGCAATGCGGTATCCCCCGCAGAGAGCTGTTCCTGACCTCTAAGGTTTGGAAAACGGATTTGGGCTACGATAAAACGATGGCAAGCTTTGAAGCCTCCCTCAAGGATTTGCAGGTGCAGTATCTGGATTTGTTCCTCATTCATTGGCCCCTGCCCTTCCCCGGCGCGGATTGGAAGCCGCTGGTAACGGAAAGCTGGCGTGCGTTGGAACGGCTTTATGATGAAGGCGCAGTGCGTGCCATCGGTGTCTGCAATTTCCTGCCGCAGCACCTCCTGCACGTTCTGAAAAACGCCAATACCGTCCCCATGATTGATCAGTTTGAATTCCACCCCGGCTATCCGCAGTATGAAACATTACAGTTCTGCCAGAGCCGCGGCATACAGGCGGAGGCATGGAGTCCCCTTGGCAGAGGGCGGCTTCTGGAGGACCCTCTGGTTCTGGAGCTTGCGAAAAAATACGGCAAAAGTCCGGCGCAAATCTGTCTGCGCTTCTGCCTGCAAAATAATGTCCTGCCCCTGCCGAAATCCTCCGCACCACAGCGCATGAAGGCAAACCTCGATATCTTCGATTTCGAGATAGAGCAGGAGGATATCTATCGCCTGCTGACCATGCCCCAGACAGGCTGGTCGGGACTTCATCCGGAGCATTTTGAGTAAAGTCGAAATTATTTAGACAGAAGAATAACCTGATAGCGATTGTTTGATCCATACAAAATCATTCGAAATTATTTGCAGCCGCTTGACTGGGTATTTTCCTTGTAATAAAATAAAAATTGTCAAAAACAGCAAATTTTATCGAAAATCATTCATAGCAGAAAGGAAGGAATCTCATGAAAACACGCATACTCTCTTATCTTTTGGTGTTTTCCATGATACTCGCCCTTTTGCCTGCTTCCGCATTGGCAGAAGGGGAAAGTACCACAACGCAGCATGTCACCGCCACAGTGAAACACGCTTTGGACAGCAGCGGAGCGGAAACGGGGCAGATTACAGCGCAAATCGAAGCCTATCTGACGGATACGAAAAACCAATCCCACACCGTTAAGCCCTGCGATATCATCTTCTTGATAGAGCAATCCACCTTTATGAATACGCCAACCGATACAACGCAGTATGGGAAGGAGCGAGCGGATATTCTCAATTCCATGGAAAGTCTGCTGCAAAATCTTCCTACCCCCACCACAGGCGGCGAACATCGGGTGGCAATCGCAGGCTTTGGGCGTATCAATAACAGCGGCACATCCGATTCATACATCGAAAGTCAGCACCCCGGCACACAGCTATCTGCAACCCAAAACCCCAGCTTGAACACAGGCTATTATACCTGTGAAAACAATGCTCCTGACTTCCATTCCCAAAGCGGTTGGACAGAATGGGACAAAATCACAGGTTACGATGAAAAAACAACCCTGCCGGAGATGCCGGAAGGCTATCTTGCCAATGAAAGCTACGATAAAGTCTTTATGAGCATTGACGATGCAAAGAATGTCATTGATGTTGATAAAATGGTATCTTGGCACGCAGGTGCCTCCCGTATGGATGCAGGTCTGCAAATCACAGAGCAGTTGGCAAAAATTGCACAAGCACACAAAGCAGACGGCAAGGACCGCAACCTTATCATCTTTGTTGCTGCCAGCTCTCTGCCCTATCAGAACAGCGCAGGCTTTCAGCTTCTCCGCTCTGAGGCGGCACAGGCAGCGGCACAGGAATTGAAAAATAATTATAACGCCACCATCTTCGGCTTTGGTGACTTCCGTGCGCTGAACTTGCAAAACGGAATGTCCTCGGAGGAACAACGTACACAATTCAATAACACCATGGCCGGAATCTGCGGCAATTCCACCACACAGGATGGCACACCCTATTTCAAAGGCTTGAGCCAAGTGCATGATATTGATGCGGCGCTCAATGAGCTTCTGATTCAGATTGACGCAAATGTCAATCCAAATGCGAAAAGCCTGGATATCGATGTGAAGGACTTCCAAGAAAAATCCACAGAGCATACCTCGCATACTTGGAAGGAATTGAAAGAGAAACACCATATTCTTACAAGCAGTGCCATCAACGAAACTGCCTCTGTGGATTATTACCACTTTAAGGAGTATGATGCAAACGGCAATCCGCAATTTGACGCAACCCCCTTTCTGCGCATCGAGCGGAGCCTTTCCAGTATCGGCAGTGGCGACAGTATTCAAACGGCACTCAGCCTTCAGCCGATTCCCCCTATAGGCACAAAAGGGACTGCCTACGGCGTAAAAGCAGTCATTACCATTACCGATCCCGTATGTGTGGACTATAAATGGGCAGGGCGTTGGAGACCGAAATTCGATCCGCCCGACCACGAGCACGCCATGCGTGGTGTGAAGCACAGCCCCGCAAATCCGGAACAAAATGAAACCACAAGCGACACCATGAAATTAAAATTTGACGGTTGGTACCGTCTTTGGGATAACCGCATTGACAGCGAAGCGGCCGGAAAGAAAACTTGGACGTATGACGGAACAAGATACGTTGCCTATCAGGATAACGTATATGATGCCTTCGGCAGTGATTTCACCCTGTATGGGCGTTGGATTCCTTCCATTGATGTAAATTTCCAATGGATTGGCTCTGTCATCCCCGAAGACGCAGAGTTGCCTTCCACCGTTTCCCTTGCACTGAGCGATGACGGAACCGCTTCCTTTACCCCCGCCGTACCATCCCAAGAGGGGTATGAATTTGACGGCTGGTATAAGGATTCCGCCTGCACAGAGCGTTATGGCGAAAACGGCGAAAACCTAACAGAGAATACCACCCTTTACGGCAGTTGGACGAGAATCGGCACAAAAGAGGTTACCTTTACCGTTGTAAACGGCGGTTGGAATGCGGCAAGCAATTGGTACAAAAACACAACCCAAACGAATGATACGAAAACCTTGACCATTGAGGTTCCTCTGCGCAACGGCAAAGGCACGCTGACACCCGATTTGGTTCCTCATGTAGATAATCTGGATATGAAACCCGCAAAATGCTACAAAGCACCCGGCACTTGGGGGAACAACGCCCCCGATACCAATGCGGATGCCATCACCGAGGACGGCACCTATGCGTATACCTATACCTTCCCCGAAGCGGATACCTATACGATTACCTATCGTTGGGTAACAGGCACAGAGGTACCTGAGGATGTGCGCCTGCCTGCACAGCAGGAAAAAAAAGAAAGCAGTGATGGCACAAATCCGACCTTTGAGATTGCAACCGTAACCTCTGCTGATAAAAAATGGAGCTTTAGCGGTTGGTATACAAACGAAGCATTAACCGGCACAGCAATTAGCGACAGTTATGCCTTCCCTGCAGACAACGCAAATGACACAAAAAACCTCACGCTTTACGGCAAATGGACACATGACCCCTGCACCGTAACCTTCTATGCGGACTACTTCCAGCCTGCACAGGGGCATTTTAATACAGATGATTACTCAATAAGCTATACCGTTCCTTACGGCTCTACACTTACCAAGGAACAGGATACCGTTCCCACACCCGTCACAGAGCTTGCCACCTGCTACTTCGAGGGTTGGAGGGATGATTATAAAACATCTCTCCTCGATACAGAGGAAGAGCAGGAGGATACACAGGGAGAGCAGGAGGATACACAGGATGCAGAGGACACAGACGAGCCTGCGACCCATGCGGCGGATTCCTCTGCCGTCACAGGCACCTTCTACACCAGTAAGGCAATTCAGGATATGCCGATAAAGTCTGACTTGAATTTCGTGGCACAATGGTGGCCCATTGTTACCTTTAATGCCAACGGCGGCGATTGGGAGCTTATGGAGGACAGACCTACCGAACGCTACGTCCCCGTACCTGCAAACAGCGACCATATTGATGCCCTGCGTCCCCCCGCAAGGGAAGGCTACACCTTCCTTGGATGGTATGACAGTGCAGAAAATTCCTCCGGAGAACCCATTGATTTTAGCACCAGAACCTTCAAGGGTGCGGCAACCGTTTATGCACACTGGGCAAAAAATGCCACCGTCACCTTCAAAATCGTAAACGGCTATTGGTCGGGCAATACCGCAGAGGATAAAACGGTTACCGTTGTACTGCATCCGCAGGCAAATGGTTCTGCAAGCGGCACATTGGATGCAAGCCATGTTCCCGCCATTATGATTCCTGCCGCAGGCTATGAAAATACCCCCGGTCATTGGGATGTGACACCAAATACCGAAAAAAACGGTATCAGCGGCAATGTAACCTATACCTATATCTTCGGCAAAAAGCACCACAGCAGCAGTGATGACAACAACAATAGCAGCAAAGACGAAAACAAGGACAAGGATAACAACAAAGACAACAATACCGGCGAAACCACGCCGACAAAGGTTCCCGCTTTGCTCAACGGCAGCAATCATTTTGCTTATGTTGTAGGCTATAAAGACGGCAACGTAAGGCCGCAGGGCAACATCACCCGTGCGGAAACCGCCGCTATCTTCTTCCGCCTGCTGAAGGAGGAGGTGCGCAGCGAAAACCTCAGCAAGCACAACGATTTTGCCGATGTAACAGAGGACAGCTGGTACAACACAGCAGTTTCCACCATGGCAGGCATGAATATTCTCAAGGGCCGCACAGCAAACAGCTTTGTACCGCAGGCACCCATTACCCGTGCGGAATTTGCCGCCATCTGCGCCCGCTTTGACAGCGGCAGAGCAGAGGAAAACAGCGGCTTTACGGATATTTCCGGTCATTGGGCGGAAAAGGAAATTGAGCGTGCCGCCACCCTTGGCTGGGTAAGCGGCTATACGGACGGCAGCTTCCACCCCGATGCCCCGATTACAAGAGCAGAGGCAATGACACTGATTAACCGTGTGCTTTGCCGTATGCCCGAAACAAAGGCCGACCTTTTGGACAGCATGACCAAATGGCCCGATAATCAGCCCGGCGCATGGTATTATCTGGCTGTGCAGGAGGCAACCAACAGCCACACCTATGAGCAGAAGGATTCCAAGTATGAAACATGGACAGCACTGACCGCAGAGCCGGATTGGAGCAAATATTAAACGAAAGCAATCAAAAAGGCTGTCATTCCAGTAAAAGGGATGACAGCCTTTTTCTTTTCTTTAAACTTCTTCTTTTCTTTAAAACAGAAGATTTAATTCCGTTTTCGCCTTCTCAATATCCTGCAAAATCGTCTTTTGCTTTTCATCAAACAGCAGCTCCGCGTTATACCGATAATATTTCTCCGAGCCATTCTCGCTGATGAATTTCACGCTATAGAAGTTCGTGGTCAGCTCCGTAATGAAGATAACCATCTCCTGCCCTGCGCCGAAGGCTTCCTCCAAAAATGCAAAGGCATTGTCCAGCATCGCAGACGCATCCGCAATGGCGTTTTCCCGTCCTTCCGCCTCTTTTGCGAAAAGTCCCTTCACCAGCGCAAATGCCTCCTCCTTTTCCCGACAGCCGCTCCGTTTTCCCTCCGCAAGGAAGAAATGCAGCCGCTCCAATTCCTTCAAGCAGGCATGCTCCGCCGTTTTCTCCAGAAGTCCCGCCTTCCGTTCCTTCGCAAAGGCGGCTTCTCTTTCCTCCACCAGTCCCGTAAAGAGGTTCTCCCATGGCGTTTCCTTGCAATAGGGGCTATTGAACCGCTCCTTCAGCTCCAGCAGCGCGCCATGCAGTCCCGTTACGGTCAAATCCGCCTCGTATGCCCCTTGGAAGCCCTCGGAAAGCCTGCTCAGCAAAAGTCCCATCACGCTCAGTCGCTCGTCAAACGGTGCATCCTGTAGCTTCGTCACCGCCTGCTTGGTATATTTCCCCTGCAAAATGTCGTCCACGCGGTAATCGGTGCGATATTTGCGGTACAAATCCAAATAATTTGCAAAATCCTTCGCAATCCTGCGGTGCTGCAAATATTGATAAATCAAGCCCTCCTCAACAGGCAGCTTCATATCCTCATACACCTTCAGGATGGTAGAAAGATCCTCCCACCCTCTCGCCGTCACAAATCGCTTGCCATCCACCGTTGTCTCCATGGCATAAAAATGATCCTTGCGAATTTCCAGATAGGACAGAATCGCCCCATGGATGCCCTGCTTATAGGCATATTCCTTCCAAACGGAAAAATCAGGCTCTACGTCGATTTTCTTCACACGGTCAAGCGTTACTACGTCAAATTCGCGCACGCTTTTGTTGTATTCGGGGGGATTGCCTGCCGCGGCAATCAGCCACCCCTCCGGCACCTTATGTGCCCCAAAGGTCTTGCACTGCAAAAATTGCAGCATCGCAGGCGCAAGCGTTTCGGAGGCGCAGTTGATTTCATCAATAAACAAAATCCCCTCCTGCAGGCCCGTTTCCTCCATTTTATCATAAACCGATGCGATAATTTCGCTCATGGTGTATTCCGTTACGGTGTATTCCTTTCCGCCGTATTCCTTCTTGCTGATAAAGGGCAGCCCGATGGCAGACTGGCGCGTATGGTGCGTAATGCTGTAGGATACCAGTGCCACACCGCACTCCCTCGCCACCTGCTCCATCACGGCGGTTTTCCCGATACCGGGCGCGCCCATCAGCAGAACGGGTCTTTGTCTGACCGCAGGAATACGGTATTCCCCAAACTCGTCCTTCGCCAGATACGCTTGAATGGCATATTTAATTTCTTCCTTCGCTTTTTTAATATTCATGCTATCCTCCTAACGCCCATGAGACGGCAGTCCCAAGGACAAATCCTCTTTCCCCAGTATCAGCTTCATCGCCCATGGCGGCACGCCGACATCCGTATAATCCTCATGATAGAACACAAATGCGGCATCATAGGGCGGTCTGCGCTTCGGAAAGGTGCCGTAGCCGTCTGTGAAATAAATCAGACCCTTCAGGTTCTGAAACGCCCTTTCGGCAATCAATTTATCAACGTATTGGAACACAGGGCGGAAATCCGTACCGCCGCTGCCGCGCAGTGCAAAATCCTCCATAAACTGCGCCAGCTCCTCCTTGGAGGTTATCCTTTTATCCATCTGCACCGCCGCATCGCACTGTATGATATGCACGTTCATTTTATGGAAAAAGCTTTCACTGCTCGAAAGAATCGCGTAGGTTTCCTCTAAGAACCGCTTCACCGCTTCCCCCTCGCAGGATTCGGAGGTATCAATGGCTATCACCAGCTCCTCCACCTTTTTGACCTCCTTATATTCCAGTGCCTCAATCAACGGCAGATTGCCGTACATCTGCAAGCCATAGGTATAGAAGATAAAATCGAAGGCATCCTCATCCACGCGTATATCCTCCTTGAGCGTCACAAATTTCTGCAAAAACTGCCGATAATCGTAGCGTTCCCTGTTCTCGACCTTCAGATATTGCAGAAGCTCGCCTGCCTCTGCGCCCATATCCTTGGAGAAGGTTTCGAGGTTAGTTTCGGTCTTTTCCCCGATTTCCGTCCATTTTTCCTCCAACTGCTGCTGTTTTTCGTCCTGTTCTTCCTGCTCCTGCTGTTGGTCGTTGCTGTTATCTTGGTTATCTCCGTCCTTGCTATTCTCGTCCTCGTCATCCTGCTGATGCTCCCAAAAGACATGGTCGTCTACCCAAAATTCCAGCTGCAGCTTACCGAATTCCTGCAAGGAAAGCTTTTTTTCTTCCAGCACGCGATAAATGCCCTCGGCGGAAAGCACCTTTAATTCTCTGCGGAGCATATCGTACATTTCGTTTCGTTTATCGGAGACAACGAGCCGCACCGCCTTCACGGACAGCGAATCCACGATAGATTCCACCGCGATATCGCAGGCGAGGTGCCAAAGCTCCTCATCCCGATGATTCAGATGGAAGGGATGGCGGAACAGGCAATGCAGAACCATGTGCAGATAGGCGCGATTGACAAGCACGCGGTCGCTCAGATAACGCTGTACGAGGTAGCGCGGGTTAAACAGTATCTTTTCGCCGTCTGTCCCGACGTACAGGGATGAAAGGTTCATTTCGTACCGCAGACCGCTGAGTGCCAAATCAAGAAAGCGCATGGAAAGGTATAGCTCATTACGCGATGCGCTTAAAATATCCGTACCGATACGGATGAGGTTTTGATGTGTTTCGTTCATGCCTTCTCACCTTCTTTCTAAAACCTTAAAACCGTGGGACGCTGTCCCACACCCTGACAGGGGAATCATTCCCCTGCCGGGGTTTGGGGTGGAACCCCATAAAAAATCATAACTCGAATGTTTTCTTTTTCCTTGTTGTGGCGAAATGCTTATGCTGATAATCCATCAAAAAGCTCAGCACTGCGGTCTGCCCCTTCTTCTGCGCAAGGGCAATCAATTCGGGTGTGGTTTCCGCCGTCAGCAGCCCCCAATCCGCGAACAGCCGCAGGGTTTCCCCCTCCTTCTGCTCCATGAAATACGCCGCCGCCCAAAGCAAATGTTCCCTCAGATACTCAAGGTAGACCTCCCTGTGCTTCTCCTGCAAGCGGTACGGATACCGCAGGCGGCTCATGGCAAGCAAAAGCACTGTTTCCGCGGCATCCTCGCGCTTCGTCAGGTAGAAAATCTCATCATAGCGGCGAAAGTCAATCTCGGAATTCCCGATGCACTGGCGGAAAATATGCCCTGTGCCGTAATTCACCTGATGGAACAGCCTTGCCGGCGTATCCTCGATATATTCATACTGAAAATCGGGCAGTACCAGCTCCGCGTGCTTCGTTTCGCCGCCCTCGATGGGGAAATCAATCGACAGCTGCAATTCATGGTTCAGTCCCGAAATCAAATCGGAAATATGTCTGCAACGCCCGAAGGAAAGGTGCTTCAAGCTGTCGCAATTCAGAAACAGCCCCGTATTTAATTCCCTTGCCGCCAATGGGATATTGATTTTCTCCATCCTGCGGCAGTTATAAAAGGCATACCGCCCGATGCTTTTCACGCCCTCCGGCAGACGAAGCTCCTGCAGCCGTTCACAGCCGTAAAACGCATAATCCCCGATGCTTCTGACCGCCCTCGGCAGGGAAATTTCCCGCAGCGCCCCGCAGCCATCGAACATCCGCTTGGAAACCGCCGTCAATCTCTCCGGCAGATGTACCCGCTCCAGTGCGGCACAGCCTGAAAAGGCAAACGCCCCAATTTCCGTAATCGTATCCGGCAGGAAAACCCTTCGCAATGCCTGCCCCTCCGCGGTTTCGGCAGGCGGCTCCGTCACAAAGGAAAGGCTCGCCTCCTTCTCCTCGCCGATTTCCGCAGGGGGTGCCTCTCCTTCTGCCGCAAATGCGTTTTCCGCAACGGCAATGACGGGCAGCCCATCAATCTCCGCAGGAATATGCAGCTCTGCACAGCGGCCATGCAGCTTTTTCAGCACTGCGCCGCCCTCTTTTTTTTCGTATTCTATTTGTATGGACAAATTCTCTTTTGCCATTGGAATTTTCCTTTCTTTCGTACACCCTTTGCCTGTCCGCTTTCGCAATTTTTTCGTGTTTTTTACCTGTCCACTCTGTCCACTTTGTCTATCCTCTGTCCACCCTTTTTCATACTGTATCCATTATATTCTCCTTGCAACAGACTGTCAATTTCGGCATAAAAAAGCCCTCCGAAAAGGAGGGCTTGCGCAGTCGAAATCCTGATTTCGACTTAATTATTTCAGGTTTGCTTTCAGAACCTCTGCAATCTTTGTGATACCTTCAACAATCTTGTCTTCGGGCATGCAGGAGTAGTTCAGACGGAAGTGGTTTTCCTTACCGCCGTTAGGGAAGAAGCTGCCGCCGGGAACGTAAGCAACATTCTTTTCCAGACACTGAGGCGCGATAACCTTTGCGTCCATGTATTCGGGCAGTACGCACCATGTAAACAGACCACCTTCGGGATGTGTGAATTTTACTTCCTTCGGGAAGGTTTCTTCCATTGTTTTCAGCATTGCGTCACGTCTCTTAACGTAAACAGCTTTGATTTTTTCAACGTGTGCATCCAAATCGTTGTCTTCCAGGAACTGATTTGTAATCAGCTGGTCGATTGTGGAGGACTGCAGGTCAGCACCCTGTTTGATGAAGTTGTATTTGCCCAGAACTTCTGCATTTGTGGAGCAAACCCAACCGATACGCAGACCGGGTGCGAAAATCTTGGACATTGTGCCCAGGAAGATTACCAGATCCTTTGTATCCATGGATTTCAGGGAAGGCAGGAATTCGCCTTCAAAACGCAGTTCGCCGTAAGGGTTATCTTCGATAACGGGAATTTCGTATTTGTTGATCAGTTCCATGAATTTCTGTCTTCTTTCCAGAGTCCATGTTTTGCCTGTAGGGTTCTGGAAATCGGGGATAACGTAAATCATTTTTACGTTTTCTGTTGTAGCCAGAATCTTATCCAGCTCTTCGGGAATCATACCTGCGTCATCTGTAGGTACTTCAACGAATGTGGGTTCGCAAGCCTTGAACGCATTGATTGCACCCAGATAGGAGGGGCTTTCTACCAGAACAACATCGCCGGGGTTCAAGAATACACGAGCGGAGAAATCCAGACCCTGCTGAGAACCGCTTGTAATCAGGATGTTATCGATATCCACCTTAATGCCGTTCTTTGCTGCCATTCTTGCAACGATTTTTTCACGCAGAGATGCAAAGCCGTCTGTACCTGTATACTGCAGTGCAACCTTACCCATGCTATCCATTACCTTACAAGCTGCTTCCTTAACTGCTTCTGTGGGGAACAGTTCGGGTGCGGGCATACCGCCTGCGAAAGAAATAACCTCGGGTTTTGCTGTCAATGCCAACAATGCTCTGATTTCGGAACCTTTCAACAGGTTCATTCTGTCTGCAAATTTTACTGCCATTGGAATCGTCCTCCTTAAAGATATAAAATGAATACTTGTACTTGTGTCAGACAACAACCGATGGATTTCTGCCTATTCTGTCAAAATATCAAAAATCACATCTTTTATAGTTATTTAAACACAAAAAATAGACAAAGTCAATTCCTTTTGCATATTGTATAAAAACAAAAACAACCAAATTGCACAAATTTTTGCCGAAAAAATAGACCAATTCGATATGTTTTGCAAAATGATAGAAAAAATGTATCCTTTTCGATTTTAGCGAAAAAACAGCGAATGAATTTCTTTTTTTCCGCATCTTTTCATGTTACTTTGTCATAGTTTATGCTATAATGAAAAATATTGGGCTTCTGCGCCCATATTGATGTACAGAATGAAGTACATCTTACCATTTCATGACGGAGAAAACAAGCATAGACAGGGTGTGAACGATGGAAGTTTTCAAAAACATTTTCGACAACCTCGGAATCACAGAATTCGCAAGGCCATCCCTCGGCATTTCCGATATTCTGGATATCCTCATTGTTGCCTATATTATTTATAAAATCATATTCTGGATCAAGGAAACACGCGCGTGGGTGCTGTTCAAGGGGATTCTGGTTATTTTCGCCCTTGCGGCGGTTGCCATGCTCTTAAAGCTGAATACGATTCTTTGGATTCTTTCCAACACCATTTCCGTCGGCATCATTGCGGTTATCGTTGTATTCCAGCCGGAGCTGCGAAAGGCACTGGAGCAGCTGGGCAAAGGAAAATTCTTCACCGCCTTCGCCAGAAGCTCTGAAGAAACCGATGATAAAGCTGCACAACGAACCGTGGATGAAATTGTAAAGGCTGCTGAAAAAATGGGTTCTGTGAAAACAGGTGCCTTAATCCTGATTGAGCAGAAGGTTCCTCTTGGAGACTTTGAACGCACGGGGATTCCTGTGGATGCCATCGTTTCCAGTCAGCTGCTCATCAATATTTTTGAACACAATACACCACTGCATGACGGCGCAGTGATTGTGCGGCGCAACCGCGTAGCTGCCGCTACATGCTTTCTGCCCCTGACGGACAGCAACGAGGTTAGCATGGAGCTTGGCACAAGGCACAGAGCCGCTATCGGCGCAAGCGAGGTTTCCGATGCGTATGTTATTGTGGTTTCCGAGGAAACCGGCGCCATCTCTCTGGCAAGGGGCGGCGTGCTTTACCGTGACCTCTCCCCTGAGCAGCTGAAAAATATGATTTCTCAGCCGCGCAAAGAAGGCAGCAAGAAAACATTTGCAACCATTTGGAAAGGACGGCAGGAGAAAGAATGAAAAAATTTCAGGAATTACTGACGAAGGATCTTGGCTGGAAGCTGCTTTCCATTGCCATTGCCGCGACCATGTGGTTTATGGTAATCAACATCACGCAGCCTGTGGATACGCGCAGCTACAGCAGACCTTTAACCTTGGAAAATATGGATACACTGACCTCCCGCGGGCTGACCGTCGGCAATGCGGAGGAGCTGAAAAGCACAAAAATTACCGTAAAGGTGAAGGCACAGCGAACTGCACTGGACAGACTGAGCCAGAACCCCGACTGGATTACCGCTTCGGTGGATTTATCCGAGCTGGCTTATGCAGTAAACGGGGATTCCGTTGCGCTGCCCGTCAATGTTTCCATTGATCAGGGCGGTACGGCCTATGCCATCAGCAGCAAGGCACCTGCCGTTGTGGAGGCACAGGTGGAAACCCTGCGGACAAAGGAATTTCCCATTGAGGTAGAATTAAACGGCAAGCCCAACAGCGACATTATCCTTTCCGACCCTGTGCTGAGCGCAGAGACCGTAACCGTTTCCGGTCCCGTATCTCTGGTGCGGCAGGTTGCGAAGGTAAAGGCAATCATCAACGCGGAGGAGCTGGAAGAAAATACGGATATTCACGCAAAGCTTGCCTGCTATGATTACCATGGCGCAGAGGTAACGGGCGTTTCGCTGAACATCCGCGAGGTAACGGTTTCCTATGCGGTACATGATGCAAAGCAGGTGCCGATTCAGGTGGATATCACAGGCACGCCTGCAAACGGCTATCAGGTCGGCACGGTTTCCTGCTCGCCGAAATATGCAGAGGTGACAGGCTCTAAAGAGGATTTGGATGCCCTGCTTTCCATTCATCTGGACAGCATTGACGTTTCGGGGCGCACTGCCGCAGTGACAAAGACATTCAATCTGGAAAATTATCTGCCGGACGGCATTTCCCTAAATGCTGACAGCCGCAGCAGCGTACAGGTAACGGTTGCCATAGAGACGGCGCAGAAGGGAAAGCAGTTCACACTGGACGAATCCCATTTAACCATTCTGGGGCAGGAGGACGGCAAAACCTACTCCTTCGGGACGGCACATGTCACCGTTACAGGTGACAGCAGCAGCCTGAACGGACTGCGCGCAGAGGATCTGAATGGCAGTGTGCATGTAAACGGCATGTCCGAAGGAACGCATCGGGTTCTGGTGCATCTGGATTTGTCCAACGGCTTGAACGCAAGCCCTGTTTATATTGATGTAACCGTTTCCGGTGACGGCAGTGCATCGGCGAACGAATAAGGTTTTGGAGGAAGAAAAATGGCTAGATTATTTGGTACAGACGGCGTAAGAGGTGTTGCAAACACAGAATTGACAGGCGAGCTGGCGTTCCGCTTAGGCAGAGCCGGTGCGTATGTGCTGACAAAGGAAACAAAGCACGCCCCCCGTATTTTGGTTGCTATGGATACCCGTATCAGCGGGGATATGCTGGAAAGCGCACTGGTTTCCGGTATCTGCTCCGTCGGCGCGCACGCAGTTGTGGCAGGGGTGATCCCCACGCCTGCGGTTGCGTATCTGGTAAGAAAATACAGACTGGATGCAGGTGTTATGATTTCCGCATCCCATAACCCTGTGGAATATAACGGGATTAAATTCTTCAACAATCAGGGCTATAAGCTGAGCGATGCGCTGGAGGATGAAATCGAAAACATTATCAAGAGTCATCCGGAAATTCTGCCCAGTCCTACCGGCATCGGGCTTGGCACGAAGGAATATGCCGAGGACGCATTAGATGATTATATTGCATTTCTGACAAGGACAACCACCGAAAAATTTGACGGCATCAAGGTTGCACTGGACTGCGCAAACGGGGCAGCCTATAAAGCGGCTCCCATTGCCATGCTTGATTTGGGCGCAAGCCTGTGCATCATCCATAACGAGCCTGACGGCACAAATATCAATGATAAATGCGGCTCCACCCACATGGATGATCTCAAAGAAATGGTTGTGCAGAACGGAGCGGATATCGGGTTCGCCTTTGACGGGGACGCTGACCGCTGTCTGGCTGTGGATGAAAAGGGTAACCTGATCGACGGGGATAAGATTCTTGCCATCTGCGGTCTGGATATGAAGGAAAGAGGCGCATTGGCGAAGGATACGATTGTCGGGACGGTGATGTCCAACCTTGGGCTGACGATGATGGGCAAGGAAAAGGATATCCATATTTTGCAGACCTCTGTCGGGGACAGATACGTTTTGGAGCGGATGCTTGCGGATGGCTACAACATCGGCGGCGAGCAGAGCGGTCATGTTATCTTCCTTGATCACAACACTACGGGCGACGGCACGCTGACTGCCATTCAGCTGCTTTCCGTACTGAAGCGCAGCGGCAAGAAGGCATCCGAGTTGGCAGGCATTATGCAGACCATGCCACAGGTTCTGGTCAATGCGCGCGTGAATAATGCAAAGAAAAACAGCTACATGGAGGATGATGTGGTACGCAGAGGGATTGCGGAGCTGGAAGAAAAATTCGCACAGGACGGACGCGTGCTGATTCGTACCTCCGGCACAGAGCCACTGGTACGCGTGATGATTGAAGGGACAGATATTAAAAAAATGGATGCAGAGGCAAGAAAGCTTGCTGCGCTCATCGAGGAACGTTTGCAGTGATTTCTGAGGATTGACAGGAAATTCCTTTCCCGTTACAATATAGATTGGAATATGGGTCGGAGAAATCTCCGACCACGCTGTCCTCTTGCTCAGTTGGATAGAGCACACGCCTCCTAAGGTTGTGCTCTACCAGCTGCCTTACGGGGAAAAGTGATCGTTGCCAGTCTCAATTTAATATAAGTCTCTGTAGCTCAGCAGGATAGAGCGTTCGCCTCCTAAGCGAAAGGCCGTGGGTTCGAATCCCGCCAGGGACGCCAGCAAACACGC
>OGHO01000393.1_pt1 | contig 60332 bp, 73 predicted proteins | sample 1571421 | NCBI WGS metagenome assembly OGHO01 (sample SAMEA2581937, study PRJEB24529) | metagenome | biome: Human gut stool | place: China | collected 2011
AGATGCATTTGTATATGTTTCTCCAAGGCTTCAACAAGACCAAGAAGTGCAAAAAGCTGCCGGATTGGAGCCGGATATAAACCAAAAAGCAGATATAGACACAGTATTGAGAAACGCAAGGAAATGGTGCCAAGAGCATAATGATACACCGACAGCACAGCCAAAACTTAATATTGAACGATAAATGATAAAGGCAGGGCATAAGTCCTGCTTTTATTTTGCACAGAATCGGACATATTACATATAACACATTGAATATAAGGAGGAAAATAAGGAGGAAAACAAGATGACAAATTAAAAGTAGTATAAAAAGAATGAAAGTAAAAACAAATTTATAAAAACGAAAAGGAGAAAAGCATGAAAAAGAAATTTTCAAGAACAATTTTAACCGTAATTTTAACTGTAGTAATGGCATCAAGCTGCTTATCCGGATGCGCTTTATTAGATAATGAAGTCAATGAGTTGAATGGTTCCATTACAGGAAATACATACACTGCTTCATTTTATTCTAACGAAGGCAATAAATTCATGGAAATGAGCGGACAGAAAATCAACCTTGATTCAAACATCGTTAAAGAACATACTTTTTCAGATGGCAGCTGGGGCTATACAGAAACATTATCAAGCGTAGTAACAGTTACAATCGATGGTAAAGAAGTTGAAAGTTGCGGCAGTACAATGATTTTTGCAGAAGCTGGATTAAACCCAGAAGTCGATTTTAAAAGCCCGGAAGTTATCAATAGCACTACAGACGGCAGCTTAGGCGATAATGTCATTATTGCAAGCGTAGTAAACCGGTACAAAAATTACTTTGGAAAATCACGAGTTGTAGTAATTCAGTCACAGCTCGGAGATCCAATTTGCGCATATTCTGGAGATGAAGTTTACTGGGAAGTATGTCAGGACCTACCAAAAACAACAAAATTAATGATTGATGGCAAGGCACTATATATTCACAGAGCAAATTTCCAGATTATCGACAAAGACTTATTGAATTAAGTAATACGAGGAGTGTGAAAAAAATGAATTGTAATGAATGCGAATGTATGACCTGCATTCACCTAGAAGAATGTGGTGGATGTGGAATGTGCGACAGCGAACACCCTCATGCTGTTGGATGCCCTGATTTGGAAAACGATAAAGGAGAACGTAATTACTAGATAATTAAACTAGCATTTACAAGAATCTCTATAGGAGGAATGCTTTTATGAAAAAGGCAATTTCATGGTACAATCTGTATGAAAAAATAGGAAAGCAAACAATACATAAAACCAAAAACACTAAAGTCCAGATATTAATTGACGGAACCTTAAAAGAATGTGCGCTGGTTTATACTGATAACGGAAAAGACTTTTACTTAGAAATTGCAGAATAATCTATAGGAAAGCGTAAAGGTTTTTATCTTTCTTGTATAAATAGAAAAAGGCTAGAAATATAGCCTTTTTTTATTTTGCAATAAATCAAACATATTACATATAACACATTGAATATAAGGAGGATAACAAGTATGGCAACAAAAAACGAGACAAGTATCAAAAACAAAAGCGAAGATATGATGACAAAAGAGGAAGTAATAGAAATGCTAAGAGAAATGCAGCAGAAAGTAGGTAAATGTCATGGCTTTATAACGGGTCATGTATCTCAAGCTTGGGTAGTAAAGGATTTACTTGGTGAAAAAATTAAAGAACTTGGTGGCGGCGATACCATCCTGGAGGTACAGTAGAATGAGATATGAAAACGCACAGCTTAAAAACTTTGAATTTAATGATTCGATAGGTAGAATCGGCAACTTTGAGGTCGGTTCCACAAATGAACTTGTCCAAATTGCTAACACCATCAGAAGCCGTTGCGGATATACGGATCTAGTTACTGTTAACAACTACATTAAAGTTCGTTTTAATTACGAAGTTTATTATAACTTCTATTTTACAATTAATTTTACCGACTTTTCCTGTTCACTAATGTTTGTGTGTCACAATGGAAAAGAAGACGACTACAAAGAGTATACCATCAATCTCTCAAAACAGCAGGAAACATCTTTCCTTATCAAAGCAATGAGAAATTTATACTCAGAAGCAAATGATAAGCTTAAACAGGAGATTATTTTTGAAATGGCCGTATTACCATTGCAGCCGGAAGAAGAACGCATGACATCTATGTATAAAATCATTGAATGGCTCGCAAACGAGTAGAATAGTAGGAGAAATCTATAAGTGTGAAATGCTTAACAATGGATGGTGCTTTAAATGCTACAAACCGTCTGTTGCACAAGTGATGCTGCAAAGAGGTGCGTATCGCAAGATGCTGCCAGTAACATAAAAATTATTAAAATATGGAGGAATTTATCATGAAAAAATTTGTTAACGTTGAAACAGTAAAGAAAATTGCGCTTAATGTATTAATTACCACAGGTATTTATGGAATTAGCTGGATCATTACTTGCGGAATGGTAAAACTTATTACTATGTGTTTTGACTTAGAATTTACTTTGTCACTCGGTACTGGAGTTTGGCTAATTCTTTGCCTACTCAGATGGGCTTTGCATGATAATAATAAACGTTAACCGTTCCAATAACAACGTCAAAAGCGCTGAATTCTGTTTATAATTTTCAGTGTTTGCATTTAAAATTAAATTTTGCATAAAAAGGAAGAGCATAATGCTTTTCCTTTTTGCTTTTTTATTTCCTATAAATTCGTACATATTTATATTGATAACAATTGATAAAAAAGGAGGATAAATAGAATATGTTAACAGAAAAAGACTTACAAAAAAGATACTCAGAAATCTTATCTATGGTTTTTACCAAAGGATACACGTTGGATATGAACAAAAGTGTCCCATACAGAATGTTTTTCTATAAAGGGCATAATGCATTGTCTGTATCTTTAGTGGAAGAATATGTGCAGACAGGATGGATGCATCGTCGTGTTTGCTGTATTAGAGAAAAAGAAGGCATTATATTGAAAAGTGGATGCGTTTATGATTGGAGTGATGTATTTAAAGAAAAATATTACATCTATTCCGGCAATACTAAAGTATACTGTTCTTCGCTTGATGAATTAAAAACTTTTGAAGACAAAAGAAACGCAAGAGAGCAGGCAAAAGAGGAGCATTACTATTTTGATGGGAAGCTTTCACAGGAAAAACTTCAAAATACCTGTCTTAGAATTTTAAAGAGAAAAAGAGCATTAAAAAAGTTTCTTGGCAACCGCGACATTAAAAATGATTTTATTGAAGTGCGGGGTTACGGATGTCTGTTTATTAAGGATGCACGCATTCTGCTTTGCTTTTGTGAAAATAATTGGAAAATATATAATACAGGCTGGACAAACGAGTAGGAGGCGGTGACTAACCGCCGTCCTCTCACACCACCGTGCGCCAGACTGTCTAACGATTAAGAAAAATGTTATAATAAAACTAGCAAATACAGTATCCTGAAAAATCTAACAAAAGAAAAATTTAAAAACGTCAATCCTAATTTACTCAAAGGAACAACTGAACAATTACTGGATTGTGACAGCATATCCAGCACCAAACGCAACAACTACAAAAAAAAAAATCCAGAAAAACAGAGAAATGTTTTGCAAAAGAAAAGCCTAATAGAGGCTTTTTTTGTTGTAGAAAGCCAAAAACTATTTTTAAAATCGTACATATTATAAATGTAAGCTATAAAACTGTAGGACAGGTTCCGAACAGTATAATCGAAGCTTGTGGAGACTGACGTAAAACTAAAGTCTTTGTGACATGTAGCAGTCTAAGAAGCAAGAATCCTACAAAACAGGTGCAGTGTTGCAATAATATTAATATGGAGGTTGTAAAAAAATGAAAAATTCAAAAAAGAGCAAAATTATAATTGTTGGTAGAAGCGGAACTGGAAAATCGTTCAGAGCTTTAGAGTTGGCTTTGAAAAAGAAAGGTACAACCATTATATGCAATGGAAGCACAGACAAAAAACGTTATGAGGAAAGCTTTCCTTGTCTAAAAGAATATGAGGATAAGGATAGCCATTACAGTTTTGCAGTTGAAAAAGACGGGAAATACTATATCTGTGCAAAAGATTATAAATCTACCGCCACTGAATTTGTAAATGCACTAATACTTGGATGCAGTTATGGAAACCTTGGACACGATAAAAATGCAACTGTTGTTTATGACGATAGTGCCTGGGTAGCAAGCAAAAATAATATACTCACTTTATGGCAACTTTCTCATGCGGATTGTAATATTATTATTACCGCCGATTCGCTTAGTGAAATTCTCAAAATCAAACCAAGTGAGTTATCTGAAAAAGATTCGCTTAGTAAAATTCTCAAAATCAAACCAAGCGAGTTATCTGAAAAAATGATTGAAGATATTTGTACATATTGGGATATTATTCATTTGTAAAGAATAATTTTAGGAAAGGAGAACGTGGTAGACAGTATTTTATGTAAAGAAAGTAATAAATGCTTATTTTACAATACTTTCATACATACAATACGATCTGCTACTAAAAATAATATATGTCAACTTATGAGATTGTTAGAACACTTTTAATTGCATTAGCATTTACATTCACATTTTTAACAGTATATTTCTTTATTAAATATGAAGAAAACAATCGTCCTTTATATCGTAAGATAGATTTAATATGTGCCAATTCTGTCATTATTTTTTGGATATGTTTAGTTTGTATGAGTGCAAAGTACATTAACAACGATGCAAAACCAATAACCATCAATGAATGTATGCAGGAAGTCGAAGATACAGAAACCAAAGTCCGCCATTTTGTATATCCTTCACCAAATGGCAAAAGCAACGTAACCGTGAATAACTCAGATGTCACGATATATATAGAATAATAAAATGGATAATAAACGATGATAATTATGCGTATTGTACTTGTCTTGTATGTGATATGTCTTATATCATTTATTTTAGGGATGTTATCTTTGCTCGAATATGAAATGCAAATAGCCGTTAAAGGGGCTTCAGAAGATGACGTAGAACTAAAAGAACTGCTTTCGACAACTAAAGTCTGCTTTATTATGGGTTATACTATATTTTCGGTTGCTACAATAATTTGTATATTTGTAAAACCAACATAACAGCAGTTTATACAAAAAAGAGGGCTTTCCCTCTTTTTTTGTTATCGCAGCATCTGAAACAGTTTTTCTTCTTTTTCAGATGGTAGAATATGATAATGATTGTACTGTACTACAAAATAGAATCCGGTCACAGTCCGCCCATCTTTTATGTAACCGTATTGTGGTATAGAAAACTGAGCATTTTCATTAATTTCCCGGACGGCTATATCTATGACACGTTTGCGTAAATCGTTGTTTTTAATAAATTTATCTTCTGTGTCTGTAGCTTTTCTAATCTCATCAAGCGATAGCTCTATTCTTCACGGTTTTTTTAGTGTAGCACTGGTTTTCATCTCACATTTTAACAACTCGTATATTCGAATTGCATAAACGGACTTCATTCGAATAATGTTGTCCGAAAGATAGCTTGTATAATTCTTTGATAATTCCAGTAAATACGGTCTAAGGTTTTCATGCAGCCGGATAGTAATAGAACCCGTTTCTTCGGAATAGGAGCATTCAGAACACCACTGAAATGCTTTCCATTTATGATGCGCATTCCCATCTCCAATATAAACCAGCTGTCTTAAAAGCTCGCAGCATATATCTCTTACATCCCGGTAAAGATTTAAAATATACTTCTGAAAAATTGCGCAATGATAAGGATATTGTCTTAGAAGCTGTAAAACAGGATGGAACCGTTTTGCAATTTGCTTCTAAAAAATTGCAAAATAATGAAGCCGTCGTATTCGAAGTAATCAGACAAAACAGACAAAGTTTGGAATACGCTTCCAAAAGTCTGAAAAACGATAAAGAGTTTGCCTGGCAATGTTCTCTTCAAAGTATAGACGGAGTTATTGCGGATGCTAAAAAGTGGTGCGCCGAGCATAATACTCCAAGCTCTGGTAAAATGGAATTAGAACGATAATTCACAAAGCAGGTAACGATGGTTACCTGCTTTTTATTTTGTTGTAATTCGTACATATTGTTAATAAATATTGAAAATAAGGAGGAAAATAAAAATGGAAAAAATTTCATGGTTTGTATGTATTCCTATTGTTTTTGGGATTTCTTTTGTAATTAACACTATCCTGGCAATAGTAAAAGGGAACAAAAAATTCAAAGTCAGAGCAATTATAGATGCCTTTCTTGGCATGTTATCAGTGTTCCCGGCACTTTTTTATTATGGTATTTTATCAATGCGTGGGCCTTCCTGTACGTCAAATACCCCAGCTGGGCATCTTATATTGATTATAATAATAAAAATTTATTGCATGGTAAAGGAAAAAGAACTCGTAAAAGAATGGTGAGGAAAAAAGCATATGGAAGAGAAATGAGAAAATTCGGAAATTAAAAGAAGAATTGGAACTTAGTGAAAAAGACAATAATTACAATATCGTAGACACAGGAGACAAATGGGAAGTGTTCGACATTGTGAGTTTCTAATTTAAAGGAGAAAAAGTATGAATATAATTTTTATAACTGGATTAATATGTTGTTTTATTACTGTTATCACTCGCTGTTTATGGTCTAAATTAGAGGATAGCAAGGAAAAGAAAATCTTAAACATAATATCTTATATAAATGCAATTGTCAGTATTTCATGTGGATATTTGCTACTTGTCATATGAACTAATACATTAACAGCAATTTTATAATTTTGATATTATAATTTGCAAAAACATCAAAAAAATGTTATTGTTTTCATAGAAATAAAAAATTAATCTTTTTTTTACAAAATCATCAAAAGTATATTATCTTATAAAATAAAAAATGGGAGGAATATATGAATTTTACAAAACCTATAGATATTCCTAGAAGCACTCATTATGGAAATAACTATTTTGCTGTTTATAGTAATAAAATTCATAGAATATGTCATTTTTATTCAAATCTTGAATATTATAATTTTTTATCCTTAGAAATTAATTCAAAAGTGTCAAGTTTTTGCGAACAACCAAGAGAGTCAGAAATGGCTCTTTTTTTATATATATAAATTTATAGATAGTACGACGTAAAATGTTGATTTTACGTCGTAAGTATGATAAATTATAATATAGAAGCTATCAGGAGGTATTTTATAATGAATTACAAAGACCAACAAGAAATTAAAAATAAAGAACGCCTCCAACAAATTGTATCCGAACTTCCAGAATATGCAGCAAATTTTTTCAATTATTATTTAGCAATAAAGGAGGCTTCCAGTCGTACCGTATTAAATTATGCCTATGATATGCGAATCTTTTTTCGGTATATCGCAAAATGCAAAAACTGTGATATAAAAGACGTTTCACTTGATATACTCAATGATTTGAAACCACTTGAAATACAAAATTTTATTACAGAACTTAATAAAACAAATTCTACGGCCGGAAAATCCAGACGTTTGGCGTCCTTAAGGAGTTTTTATAAATATATGCGCAACATTGGCTATATAAAAAACAATCCGGCTCTTTTGGTCGAGACCCCTAACACCCACGAAAAAAATATCATACATTTGGAAAATGATGAAGTTAAAGAAGTTTTGACCGGAATAAAAACCGGGGATTCATTAACTGATATTCAAAAAAAATATGCTAAAAATTCAAAATATCGTGATTATGCCATTACTACTCTTCTATTAGGTACAGGAATTCGTGTATCCGAATGTGTCGGTATTGATTTATCAGATATAAACTGGCAAGACAATTCCATTAAAATCTATAGAAAAGGTGGCGATGAACAGCTCGTATATTTTACAGAGCAAGTCCGTGATGCTTTAGAGGATTACATCGATTTTGAAAGGGAAGAACCTCTTGATGAACCAGACGCTCTCTTCTCTTCAAGAAAACATCAAAGAATATCTGTGCGTGCCGTCGAACGTATTATTAATAAATATACAAAAACAGCTGTTCCAAATAAGCATATAACACCGCATAAATTGAGAAGCACCTATGGCACTAATCTTTATCAAGAATCGGGGGATATCTATCTTACAGCAGATGCTTTGGGACATAAAAATATAGCTGTAACAGCAGAACATTATGCTGATATGGGAAATAAAAGGCGAAAAACTGCTGCTGATTATACAAATAAATGGCTAAATTGACACTCCCCACCATGCCTAAAGTTAGGGGATCTTGCTACCTGCCAAGTGTATTGACTAACCAGTTATTTTTATTTTCAGATTTTCTGAATATTTTTTATCCAAAAATTTTGCAAAAATAAAGCCAGTAACAAAATGTTACCGGCTTTATTCTACTTCTCATCTTCTTCCATTTGCTGTTTTTCTTTTCTTTTCCGCATTTTAATTGCTTTCTGGTAGGCATTCCAATCTTCATCCGATACCTGTAATCCGTAATCAATTGCAAATTCAACGCCATTAATTATAGCATCATAATTATTCGCCATAGCTACTGCCCTCCTAATACTCTGAAATCATTTTTCTGGTTTCTCTTTTTCTACTGTTTCTATCCGGATATTTAGCACTCTTATGTACTCCATAACCTCCATGATAGGCATTGTAATGTGGTAATACAGTCATCTCTATCCCACTAAAATGAGCCACCTGTTTATTTTTAATTTTCTTCATGTTTCTTTCCTCCTGCTATTCAATGTTTCAATAACAATATGTACGAATATAAGAAAAATAAAAAAGAACCATCGCTTTAGCAATGGTCCTCTCTCACTTTATCGTTCCATATTTATTGGTATTCCCTTAATTCCGGCAGAACCGTCTGAATCAGTTGGTGTATAATGGTCGCCAGGTAAAGGAAACAACATACGGAGCAATATGTAATTGATAGCATCGTGTAAATACTCTGTATTTTTTGTCTTATTGAATTTGATAAGACAATTATCTAAAGATCCCAAAGCATCTACTCTCCCACCTGCATAATTCTTTCTTGCTTCCCCATATTTAAAATATGAGACATCTAATGCTTTTTTGCAACGTTCTACGATTTCATCAATTTTCTTTTCATTTATAGACTTATCTTCCATTATTTTTCCTCCTCTGTTTTACACAAGCTCTACTAACCAATATGTTTTCTACATGCCTCTAGCTGTATTTCTATAGCCATGGTAAATTTTGAACTTCATTCCTTTTTTAATGAATGGAGAACCGTATCTCATATTCTCCATTATAGTCATCACCATATCCTGTAAATTTGACTTTATTCTCTTGAAAAAATTTTCTCATGTAAAAATATACTTCTTTGCTTTTTGTAGTAAAAACCTCTGACAAAGAGCTTTTTCTACACTGAGAATCAAATTCATCATATACCGATTGCATTTTTTACTCCTCTCCTATTCTATTCTAATAATTTTCTAAGCGAACCCAACATTCATCTTTTAATTCCCATGCTGTTGGATTTAAAGAATTTTCGTTAGCATCAAATAACTCACTGTATCTTTTATCCATTTCAGGTTTTGTATCGAAAATTTCCTCATGATCCAAATTTCCTTTATTGATGCCTGATTTTTTGTAAATTCGTAATTTATACATACGATTATCATAAACAGGAAGAAGTGGCCCTGTCTTATGCTGCAATAAAACTTCATTAACTTCTTTGTTATTTCGGCATAAGAAAAACTCATCCTTTTCCAATTTGTGAAACGTATTGTAGTATTCCTGCTTTATTTTTGATAAATCTTCTTCACCATTTGTATCTATGATATGCCTCACAATGTACAAATCTTTTTTAGCTTCATTTAAAACTACACAAAGCATTTTTCGTTCATCCTTTCATAAATAAAATCATAATTTGCTTAATACATATGTCTACAAGCTCCTCTTATTTACTTCTGCCCTCCTATCTCATCAATATCTAACTAAGATATGTCTGATTTTGAACAAAATAAAAAGAAGATTGATATAATCAACCTTCTTTTATTAGTATTGAATTATCATAGCTAGAATCCTAAAAGAAATTCTAAGAATAAATCATTTTACCGCATCTTGAACATTTATATTGCCGAATTTCTTGTTCGTCTCCATGCCCTGTTCCACCAATTAATTCACGTTTTATAATTTTGTAATCATGATTCCCGCCAGGGCAGATTAACTCTTCAAGGTATTCGATTCTTTGTATTGCCTTCAGTTTTTCAATTTCATATTTTGATTTGCTGATCCACATATTCTTCCTCCAATTGTTTATAAACTATAATTCAATGACATTGTAATAGCACCAGGTATTATCGTCTAAATACTTAATTTTACCGCTATACTTATGTGCGTTGAAATAGGCTACACATTGTTTGTTTCTTTCAAATTCCTCATTCTGTACATAAGCCTCTTTTGCAATTAATTTACAAATTTTCTTATATGCTTTTTTCTTTGTCTTATACTCTCCCATTACTGGCTCTTCATCGCCCCAGGAATATGTAATTTTAATTCCGTACTTTGGTAATAACCCATGTTCCTTGCAATAATCACACATGTGTTTCGCAGCTTCTTTTCCAGCATATCTTTCAACTCTTTCTACATCCATGCCATCTTCTAACATGTCTCTGTAAAAATCTGTTTCATCAATATCTACGCCTTCTGACAGCTGTTCTATTGGATACTGCAATCTTGCTTCAACCTCTGCTATCATATCAATTGCCATTTCGTCCTCAACCCATACTCTTTTAGGATATTTTGCAAGAGAATTAATAAATAATATTTCCTCTCCATCCATTTCATATGATTTAACCAAACCATTTGCCGGGCAATCAAACTGCTTTATTTTGTTGATGATTTCTTTTATAGGTAATTCCATCCCATCCGTTGATGGAATAAGCCAAATATTGCACCCATCTGATTCTACAGATGTTATAGCGGGACCAGAACAGTGATTCATCCTTAATACGGTATCCTGTGGATCTTTTTCTAAATCTCTTAAAAATTTTTCAATTCGCATTCTTTTTCCTCCTATATTTTCATGATTCATTAACAATATGCTTGTTTTTAAATAAAATAAAATTTTTAAATGCAAGTTTTCTGGCAAAGCAAATGCAGGATGAATAATCACCCTGCATTTTACTTTATCTTTCATTTCTGTAACTTAAGATACCGGTAAGCATCTCCTGAACTTTTTCTTCCGGCATACTCTTCTCTTCTTTTCTTTCTACTGGATTTGAATAAAATTCTCTTGTTACTTTTACCCCACTGATTGCCATAATGTTATCCTCCTAATTATTCAATTGATATTTACATTATGTTCGAAACCAAAAAAAATAAAATTAAAAATAACTTTTTCTGTTTATAAATACTACAAGCCCGTATTTTCCTTTTTAAGCCATTTTTATTTGTAAGCCAAGAAGTATGCATGTTTCGTTTTAAAACCTCTTATATGGCGTTCTGACGCTTTTAAGGCGTATCTACTAATAAAACTACTACCCTACTTTTATTTTTTTTAAATTCATACATATTCTTTTTGAAAAATTGAAAAAAGGAGGAATAATTTATGTGGATAAAACGTGATGCCTTAATGACAGTCAGAGATTGCCGTTTACGAAATTTAGGACTTAAAAATGTTAATGAAATAAATAATTGGTTTAGATGCAGTTATAATAACGAATATTATATTCCGGGATTATCTGAAGCTGTGAAAATACTTAAGAATTTATTACAGTTAGACAAAGAAACTCCAATTCATATTATTGGTGATTACGATGTTGACGGTATAACTGCTACAAGCATCTGTTACTCAGGGCTTATTTACGCCGGTTTTAAAAATGTTACTTATAGAATCCCAAAGCGATTTTCTGAAGGATATGGCTTAAATACCACTATTATTGATGAAATTGATTCTGGAATTATATTAACCGTTGATAACGGAATTGCAGCTAAAACCGCAATAGAAAAAGCAAAAGAAAAAGGGCTTTTTGTTATTTTAACAGACCATCATCTTCCACCAAAAGATGCTGACGGAAATATGATTCTCCCACCTGCGGATATAATTATTGACCCACACGTTACTACCGATGCAACGTTTACTGGTTATTGTGGTGCTGGAATCGCATACAGATTAATGAAAGAGCTTTTACCAAATAAATGTAAATTTGCATACCGGCTTCAGGCTCTTGCCGCAATCGGAACAATTGCAGACTGTATGGACTTAAGAGAAGAAAATTATGTAATCGTAAGAAATGGATTAAGACTTCTTCCTATAGTTGCCGGTACTGGGCTAAGAGCTTTAATGCAGGCCTGGAACCTTGAAAAGATTTCTTCAGAAGATATTGGTTTTAAAATTGGTCCTTGCCTTAATGCCCCTGGCCGTCTATATGATGATGGTGCTCTCACCTCATTAGCATTACTTTTATGGGATGGAAATATACAGGATGCGGTCAGATTAGCTGAAAATATTGTTGAAGAAAACCAAAAAAGAAAAGATAGCGTTGCTTCTGCAATGAAAAAAGCCAATGCTTATATTCAGGATGAATGTCTTTATGGTGATTTGGTATATTCAATTTATCTGCCAGACATCAACGAAGGAATACTTGGAATTATAGCTGGAAGAATTGCTGAACAAGAAAAAGTCCCAGCTTTCGTTTTCACTGATAAAGGAACATCATTTAAAGGTTCCGGTAGAACTTATGGTGATATTCATCTTAAAAATTTATTGGATAATGTAAATGCTGTTGACCCTGATATTTTTATAGGATATGGTGGACATGATGGAGCTGCTGGCTTAAGCATTAAAAAGGAAAAATTTCAGGATTTTCGTTTGGAAATGAATGCAAAATGTCCTACTACTGCCCTTCCAACCAATGACAATTTCTTTGATCTTGAAATCGAAGAATTGGATATTCCTCGTATAACTGCGGAAGAAGATGCCTTTAACCCATCAGGAAAGGCAAATGAAGCTTTAATCTACAAAATAAAGAACTATAGAGGCTTGCCATATATGGGAAAAATAGTTAATAAACTTGGAGAAAATGGCGGTTTTAAAATTATAGGGCAGAATTCTACGGTTGTAGGATTTAATAATCCAGAACTACTCTCCTGTTCCGAATCTTCCGAATTTGAAATTTACGGAACCATTTCGTATAACTATTTTAAGGGAAAAGCAATACCACAAATTACAGCAGTTGATATTGTTCCACTTAGAAAAAAAGAAACATCCACAGATTTTGCCAATTTAATTGCAAAAATGGCTTCAAAAAGATAAAGAGCTTTATGCTCTTTTTCTTTTTGCTTTATTACAGTGTTATTTTGTATCACCATTATCTAACGCTACTATCTAACATTATTTTTGTGTTACCACTTACCACTTATATTAACGATATTATTTGTGCCACTATTTAACTATACACGTTAACGTTATTTTATAGCACATTTTACATATCTTATATTTAACACATCTTTTACACCTTTATTTAGCGTTAATATATATCACTGTATTTTAACGCTATTATTTACGCTTTATTATAGCACAAGTCGCAACGCATTTATTGTGATATTTTATGTGTTAGAAAACAAGGTAATATTTGCGCTATTCTATGTGCTATTTATGAGTGCTATTTTTTATATCATTTCTAACATCATTTCTTGTGTCATTCTTTAGTGTTAATAAATACATACGTCCTATGTGTTATTTTGTATCGATTTGTTTTATGCTTTAATGCGACACATGACATAACGATAACTATTAACGCTTTTGTAACACTATTTTTTGACGCTACTATTTAACGTTACTGTGTAACGCTATATCTTAACACATATAACAAATGCCCTATTTCCCTATGTTTTCTGCTAATTACTCATACATATTTTTTCACTTTACTGTCTTAATTATCAACCAGAATTATGTATTATTGTATTTATCGCTATTTGTCAACGCTATCATTAACGTTACTTTTTAGCATTATTTTTTATCGTTATTATGTAGCACATTACACACACTTTTCTTTGTGCTACATTCTACACCCATAAAATGTGCTATAGGTTATCACATATAACACGCTACAACATACAACCATATATTATCGTTAACGCTATCGTATAGCGTTATTGTTCAACACTATTATTTAGCGTTATATAATAGCACTATTTTATAACGTTTCTTTTATCACATTATTTGCACCCATTAAATACTGTTATAAAAAGTGCTACTAAATGTGCTAAAAAGCATTGACATTTAATGTGCCATAGGTTACAGTTATAACAAGTGATAACAGATAGTGATAAATGGTACAGTACAAAATACAGTAAAACATGTGCTTGTTTATGTGCTATTCCACATCTTAATACAAGGAGATAATAAAATGGCTAAAATAATTACAATTGCAAATCAAAAAGGTGGCGTTGGTAAATCTACTACCGTATTAAGTATTGCAGATGCATTATCACGCTGCGAATACCGTGTTCTCGTTGTGGATACAGACCCACAGTGTAATTCGACCAGAAGTTACTTGGCTGAAACAGAAAATCAGACAACCCTTTACGATTTATTTAATAAATCCATTAATTTAGAGTCTGATGACCCAACTGAGCTTATTCAAAAAACTGAAATGGGCGACATTGTTGCTTGTGATCCGAGCTTAAGTGGAATTGAAAGCTCTTTCACCGGAAATCCTTCAAATTTCTTCATTTTAAGAAACTTTTTACATAAAATTGAAGGAAATTATGATTATATTGTAATTGATACCCCACCAACACTTGGATTCTATATGCTTAGCTCACTGATTGCTTCAAATGGCATCATAATCCCTATCAGCCCGGCAAAATATGCTTTAGATGGTTTAGCTTTAATATACAAAACCATCAGCGATACAAAATTAAACTTCAATCCTAATCTTGAAATCTACGGGGTCTTACTTACGATGTATGATAAGCGAAATGCATTGGATAAAAAGATTTGGACCCAATTACCAGAATTAGGTGAAGAATTAGGCTTTAAAGTATTTCCAAACCCTATAAGAAAATGTCAGGCAATTGCAGATGTTCAAGCGAAAACAGGCGGTAAGTTATATACCGATTATCCAAACAGTAATGCCGCAGTTGATTATGCAACAATTATAAAAACTTTAATTCAATAATAAGGAGGACAATATATGGCTAAATCAAATGTAAGTGAAGATATTTTTAACAACATAAAAGCAGCAGCTTCCATGCAGAAAATTGATAATACACCTCAGATTAAAGAAACTCCTGCAAAAGAAGAACATAAACCTGAAAAGAAAGAAGACATTCCAACACAGTTATTTGATGAAATTTCTTTATCATTTACACCGGAAAATAAAAATCCGCGAAGAAGTTATCGTGCAACCGGGTATCTTACGGAAGAAGAAAATGATGCATTTAAAAAAGCATGTACAACTATTGGCTTATCAACAAGTCAATGCATCAGGGAACTTATTCTTAGTTTTTCCAAAAGTATTCTTAAAAACTAACTTTAATATACCTCGTAGATAGTTTAAGTACTTTTTAAACTACCTGCGGGGCTTTTTTTGCAAAAATTGTATGCCTTTCGAACATATTATAGTTAAAGAAAAACGAAAGGAGAACAGGAGCATCCTGTAAAACGCAATGAAAAAAAACAGAATATTTAAACTATTAACGTTAACATGCGCTATAACTTTAATATGCACTGGATGTCAAAATCCGTTTATTAGAGGAATAGAAGCAAAAAGCTATCAAACAGAGCAAATAAAGGCAAATCAACTGGAGGATGGCGGCTTTTATGTAAAAAAAGCAAAAAAGAATAAGTACGAAAAGCTTTACGCTGAAAATGCTTCATTTGAAACTGGTAAAACATCATCATCTGTAAACGACAAAAGAGTACTTTGGTTTAAAAATGATTATGTTAAAGTGCCTACAATGTATAAAGGCGACAGCTTAATTTATCATTACACCGATGTATTTGAAGATCAATTTATCGTAGAACGTTTTGAAGATGTAGGATACACGCTTGGTATGTGTAACCTCACTCAGACTTTATCTGGAAGATATTCACTTTCGCTAAGTTCTTCTGATAAGACGATTGAACCGGATTCAGACGTATCAACATTATACGGTCTTGAGATAGATTCGGTAATCGTTGATAAATTAGGTGAAGACGAGCTTCGAGCAGCAAACATTTCGCGAGGCGGAACAATAACAAATCTCAAAAAAGATGCTGTTTACGAAACTTATATTTATACTGGAACAGATGAACATATTTACAATTTCAAAGCAGACGTTAAAGCTTTTGTATCTATGGAAGCCTATAAACTTGTAGATTATGATTTTTACAAAAAAACTATGTTAAAAATCAATTTCCCAGATTATTTTAACAGCGGATACTATTATATAAATGGATATGGGCTAGTAAGATATATAAATATGCCGGAAGATGAAGCTCCAGACATTGAAAATATCGATTTCAATGTACCAAATACAGTTCCAGACGAATCAAATGAAGAAGAAAGCACCGAAGAAATGGAATTTAATGCAAGTCAAGGAAATAATTCACAAAGCTATTCTATTTCAACTGCCAGTAACGGAGACAAGACAGTAGTGGTATCATACGGAAATGTCCCAGCTTCATACGATAACGGGGAAGGAGTTCCGGATGTAACAGCTAAAATCATTGGCAATAACGGAGTATGGGAACTAACCAATAATGGTGATGGCACTTTATCTGCCACATTCCCGGCAGTGGAAAACGAAGCATATACACTTACAGTTGACAACATTTATGGACGTTCCATTGATGTCTCAACTCAAAAACCACAAGAATAATATTTTAATAAAAGGGCTGAAGGCCCTTTTATTATGCAAAAATTAAAAAATCAGTCTCCTTTCAAACATATTGTCTATATAAAGCATAGGAAAGGAGATAACAAATAATGCGATGTATTACCGTAAGAAATAAGGCAAGTCTGCAACAACTTGAAAAAGATTATAGACATTACGAGACAGCAGAGACTATGCCTTTTGCAAAAGGGACATCATTTGCAGAAATTGCAGAAATAGTAGTACCTGACAAAGATGGGCCATGGAAGAATCCACTTACGTTTTACGAAAGTGAACATTCTACCACGATTGGCGGTGATTCTTTATGTAAAAAAACAAGAGATTTTCTTGAATTACAAAAAGAAGAGTGTGATATGCAAATTCTTTCTATATCGGCAGGAATGAAGGGTAGTAATTTATGTGTAGATATTTTAATAAGATGTTATAAAAAATACCCTGATTTTTCTAACTTTTTAGCTTACATTGGAGAAGATGCAGACGCATTTTCAAAAGAAGAAAATGTAGAAGGAAAACTTATTGTAAAATCAAACACCAAAACAGATTTTTCAAAAGAGGAGATAGAAGAATATAAGGCGGCACTGCAAGAACAAAATAAATTACTTTTAGATGCAACAGAAGAACATCCATTTCTTAACTCATTGCATGGACGTTATGTTCCCGTTGATTTGCCAAGTGCAGAATATAACGGAGATATGATTTACGACTTAAAAACTCGTGATATGCAAACGTCTACAATTATAACATATGACAACTTTATTAGAATCTTTACCGAAACAATGAATTACATTACTGGTGTTGAAAAAGATTCTTACTACAATGTTATGCAGGGAAAGACAAAAGAAGAAGACTTTATGAGCATTGTAAAAACCTTTGTAGTAAAGAACTATATAAATACAAAACAAATGCCACAGGAAGACTTACCTGCCTTGATGGACAAACTATATAGAGCTTTGTTCAAGCTTTATATTGTTCAGGACTTAATCGATGACCCGCAGGTTACGGATGTGAAAATCACTGCACCAGACGACATCCGTGCGCGAATTAGAGGAAAAGCATATTCTTCAAATATCACTTTTATAAGCGATGACGATTATGTACGTTTTGTCACGGGAGTGTTAATTAAAAATAGAATTTCTCTCACAAGGAAACAGGAAACCTTTACTGACGACCACGATGATAATTACATCTTAAGATTTTCTTTCATTGCTGCATATGTTTCGTCTACCGGATACCCTGTAATCCATATCCGAAAAGTTTCCAGAAAGAAATTACTCGCACCAGATTTGATACAGTTAGGTATGTTCGATGAATCTGTTCGTGACTATCTGCTCGATTGCGGACGGCATAGTAAGGGAATCATATTCGCCGGGCCTCCTGGAAGCGGAAAGACAGTTGCTCTTAACTGGTTCCTTGAGGATGCCTATGAAAACTCTGCAGAAATCCTTGTTATACAGGAGAATGATGAGTTATTTGCTTATAGAAAAGGTGTTATCTTTGAACACGTTATCAATAACCCAAAAGATGGGGAGGAAGCTTGCTCTCTTGAAGAACTTGGAAAAATGGCATTAGTAGCAGGTGCTAACGTATTTGTTATTGGAGAAGCAAAGGGCGGTGAAGTATGCAGCGCAATTACATTAAGTAATGCCGGATGTAGAACCGCTCTTACACTTCATACAAATTCAGCAAAAGAAACTATTGATAAAATTTGCGATCTTGCCATGAGGGGATTTGCCACTTCATACGAACAAACAAAGCGTTCCCTTAAATCTTTCGAGACAATTGTTTATATGCAAGACTTTAAAGTACAAGAGATTTCACAGGTTATAGGCTACGATGAACAGAAAAAAGATATGATATATAGATGCATATACAAACGACCGCATGATAAAAAAGGGTAGTAGTAACTACCCTTTTTCTATAGATTTCAAAATGCAAAATACAAATTTACCAATACCACGGAAGCCTTGTGGATTGTATTTATAAAATACCGGAGGAAAATTTATGACATACATAATAAGTGATATACATGGCAACTATGATAAATTTCATAAGTTGCTGTATAAAATCAAATTCAGTGATGCTGATACTCTTTACATTAATGGGGACATTATAGACCGTGGCCCAAATCCAATTAAATTACTATTAGAGGTTATGCAATCCAAAAATATGATTTTCATTTTAGGAAATCATGAAGAAATGATGTTAGAATCAGCAATTGATGCTTCCTGTTATGCAACTTGGTATTGTAATGGTTCAACTCCTACAGAAAAAGAATTCTATTCTTTGTCTTTTGACAAACAATTCACAATATTGGATTTTTTAAAAAAATGTCCAATAGCCATACCTAACATAGTTATAAGCGGTAAACAATTCTATCTTGCACATGCTATGCATCTGCCTTACTACATTAACGAGACTATCTACAGGAATGATGTCTCCAAAAAATTATTATGGGAGACCTTATGGAGCAGACAATATAAACGCCCTGATTACAAACAGCTTGCAATCACTTACCATGATTTATATTCCAGCTATCACAACACTACTTTTATTTGCGGGCATAATACAACTCCATCATGTTCTTACGGCATCACAGATTCCCATGGTGGTGGACGTATTTCAAAAAATATGTCTGGACATCTCATTAATACGGATTGTGGCTGTTATAAAACTGGCGTACTTGGATGTCTTAGGCTTGATGATATGCAGGAATTTTATGTACAATAAGTCCATGCAATTCTCAAAAAAGATAGTAACTTTTTGATATGAACCCTAGTATATATAGGGTTCGTGTCAAAATCAGGCAAATAGTAGCTAATAAATTTGAGCAAAAATATCCCTCAAAAAAGAAAATATATTTGTCCTTACTCCATATACTTCACCTCTCCAATGCATTTCAGCGCATCATATACCCCATACTACGCTTTTTATTTCTTTTGCAAGCCCTCGCACGCCATGAATACTCGTCTAAAATGCCGCAAATACGCCACTTTTTGGTATATACAGTCATGAAACATATCATTTCATACATATATCGTACCCAACACCAACAAATACAAGAAAATACAAACCGAAATCAATAGGAGAGTACCATAGAGCCACTGTAATGCCTGCAACCAGTGTGTTTTCAGCCTTTCTTTCCCAATACTTTCTGTATTTACCTGCTATCCAGTAGTGTACCGGCTGCCAACCCTTTTTTATACAAGAAAACATACAAGAAAATAAATAAGATATGTCACGTTACTAGCCTTATATTTATATAATAACGGCACGTTAATGACATTGGATATGCCACCACCAATGCCTAAATATGTCACGTTACTGCCACCTAATGTATGCCAAATTACTATAATGTGCGTCACGTTATTGCACCCAACTAGATACATATATACGTCACGTTATTGACACCGCATACCACTTGTACGCTGTGAAAAGACCTCACGTTATTGACACCGTATATTGCCCGTATGCCATAAATAATACTCACGTTAATGACATTATATCTCCCCTGCGTGCCTAAAATCCCCGTCACCTATTCGCACGTTATTGACACCATATTATATAATATATGGCACGTTAGTGACACTATTCATACTGTTCCAGACGTCATTGTAGGCACGTTATCGACGCTAGTGTAACAGTGCCAGTATAAGCTAACGTCACGTTATTGACAAAAGTAGAACGTAAAGACTATTATAGGTATGTGTGATACGCACGTTAGTGACATTAAGACCACATCGGTGTCGTGATACATGATGCATCGCCTGTAAGTCAGTAATAATATATGGCTAACAGCAATAAACAACCAGACTAAACATGATAAAATTAAATTCACGCAAAAAATCTTTGTAGAAAGCTCTACAAATTTTAAAATATCGCACATATTATAGATAAAGGAGTTGAATAAACTATGAAAGAAAAAATTGCAAGAATATTAAGACCATTAAGTATCGTCACAAGACATTTATATAATTTTGGTGAAAAATTGGAAAAGTTTATAAAATACATAAGGAGAGTTACAAAAGACACCTTACTATCCGGTGGCGCATTGTGGAAAGTGCTGGCACCGAATAAATGGAGATTCCTATTTGTACTATTGGCTACATATCCATGTACCTGTATATACGCAGAACGGATTTTAACCGGAGCAGAATTGATTAAAGTAGTACAGACTCTCGGAGTGAAGTTTTTGCTCTACCCAGTAATTTGCTATCTGGTAAGTGCCTTACTGCAAACCATTTTACTTATCCTTTTAGATTTCCTTACTGTACCATTAAATCTTATCTACAAAATATTTTTCAGACATGTGTTTTTAATCAACTTCAACATCTGGTGTAATAAAGTTATTGTAGAAGCAGAAGCTAACAGAGGAATATTGCCAAAAGGATATACTCCAGAAGATAGTAGACAGGCAGCCATTGACGAATATAAAGCTACATCCCGCAATTATAATCCTACCGGAAGCATCCGTTGGGATACAAGTGATAATATTAAAGCAACAAAATAATGAAGATAAAAACGAAAAGGAAAGAGAGGCGTGGCATATAACCAAGCCTCTTTTTACTGCCAGTTTTGCTACAAGATTATATTTGCCTCATTTTGCTCATAATTACCTTTCGGCATAAAATGATACCTTTCTACAACAAAATTTCAAATTTAGCCATTTTATTGCATTACAGCCATATCCAATTCCTTTCTACAACAAAAATTTTTAAGTTAAGATACACCACCTTTTCTACAAATAAATTCATCCGCTTTGCCACGCATAGCCGCACACATTTTCTTTCTTGTAATTTTTCTTGTAATTTTCCATCTGTTTTCTACAAAATTATTCTTTTATTTTCCAAGACATCGAACATACTGTATACAAAGAAAAATGAGGAGAATAAAAATGAAAATATACGAACAGAAAGAATTAGAACAGATTATTGAAACATACCATAGAGATGGTAACGAAGAGGCGGCATTAAATTTCCATGGCGGAGTAGTAAATAACCGTGACCTTTCGTGGCAGGATTTGCGTAATGCAGACTTTTCACATATCAGTGGCAGGAATCTGAAACTTGTTGGTGCGGATATAAGCGGTGCCAATTTCAGCCATGCGAATCTGAAGGGTAGTGATATGAGAAAATGTATTGCACGAGGCACAGACTTTACCGGAGCCATCTTGGACGATACACTTGCAACCGGAGCCGAATTCACCAACTGTAATTTCAGCCGTGCCTCATTTGTTGGCGCACAGCTAACAGATACGGCGCACGATAGATATGTGCCAATGGCATGTCCGGCGGAAGGGTCATTTATTGGCTATAAGAAAGCTGGCGGCCATATTGTAAAATTGTACATACCGGATAACGCAAAACGACTAAGTGGTTCTGATCGGCGCTGCCGTACAAATCTGGCTCTTGTATTAAGTATCACAACACTTGACGGAGAGGAGACTGGAATGCAGGAAGTAAAAAGTGATATTGGCAATATGATATATCGTGTCGGACAACACGTTGTTGTAAACGAATGGGACAATAACCGGTTTCATGACCATGTTCCCGGCATCTGGTTTTTCATTGACCGGATGGAGGCAGTCCTTTATTGATACTGATTGATATGCAGATAATCACGTATCGTTTTCTACAATAATATCCGTCGTAATCGCATACTACAATATTTTTTTATATTTCCGTCTGTTATGCTATACAATGTATTTCATGTATCTCACGCTCTGGCGAACGTCCATTCATTGGATCTCCCAGAGCTTTTCTTTTTTCTTTCTTCTGGGATGTATTTGTCTTCACTATTGTTTTCTCTCATAATTCCTTTCATACATTCTATATTGTTTTCAGGCATACATTCTTTCGTCAGTTCTTTGATGTATTCCTTTCATCTTCCTGTTGCGGTCCATATTTCCTTTATACAGGAATCGTGCTATGTTCACTCTGTATCCTGGTATCTAGTCTATATATTGCATCTGCTGGTACATATTTCTTTATATTTCCTATTATTTCATTCTAATCATCTGTACTTATTATGCATCATCATCTATATTCTTTTTTATATCTTCTGCTTGTTATAAATCTATATATCTAATATGTATTCGAATATTTCCTTTACTGTATATATACATTTTTGTATTTCCTTTGCAATGATAACTGGAAAAAGGAGCATTTTGCCAAACTGTAGGGATGCGCCCCGGAGTGTAAGTACATTTTTTTATAATTTAGCTGGCAAAACCCCGAACCTTTAGGTTTGAGGAGCGTCAAATTAGCCACCATCATGTGAAAGTATGAATGGAACAGTAGCTGATTACCATAAGTGTCGCTTCATAGGAAGAAGCAAGCATTTTTCATTTTACAGAAAAACTACAATTACGCCGCCACCTGCGTATAAGATTTGTCGTCAGGCCTGCCGGCATCCCATTCCTACGGATGCGTGTCAACTACAAGAAAAATAACAAATATACTTTTCTACAAGCAATTACTATTGTATTTCCCGCAAACAGTTCTTCTATTCTTCTGTATTTTATTTTATTTTGTTGCCCCTTCATCTATCCATCCGCCATCCACCACCAAACGTTCTCGATTTTCTACAAGCATTTCCTTTCTATTTTTCTTTCCCGTTTCCTATTCAGCCCGCAGTTTATATTTCACCTATGACCTATAATTTACGCATATCCACAGTTTATATTTTCCAACCAAGCACTTTTCTACAACAAAATCTCACAATATTCATCGGTTTCCTAATAGCTCCGGGTGGTCTGCCATGGCAAGCTTCCTTTCCTTCCTTGCTGGATTAGGGCGTATCGGCACCTGAAAGCCACCGGAGAGCCATCTCTTAAGCGATATAGATAAACCCAACGCATGTAAAAGGGATATAAAGCCTATAAATCCACATCATTTTTATAACTCGTCATTTTTTCTTGTAGAACGCTCTTTATTTTTTAAATAATCGTACATATTGTAAATGAAAAACGAAAAAAGGAGGATAAAAAATAAATAATGAAAAATGGAATACATCCAGAAGGATATGTAGTAACAAGAAAGAAAACTAACGCAGACCGGATCCGGAATATGACAGATGAGGAGCTGGCGAAATTTTTAACAACCTTCAACAATACATTTGGTGAAGAATATGAAGGCGAATCAAGCTGCTTAGATTGGCTTAGTGCAGAAAGTGAGGAATAGTATGGAGAGATTAACGAAGGTAAGTTCGGTAGGGGTATAACAGAAAGGAGAACGCTCGGGCAGTACTAACCCGTACTCCTCCCACGACTGAAGTCACGGGTGCCCGTACTAGGTAATTTTATGGAGAAAGATAAAATATATAGATCTAATAATTGGAAGAAAATGCATCATATTCCTATCAAATCAAAAACTATAAATGGCTATGAAATTAAGATCATAAAGCTAAATGAATATTGTTCACCCAGAAGCAAGAAGAAAAAGAAAAAGTTTCGCCTTAAGCATTGCTTTACACCAAATTGGAAAGATATATTGGCACTTAATATGAAGGAAAAAATACAAAATACTGATGCAATTAAGAGCTTACAGAGGTAGAAGGAGGAAAATTGTGGAAATAACAGAACGAAAAATTATGAGAACATGTTTATGCTGCAAACAAAATTATGAATACATACAAATCTTAGTAAACGGCGTACCTTCAACTCGCTTTAATATATGTCCTGATTGTTTTGAGAATGGTACATTCTATAAGGACATTGAAAAAAAATAAAAGAAAGTGAGGAATAGTATGGAGAGATTAACAGAAAGAATTGATAATGTTCCAGATGGAAAATCTGGTGTATTGGTAAAGCAACATGACTATGCATCAGCCGCAGAAAAATTAGCTGACTACGAGGATGCTGAAGAGCAGGGATTGCTCCGGCAGTTACCGTGCAAGGTGGGAGATACCGTTTATGTAGATAGTGTAATTCTCCCAATAAAGGATATGGAGTGTGAGAACATTGATCATAAGATTCCATTATATTTTCCGGCACGAATTGTTTCATTCCGCTTTGCAAAAAGAAATTGGATGAAGATTGCGGTTAAAGCAAAATGGTTGCATGAATGGATTGACAATGAAACAGGTCCGGAAAGTGCTTACATAGATAGTGAGAAAAAATTTACGATTTCATTGTCTGGTATTGGCAAAACAGTATTCCTCACAGAATCTGAAGCCGAAGCCAAGCTGAAAAAAATGGGGGAATAGTATGGAGAGATTAACACAAACAAGTGACAGAGGCGGAGTTGCCCTTACATTTGATCTAGACATAACCTGTGAACCAAGTGAGATACTTGGTTTTTATCAAGAGAGGAAGCTGAAGCCAAACTGAAATAAATGGAGGGAAAAGATGGAGAATAGATATTTATTCCGTGGCAAGCGGATTGATAATGGAAAATTGGTAGTTGGAAGTCTAATCGAAAATGTTTTCTTCCGGTTAGGACAAAGCATCCCATACATACTATGCCCGGATAAAGCAGACTATGATTGCTTCGAGGACTTTACAGAAGAAAATGGAATTTTTGAGGTTGCCCCATCGACCGTCTGTCAATGCACCGGCTTAAAGGACAAGAACGGTAAGCTGATCTGGGAGAATGATATTGTAAACGGCAGTGCTAAACGTGGAGCAGCATTTTACAGATGTTTGGTTTTGTGGAATGAGTGTAAGGCAAGATTTGATGTGAAAAATATGGACTGCAATTTTCCAATGACACTTGATGAATGCGCAGATGATATTTCTATGAGTGGTTTTGATTATGAAGTTGTCGGCAACAAATTCGACAATCCGGAACTGTTGGAGGTGCAGTCATGACGGAGAATGAAGCAATTGAAGAACTCCAGAACTCTATTGATTTAGCCAAAATGTGTACACAGAATTACGAGAGAAAAAGAGAAATCCAAGGTTACGAGATGGCAATTGAAGCTCTGAAAGAAGTTCAGCAGTACAGGAAACACGGGATTACTGTTGAAAACGTATTGAATAATATGCGCGACCTTGCAGCCGCAGAAAATTTGATTGAAGAGTACCGTGCAATCGGTACATTGGAAGAATTAAAAGCAGCTATGAAGTATGTTTACCTTGCTAAAAGGCATGGAACGGTCGGACAGGTTATTGAAAATTGCGTGAAATATGAAGAAATCGGCACACCAGAAGAATTCCAGGAAGCAATGAAAAAAAATAGCAAAATCCAATAACACCAATAAAGGAGATTATCATGAAAAAATACAACAAACCATACCCAACAATTGAAGATTTGATCAAAAAGAAAGATTACGATTACGTATCTTATCGTATTGCCTGCAAGGAGGATAAAGACGGCATTTTTGCAGGGTGTTTTGCAGTTAAAAACGGACATATTATTGCACTGGATGGAGATTGCTACGGAATACATACAAGAGTCATCGCTTCAGAAGAATGGTCAGATCCGGAAGAGCATATCAAAAATGCTCTAACGATTATTGTGGCTGGCAAAAACTAAATAATAGTAGAAAGGAGTTTACTTTTCAAAGATGAATCATGTGACAACAGCAGTTATTTACCAAATTCCTATTTTGCAATTTAACTGTGTGAAGAAATTCATTAATAAAGCGGCAGCTTATTCTAAAAAACACAATAAAGGTGCCGAATGGGTGAAAACAGTCCTACATGATATAAGATGTGGATTAAAAGTCACTTTCATACATGTCTGGGATACAGATGACAAAGAGATGGTATTCCAGACTTATCTTGGCTTTTATACCATTGACAGTGAAATGTACCCAATGGGAGAGTTTTGTGTAAAAGATGTTGATGCTCTACAAGTAAAATACGAAAGCAATCCCGATTTTATTTTTGAACAATTGGATTGGGATAGTCCAAAAGAAAAAATTATAGAAGAATTTCTGAATGATTTAAAAAAGATGAGAATAGCGACCATATAGCAAAAACTGGCATATATAAAGAAAATAACAGCAGAAAAAGGAAGATAAAAACATGGGAATGGATGAACATATGTTGGCATGCATAAAAGCATTAGCTGAAAACAGAATACAAGATGCAAAAAAGGAAGCTATTTGTTGTTGTCTTAACGATAATACTAAAAAAAATAAAACAAAAGTTGTATATTTTAAGAAATTATTGGAAAATGGTTCAACAAACATGTTCGAGCTTCCATCAAATATTAAAGGGCTTCTTAATATGCAAGATGTATCTAATTTCAACGAAGAACGCTATTATTTAGGAAAACAGCAGCGTGAATTATATAAAAAAATAGAAAGTGGTGTTAAAACTACAACAAAATTACTTGAATATGGTATTCCATATATGAATAGCACCATAATTTATGGAGTACCAGGCACAGGAAAGACAGAATTTGCAAAATACACAGCCTATAAATTAGGATTACCATATGCGTATTTGAATTTTTCATATTTGATTGAATCTTATCTTGGAAAAACAGCACAAAACGTAAATAGAGTATTCGACTATTGCAAGGGACAAAAATGTGTCTTAATGCTGGATGAAATCGATTGTATCGGTCTGCAAAGAGGAAATGATACTGGCGCAGATGGAGAACTTGGACGAACAACTATCGCATTAATGCAATCATTAGACACATTAATTGACGGGCAAATAGTTATTGCCGCAACCAACAGATGTGACCGTTTAGACCAAGCTTTGCTGCGAAGATTTCAAAATAAGGTAGAATTTCTGCCTTTTGCCAAAGATGAACGAATCAACATGATTGAAAAATTTATCAATTCCGTTAATCCAGATTTCCTTAGTAAAGACGTTATTAATTATGCGGAAGAACCTCATACCCAAGCAGAAATTATTCATTTTCTTATTGAAGAAATTGCGAGAAAAATAAGCTAATTTTAAAAATTTTAAAAATAGAGCCTAAAATGGCTCTATTTTTTTTTGTAGAAAAGCCGGAAAAAATAAAAATATCGTACATATTATAAATAAAGCAAAAATATTATTATTTAAACACTATTATATTATAAAAATAATATTTTATGTGTTGACATATTATTTATTTAATAATATAATAGTATTGTAAAAATAGTCATAAACAGATGAGGTGTTTAAAATATGTGTAAAAAAGATGAAAACGGTTTAACAGAACAGGAGTTTTTAGCAGCTTACAAACCAGGGGATTATGACCGACCATCAGTAACTGTAGATATAATGGTTATTCGGATGAAAAAGGATTTAAGTTGTATGCAGATTCTTTTAATTAAAAGAAAAGCACATCCAGAAATATGCAAATGGGCATTACCGGGCGGTTTCATTAATATTGACGAATCAGCGTATGAGGCAGCCTGCAGGGAACTTAAAGAAGAGACCAGTCTTACCGGCGTATATCTGGAGCAGCTTTATACCATGAGCAAGCCAGACAGAGATCCACGTATGAGAATTATTGATATTTCATATATCGCCTTGCTTCCGTATGGATACGAACAGACAGCTGTTGCTGGGGACGATGCAAAAGATGCCAGATGGTTTGATATTGATTTATCAGACGGTATTCTCAAATTCTCAGATAATACTGTTGAAATAAAATATTCTCTTAAATCCGAAAAATTCAAAAACGGCATCATTACTGTTGAGAATTTTGTTCCAGTAAACATATCCAGTGAAGCATTAGCTTTTGACCATGGGCAGATTGTGCTGGAAGGGCTTATGAGAATAAAAAACAAGGCCGAGTACACAGGAATTGTATACAATCTTGTTCCACCGGAATTTACAATTCCGGATTTACAGCAGGTGTATGAAGTATTAATCGGCAAACCTGTATACCCAAAAGCATTCAGAGATAAAATCTCTGATGATATTATTCCATTAAATAAGACGGAAAAGCCAATAACAGGCAGAAGAATGGCATCTGTATACAGATATATCAATTTGGATACCAGCCAGTTAGAATCTGAAAAGCCAAGAGAAAAGAAATATGAAAATGGCGTGATATTGGCAAGAGCGCAGCCGTTTCATAATGGGCATTTAAGTATTATAAAACAAGCAGCATCAGAATGTAAAAATGTTCTTGTTGTGATAGGAAGCGCCAATAAGAACGGAACAAAAAGAAACCCATTTCCAATTGAATACAGAAAAGATGTTGTAGAAAAAATCTTACGGGCAGAAGAACTGTATGGTGCCAATGTACAGGTTATTTCACTGTCTGACTGGAGTATGGAAAATGCTGCTGAATATGTAAAAGAATGGGGAACCTTCTTTTACTGCAATGTAGTAAATGCAATCGGTGAAAAGTCTTTCGTATTTTACTACAATGACAGTCCAAATATTGCAAAAAATTGGTTTGATAAAGACATCCTAAAGCATATATCCATTAAATCATTTGGTAGAACAGATGTAGACATCTCAAGTACCATGGTTAGAGAAATGCTGTTACATGAAGAATATGACAAATTCAAAAAAGCTGTTCCTAGAGAAATGTGGGGAGACTTCAAAACCTTACGAAAAATGCTCTTAGAGGCAGATGATGAAGATTTTATGATGAAATAGGAGGATATCAACATGGCAGAAAAAGTATTAATCGTAGTTGATGCACAAAACGATTTTATAACCGGTGCGCTTGGGAACAAAGAATGTGATGCAGCAACCAATGTAATCGCAGAAGAAATAGCATCCGGGAAATACTCTAGGATAATTTTTACAAGAGATACACATGATGAACATTATCTTGAGACACAGGAGGGAAAAATGCTCCCAGTTCCTCATTGTATAAAGGGCACTGATGGATGGAAAATTGATGAACGCCTTAATGATGCACTTCACAAACTTGAAAGTGCTAATGCAAGATTTATTAATAAGTCCACATTTGGCAGTATTAATCTTGGAAAATTACTTAAGGATGATGTTGCTAAAGACGCAGAATTTTATTTCTGTGGATTCTGTACCGGTATATGTGTTGTAAGTAATATTGTAATAACAAAAACATTCTGTCCGGAAAATAAGGTATTCCTTATTGAGAACGGATGTGCATGTGTCACACCGGAAAGTCACAAAGCAGCAGTTGAAACAATCAAAATGTTACAGGTCAACACTATTTAAGGAGGCAAATTATGAGATTACCACAGATTATTACAAGTCTTTTAGAAACAGATATGTACAAATTTTCAATGGGACAGACAATTTTCCATCAGTTTACTGATTACAAAACCACATGGACTTTCAAATGTCGTAACACGGATGTACATTTTACAAAAGAAATGGTTGAAGAAATCAGAGAGCAGGTCAAAGCATTTTGCGGACTGCGCTTCGCAGAAGATGAACTTTCATATCTCGATAGCATTACATGGATAAAAGGGTCATATATTGATTTTCTTCGCTTATGGCAGCCACGTTTTGAAGATTTTGAAATTACAACAAATGCTCCATGCGGGCTTTCAATTGAAGCAAAGGGTACATGGCTTAATACTTCCATGTATGAAATCCCGACACTTGCTATTGTAAACGAAGTATATTTTAAAATGGCTTACGATTACAGCGACTTGCTTAAGAGTTTCAAAGAAAGACTTGATGCAAAATTTGAAAATCTGAAAAATGGCCACTGGTATGCAGGCACATTTTCAGAATTTGGCTTAAGACGAAGACTTTCTGCTGAAGCACAAGAACTTGCCGTACAAAAATTTGCTCACTTAAATGATACCATGCACAGTCCATCAAGGTTTATTGGTACATCAAACGTATATCTTGCAAAGAAATATGGGCTTACACCTGTTGGAACAATGGCTCATGAATGGATTATGTGCACAGGACAGGGTAATCACAAGCATAATCCTGCATATTCAAACTGGTATGCTCTGGATGCATGGGTAAAGGAATACGGTGTATTAAATGGTATTGCCCTTACAGATACAATTACCACAGACTGTTTCTTAAGAGACTTCCAGCTTACATACGCAACACTTTTCTCCGGTGTGCGTCATGATAGTGGAGACCCATACGAATGGGGAGAAAAAATGATAGCGCATTACAAAAAGCTTGGCATTGACCCGAAAACAAAGACTTTGTTATTTAGCGACAGCCTTGATTTTGAGCGTGCAGATAATCTTTACAGACATTTCTACAAAGAAATAAACGTTGCATTTGGAATCGGAACATACTTAAGCAATGATACCAATGTTCCGGCTCTCAATATTGTTATGAAAACCACTAAATGCAATGGAATGGATGTAGCAAAGATTTCAGACACAGCAGGAAAGGGTATGTGTAAAAATCCTGATTATGTGGAATATCTGAATCGCTGCATTGACTATCGAATGAAAAACGATAACTAATTGATAACTAATTTAAACTTGGAGAGGCTGAAATGTCTCTCCAAGTCTTTAAGGAGGAATTATTATGTATACAGGTTTTTATCGTGTAGCTGCATCTTCTCCAGAAGTTATTCTTGGAGATTGCATGAAAAATGCTGAAAAAATCATAAAAATCGCAAATTCTATTGGTGTCGAAAATAAAGTACAGCTTTTAGTATTCCCGGAACTTTGTATTACAGGATACACCTGCGCCGATATGTTTTTAAGAAAAGAGCTTCTTGTGCAGGCACAGAAAGCACTTGGCAAAATTGCAGAAAACACAAAAGAATTACAAACCATTATATGTCTTGGAATGCCGGTAGAAGATGAAAGCAACAGACTTTTCAATTGTGCTGTATATTTGCATAAGGGAAAAGTTCTCGGGATTGTACCTAAAACTTATATTCCTAATTATGGGGAATTTTATGAAAAACGGTGGTTTACAAGTGCAGACAAGAGACTTTCCGATGAAATTACTCTTAACGATATGGAATGCGGTCCTATAACCGTTCCATTCTCTCCGAATCTGATTATCGAAGACGCTTACGGTGCAAATATCGGAACGGAAATCTGCGAAGATTTATGGGTAAGTTCTCCTCCAAGTGGAAATTTGTGCAAAGCTGGAGCAAATATCATTGTAAACCCATCCGCAAGTAATGATGTAATTGGAAAAAAAAAATACAGACATGATCTTGTTGCAATGCAATCTGGAAGATGCAGGTGCGGGTATATATATGCTTCAAGTGGAACAGGAGAGAGCAGTACAGACCTTATTTTTTCTGGCCACTGTATTATTACAGATAATGGCAGAATTCTGAATGAAACTACAAGCTCTTTTCATCAAAATAAAAGCAGTGATGAACTTACCCTCTTATCAGAAAAAAATCTTATAATAAGCGAAGTTGATTTGGAACGATGTATGAATGACCGCCGTAGATATAATAGTGACTCCTGGGTAGATGCCCCAAATGTCATAAAAATTACAACAGATACAACCTGTACACCAGCCGAACAGATATGGCCGCAAAAAGTTAATCAATATCCATTTATTCCAGGCAACACAGAAAACAGAAAAGACCGATGTATGGAAATCTTATCGTTACAGGCAAAGGGACTTGTACAGAGACTCCGTGCAACCGGTATCGGAAAAGTAGTCCTTGGAATATCCGGGGGATTAGATAGTACATTGGCTCTTATCGTCTGCTATGAAGCATTTACCATGTTGAATCTCCCATATGAGAATATCTACGGCATCACCATGCCGGGATTTGGCACAACTTCTACAACAAAATCCATTGCGAACAGGCTGATGGATGAATTGGGAATAACACAAATAGAAATAAATATCGAAAAAGCGTGCAGACAGCATATGAAAGATATTGGACATCCTGATGATGTTTTTGATGTAACATATGAAAACATCCAGGCGAGAGAACGTACACAGATATTATTCGACTATGCAAATATGACAGGTGGACTTGTCATCGGTACTGGTGATATGTCAGAACTGGCTCTTGGATGGTGTACGTATAACGGCGACCATATGAGTAATTATGCTGTAAACTGTGGAGTTCCAAAAACTCTGGTAAAATATATCGTCCAGACTTATGCTGCTGAGAAAGCTGATACCGAAAATATGCGTAAGCTCCTGTATGAAATTGCAAATCTTCCTATTTCTCCGGAACTTTTGCCACCTGATAAAGATGGAAACATTGCACAAAAGACAGAAGAAAGTATTGGAAAATACGATTTGCACGATTTCTTTTTATATCATTTTCTGCGTAACGGCTCCAATGCCGCACGCATTCAAAAGCTTGCGGAAATTGCATTTCCAAACATAAACAAGAATGAAATCGAAAAAACACTTCACACATTTTTCAATCGCTTCAGGACTCAACAATTCAAAAGATCCTGTATTCCAGATGGTCCGAAAGTTGGTACAATTTCCCTTTCCCCAAGAGGAGATTTAAGAATGCCAAGCGATATGCAAAAATTATATTAAAAACTGCAAAAAGATGGGCTGTGTACTGATAACTCAGTATGCAGCCTTTTTTGTATTTTAAGAAAAATATTGTTCCCCTTACAGAAAATCCGAGAAAAACGGAGATTATCGTACATATTGTAATTAGAAAATTATACCAATTAGTGGAAACTAATTAGAAAACATGGAATAACTTTCAGAAAGGGAACGGCATGAATAAACGAATAAAGAAAAAGTTATATCAGAAATTTAACAATAATAATCTATCTGCGCGCAGGAGCTGCGTTTATTGCGTTAACTGGGGGCTTTCATGTGCCAATGGACATCCTAACATATATCCAGGAGACAAAAGTGATTATCTAATTTTTTGCAAAGAAAGATTTGAAGCTTGTAACTTTTTTGCCAAGCAATTGAAAAAGGAAGGTTTTTCTTTGTCTGGCTGGATTTTAAGTGAAATTCCGGCCGAGCATATTTATGTATTTTACAATGATAAGACCAATAAAGACATCACAATCATATATGACACGGAAAAATCTTGTTACACCATAAATTCTTCTGATACATTTTGGGTATATTCTACAAAAAATAATTTATACCGCCATAACACCGTAAAAGAAGCATTAAATGCACCTTGGCAACATTGGAATCATGTTTTAGACTGTGCCATGTCCAAACGGGAAAAATGAAAGTATTTACTTTTCTTTCTAAAAAAATAATTTTTAATGTATAAGAGGTGCGAGTTATGAAGCAATTTTTTGTCTTTGCGCTTACCGGCGCATCAATTGCCATTTTAGATTTGGTAGATTCCGCATTTGGAAACACTATAAACATAGATAGTATATGTGTTATGTCTGCTTTTACAATAATTTACTGGTTTATATGCGTAATCTGTCAAATAGGTGAGTATGCTTATAATGTAAAACTGAAAAATGAAACAGAATGCTTTATTCTTGAGATGATTGCTACAGTTCTCTGCAGCATTTTGATAATAATATTTAGGAATCAGATTTCTCATATATATAATCTAACAGAAAACCAATACAGACTATTTAGTTTGTGCCTTTTGTATAAAGGAATATTGTTAGTCCCAGCTAAGATTCAATCTTTCTTTTATTCGTATATAGAAATAAATTGTAAGAATAAGAATATCGTTATTGCGAACGTATTGTTTTACACGACAATGATATTATTCGATGCTATTGTTATCCTAAATCACGGTGAATGTTATCATTTAATAATAGCTACCGGTTTAGCAAATATAGTGACAATAGTGTACTTTTTTATCTTCTGTAGATTTAAAGTTATCAAACCAAAGCTAAAAATACTTTTTGAATGCTTTAAATGTGCCAAAGATGTTTTGGTGGATCGTATTTTAGGAAAAATTGCTACGGTTACTTTCAACATACTTGCCAGTCATTTGGGAACAGAATTATATGCTCTCCATAGTGTTGGATATGGAATAGCAACAAGTATTGAGGCAATCACAAATAGCTGCTATACAAATCAAATTGTTAAATTAAGCAGTATTAACAATATAAAAGAAAAATATCAAAAATCCAAATCCATTTCAAAACAAGTATATATACCAACTGTAATAATAAGTTATATCGTAGCAATGATAATGGTACTACCTATGCATGGCGATTTAAGTTTTCCTCAAACATTTTTTATAACAATACTATACAATTCACAATGTTTGCTAATACAGTTATACGAAAATCACAGAGGATTCCTGACGAGTTGTTGCGCTACAAAATGTCTTAGATTTGGCGGCCTAGTTGGAATAATTGTCCGGATTCCTATAGCAGCAATAAGTGCTGTAATTCCATTTGGAATTTTGGGATTTGCATTAGGAAGTGGAATAGATTTTTTAATAAGAGGACTGTATTACAGGCGCGAATCGTTAAAATTAATAAATCAATAAAAATTATAGTCATAATCGCTGTTATTGCAACGGTTATGACTATTTTTATTTATACAGCATATAAAAACTTCCTAATTTTCTTGTAGAAAAGCCGAGAAAACAAAATATATCGTACATATTATAAGTATAGGAATAAAATTATCACCATTTGTCAATTAGGAGGTACAAAACGAGTATGACAGATAATAGCAATAATCTTGAAAAAATGATTGCAGAAGATTATAAAAAAATTTTACATGAAGCAAAAACAATGGGGTGTAAAAACATAGGTGCTTTATATAATATTCCTCTCGAAAATATGGAGGCAATCATTAAAGCGTTAGACGATCTCCAAAAGTACAGAGAGCTAGAAGACCGTTTGTATGCAATATTTGGCGATGCAATTTCGCTTCAAGATGTAGTGGATAACTTAGAATATAAGCTGAAAGAACCTGGAAAGCAGCACCCGATAAACGCTAAAATCCTTACTTATGAAGATGCGGCAAAATGGGAGCAGTATAAATCTATTGGAACACCGGAAGAGTGCAGAAGAGCAATAGAAAAACAGAAAACAGTTAGCTCTTTTGATAATTTCGATGTAAGAAAATAATTTTCAATACGATTTTCCAATACATAGGAGGCATTTTACATGATTAACGGATATTTATTTGTCGATAATTTTGCTGGTGGCGGAGGCGCTAGTACCGGAATCGAGTTAGCTACCGGCTACAGCGTAGATATAGCAATCAACCACGATCCTGAAGCAATTCGGATGCATAAAGCAAACCATCCAAATACAAAGCATTACTGTGAGAATGTGTGGGCAGTTGACCCTGTAAAGGCTTGTGGCGGTCATCCGGTGGCGCTTGCCTGGTTTTCTCCGGATTGTAAGCATTTCAGCAAAGCAAAAGGTGGAAAACCAAAGGATAAGAATATCCGTGGTTTGGCATGGGTAGCCTGTCGGTGGGCTGGATTAGTCCGCCCAAATGTCATTATGTTAGAAAATGTAGAAGAATTTAAAACCTGGGGACCTTTGAATCGACGGCATCATCCAATTAAGAGTAAACAAGGAAAAACATTTGAAAAATTTGTACAGCAGCTTACTGATTTAGGTTACGACGTAGAATTCCGGGAACTGGTGGCTGCTGATTATGGAGCACCAACCATGCGAAAGAGATTTTTCATGATTGCCCGTTGCGATGGTAAGCCAATAGTCTGGCCGGAACCAACACATGCACCAGCAGATAGTGAGAAAGTGAAAGCTGGATTACTGAAACCTTATGTGGGAGCGTACACACAGATTGATTTCAGCCGACCATGTCCAAGTATATTTGATACGTCCGAGGAAATTAAAGAAAAGTATGGCATCCGAGCTGTCAGACCACTTGCACCAAAAACAATGGAGCGGATTGCCAGAGGAATGAAGAAATTTGTTTTAGATAATCCGGAACCATTTATTATTCAGTGTAATCACGCTGGCGAACGTAAACCACAAGATATTAAAGAGCCAATGCCAACCATTACCGGAAAACATGGATTTGGTGTTATTAGACCAATCTTAGCCCCAGTTATCGATAAAACTTATGGTGGAAATTACCAAGGAAGTGGAAGTAACGTGAGTGAGCCTATAGATACCATTACAACAGTAGACCACAATCGTCTTGTAGAAGCAATACTGACACCATATATGGGAACAAATACAACAAACCATCCCGGTGGTAATTGTAAAAATCCAATACATACTATTACAACCGGAAATCAGCAGTGTCTTATCAGTCCAACACTTATTCAATATCACTCCGAGACGACGCGGAAAGGGGTTAGGGGACAGACAATTAAAGCACCAATACTGACCGTAGATGGTTCAAACAGATATGGATTAGTACAATCTTTCTTAAAACAAATTACTGACGAGAAGAAAAAGAAAATCCCTACAGCAAAAGATTCATTAAAAACAGACTCTGATGATTTATTGCAAACATCCTGTCTAATTCAGATGAATAACCACTGTGATGGAGAAAATATCAAAGACCCAATCCCAACAATCACTGTTGGAGATGGACATTTTGAAGAAGTAAGAGCTTTTCTTGTAAAATATTACGGGCAAGGAACTGGGCAGAGCGTTAAGGACCCATTAGACACGGTAACTTCGCGAGATAGATTCGGGTTGGTGACTATTAAAGGGGTTGATTATCAGATTGTGGACATCGGACTTCGAATGTTGGAGCCAAGAGAACTTTATGGCTGTCAGGGATTTCCCGACGACTATATCATCGACCATGATTATACCGGGAAGACTTATCCAAGAAGTGAACAGGTACGCAGATGCGGCAATGCCGTATGTCCACCAATTCCAGCAGCCCTGGTAAAAGCTAATCTGCCGGAAATGTGTGTCGCAAAACGTATGCCTAATATGCGTATTAAGTCAGAAGCAACTGGACAGTTGAAATTCGCATAAGTCATGATTAAAAATGGAGGCTTTGTATGAAAAGCAACAAAATCAAAAAATGTATTGTATTGCTAATTGCAATGTGCAGTATCTTTCTTTCTGGATGCAGTATTTTAAAACCAGATAACGTTTCTTATGACATTGACCCAATCACAGGAACTATAGTCGATTCGCGAGAAGAAATCTCTCATGTAGGGGGAGGAGTAGTAATTCATCATTATTACGTCACGATAGAAGCGGAAGATGAGACGAAAACCGAATTTGAGTCTTCTTCATTATATGATACATACACTCAAAACACAGGAAAATTGACAATAGACTATTACAAATTAACGGAATATCAAAATGAGCGTGTAGTAAAAACCACCTACCAGTTGACGGATGAAATACCTGCAATTGCATCTTCAACCAAAAATATAATAGGAATAATCGCATCAGATATTATTCTTATTATTCTATGCGCCCTTTTGACTTTTATTGGAAAAATTCCGACAAAGGAGGAAATATAATGGCTATGTTGTGGAGAAAATTTTACATAGATTGGGACAATAAAGAAAACGTATTAAAACTTGTGCAACAAGATGGTGAGTATTTTTACTTTGTTTCAGAAAGGCTACGGAATGATAAAGATATTGTACTGGCAGCCGTTCAGCAAAATTGGCGTATTTTTGACTATGTGCCAGAAGAACTGCGTAACGACAAAGATGTTTTGTTAGCAGCTATTAAACAAAATGGAAGTTTTTTTCGAAGCATTCCAAAAGAACTGCGTAATGATAAAGCCTTTTTATTATTAGTTGTTAAACAAAATGGAATGTGTTTAGAATATATTCCGGAGAAATTACGTGATGATAAGGATATAATCATGGCAGCTGCAAAGCAAAATGCAGAAAGTTTGCAGTATACTTCAAAGAAAATACTTAATAACCCCAAATTTGCTCTTTCTATTGTTCAACAAAACGGAATGGCTTTAAAATACCTTTCTAAAAGATTGCGCAATAACAAAAAAATAGTTATGGCTGCGGTTCAACAAAATGGAGCAGCTTTTGCATATGCGTCTAAAAGATTATGCAATAATAAATTAATCGCTACGATAGCCACGAAGCAAAAAGGAGAAGTTTTAATGTTTGCTTCTAAAAGGTTATGCAATGATAAAGACATCGTATTTTCAGCTGTCCGGCAAAATGGATATGCATTACACTTTGCTTCAAAAAGGCTACATAATGATACAAATATTGTACTGGTAGCTATTAAACAAGATGGACGCACTTTAAAATACGCCTCAAAAGAATTGCGGAATGACAGAAATATAGTTACGGCAGCCGTTCGTCAAAATGGATATGCTTTACGATATGCCTCTGAAAATTTACGTAATGACAAGGATATAGTTATGGCTGCCGTTAGGCAAAATGGCTTGGCTTTTAAATTTGCATCGGAAGGATTATGCAATGACATAGACGTTGCAACACTGGCTGTACTTCAAAATCCATTTATTATTGATTATGTTCCTAAAGATATGTGTAATAATAAAAATTTCATAATCACATTAGTACAACAAAGGGGGCAGTTATTACAATGCGCTTCAGATGAATTGCGCAATGATAAAGATGTGGTACTTACCGCTATTCGTCAGGATGGATTCGCTTTATGTTTTGTCTCAGAGAAGTTGCGTAATGATAAAAATATTGTACTCCAAGCAGTACTCCAAGATGGATATGCTCTACAATTTGCTTCGAAAATGTTACAAAATGATAAAGATATTGTACTTGCTGCAGCCTGGCAAAATGGATGTGCTCTACAATTTGCGTCAAATAAATTACGCGATGACGAAAATATAGTCAGAATAATAGTTGAACGTGACGGAATGAACTTAGTATATGCATCAGGAAGGTTACTTAGTGATAAAGGTACTGTGCTGACTGCTGTTCGACAAAACGGATTAGCTTTAGAATACGCTTTTGAAAGATTGCTTTGTGATAAAGATGTAGTTATGGCTGCTGTTCAACAAAATGGATGCAGTTTAGAGTATGCATCAATAGAATTATGCGATGACAAAGATATTGCTTTAGCTGCACTTCAAAGCTCTCCATATGCTTTTAAATATGTTTCTCCAAGGCTTAAACTAGACAAAGATATACGAAAAGCTGCCGGTTTGGATTAAGATGCCTGACTATTAATTGCATTATATTTGCCCATTAATCTGACATATTATTGGTAAACAATCACATACGGAGGGTTTTGTATGAAAGATGTTAACTGGAATGACAAAAAAGAGGTATTAAAACTTGTACAACAAGATGGACGTGATTTGAAATACGCATCAAAAGAATTGCGTAATGACAAAGATATCATTATAACAGCTGTTCGAAAACAAGGGTATACTCTACAATATGCGTCTAAAAAACTACGGAATGATAAAGATGTTGTTATGACAGCTGTTCGTCAAACTGGATGGGCTTTACAATATGCTTCTTAAAAATTACAGAACGATAAGAAAATTGCTTTAGTTGCGCTCCAGAATTTGAGAAAAGCTACCGGCTATGGCAAAGAAATAGTGCTGCAAAATAATGCCTTCCAACTTGTTTCAAAAATTTATAAACAATATTAAGGAGAAAATTTTATGAAAGAAATAGATCCAAATAATAAAAAGGTTGTAATTAAAGCTATCCTACAAGGTAAAATGGACCTACAACATGCATCTGAAAGATTGCGTAACGATAAAGATGTCGTTATGGCTGCCGTTCGGCAACATGGAATAGTATTACAATATGCGTCAGAAAAAATGCGTAACGACAAAGAAATTGTTTTAGCCGCTGTTCAACAATATGAATCAGCCTTACAATTTGCCTCCGAAGAATTACGTAACAATAAGGATGTAATAATGGCAACTATTCAGCAATATGGATTTGTTTTAGAATTTGCATCTGAAAGATTACGTAATGACAAAGAAATAGTGCTGCAAGCTGTACAAAAATTTGGAGCTGCTTTACAATTTGCGTCTGAAGAGTTGCGTAATGATAAAAATACAGCTATGGCTGCAGTTCAACAATATGGATGTGCTTTAGAATTTGCATCTGAAAGATTACGCAATGAAAAGGATATTGTTTTAGCCGCCGTTCAACAAAATGGATGCTCACTACATTTTGCTTCCGAAGAGCTGCGTAACAATAAAAAAATAGTACTAAATGCCGTTCAACAAAATGGTTTGGCATTAGAATTTGCATCAGAAAAATTACGTAACGATAAAAACATCGTCATAACTGCTGTGCAGCAAAATGGATATAGCTTAATATTCTCTTCTGAAAAATTAAAAGATGACAAAGACATAGTTATGGCTGCCGTTAGGCAAAATGGATTGGCTTTACAATTTGCATCTGAAAGATTGCATAATGATAAAGATGTGGTTATACCAGCAGTTCAACAGGATGGGCTTTTTTTGCGATACGCATCTGAGAATTTAAGAAACGATAAAAATACCGTAATATCTGCGGTTTGTAAAAAGGGATGGGCCTTACAATATGCATCTGAAAAATTACGGGATGACAAAGATGTTGTCATGGCGGCAGTTCATGCATATGGAGATAGTTTAAAATTTGCTTCAAAAAGGTTGCGGGATGATAAAGAAATTGTTTTAGCTGCTCTTAATAATAATAGCCTAGAAACATATAGCTATATTTCTTTAAGGCTCCGGCAAGACAAGGATGTACAAAAAGCTGCTTGGGAAAAATAAAATGATAAATACAATATAATATCAACTGATAATAACGAAAGCAGGGCGTAAGCCCTGTTTTTATTTTTCCAGAAATCAAACATATTATTTGCAAATATTGAAATAAGGAGGAAAAACGAGCATGACAAATATTGAGAAAAAACTTATGAAGCGGTACACACAAAACATTGCACTGAAGAATCTCGTAAATGAAACAGCAGACATTTTGCAGAATTACAAAGAAAATTTGCTACTTGATCGCGCTTTCGCTGATTCTTGGACGCAATCTCTTCAAATTTCAAAAAAGCTTGATGATTTGGATGTGAAAAGCGAAATTGTAACCGTAGTTAAGCGAAAATTAAACCTTGGTGAAAATCTTTCTTTGCAAGAATTAACATCACTTAAAAAGATTGTATTTCATCCAATGTGGTAAGAACGAAAAGGAGAATTTAAAAAATGGAAAAGAAAATTGAAAAAATTTTAGTAAACACACTATTTAACATTTTAGTAGCCGGAATTCGTGGGGTAATTCTTTCATGCATAGGACTGTTTTGCTGGAATTATATTGCACCGGTTTTGGAACTTCCTACATTACATTTTGTTAATTTAATGGCTATTTATGGCTTAATTTGGTGCTTATTAAAAACAATCGTAACAGGCTTAGAAAGGTGGAAAGATTAATGAAAAAAGTACTTATATCAGTTTCAGAACCATTACCAAAAGAATACGTGGATGCAATAACACTTGTAGGCGGGACAGCGGATATTTATTATCTGCCGATATGTATAGATCAATTTCATATGTCTTTTTATGAGCTTTTAGATTTCTTTAGCAAGAAATATGATGCTCTTATTCTTGGTGGTGGCGGTGATGTCAACCCATATAGATTTGGAGAAGAAATTAATGGCTCCACTCGAATAGATGATGCAAGAGATGTATGGGAATTTCATTTAATTAAAAAATTCATGCAATTAAGAAAACCTATTATGGGAATCTGTCGCGGATTTCAGGTGATGAATGTTGCATTAGGTGGATCACTTTATCAGGATAATGGCGAAGCAGGTAATAAATATCACACATCTCCAGATAAAACTTTCAAAGTGCATTCTACATACTGCAAACCATCTTTTTTACAGGACTTGTATGGTAATGAATTTAATGTCAACAGCCATCATCATCAGTCTTTGAAAGAAGTGGCATCTGGCTTGATTCCAATACAATACTCATCAGATTGTCGTTGCGTTGAAGGTGTAATCCACAAATCATACCCATATATAGGCGTGCAATGGCATCCAGAACGGTTATGTCAGCCTAACATTAAAGAAGAAGGATGTGTAGATGGCACACGTATTTTTGAATATTTTATGCAGTTAAAATAAGATAAGGAGAAAAATGAGAATGGTAAACGGAAGTATAACAAAAAAAGAATTAAAAGACAAATATGTGTTCTGGGATATCGACGGCACTTTAGCCCCTTACAGATTTAATGGGCACACTGGAGACCCAGATGGAACAAATAATGGAATGAGTTTAAACGAAATCGAGGCTGGTGTATTTCTTTTAAGGGCGCCATCACGACATATGCAAGATGTAATTAAATCATGCGATGCAAAAGAACATATTATAATGGGACATTGCCAAGTAGAAAAAGAAATGCATGACAAACAAATTTGGCTGGATACGCATTATCCAATGATTAAAGAAAGGTTATTGGTCTATGAAAATAAATCAAAAGCAGATACTATATTAGAATATTGCCAAAAGCGTAATATCAATCTGAGTGATGTTATCTTTGTAGATGATGTAATACGGTTTCTGCAAGAAGCAGAACGAAAAGGAATCAAATCTTTTCATATTAGTAGTTTTTTGGACTGGAATTACCAAAAGGAATAATTAGAATTATAAAAATACTAAAAAGTATATAATCCCATTACTTAAAAGAGAGCCAGAAATAGCTCTCTTTTTTCTTGTAGAAAACAAATAAAATACATGACTTATCAGACATATTATAAGTATAAGTTATATTATAGAGCTGGATACACCCGGATTTGGTTGGGCGGTGTTGGTGGCAACTTATGGTGAACAGGTTCGACTCCTGTACGGTCCGCCAAGCTAAGTGTATTCGGCTAACCATTATATTTTTGTTTTTCCTAATTCCTACATATTATAAGAAAGATTGAATATAAGGAGGAAATAAAAATGGCTATTAAATCGATTTTAATTACTAATACCGAAATGGTTTGGGCGATTCTGGACGGAAGCAAGACATGCATTAGGCAGATAATTAAAGGATATATTCCACAAAATGCTCAATTTGGATATAGTGCATTCACACCAGATGGAACAATTTCTTGTCGAGGTTTGTTTGAAACAGCAGGTAGACCTGGATATGGAGAAAAATTTTTTAAGTTACCATATCAGCCGGGCAATATCTTGTATGTCCGAGAAACATGGTGCAAAAGCTTAGAACGTTACCTTTATCGTGCAGATTACTCAGATACAGAAAAATTCTACCAGAATGGAAAGGAAATCGAAATAAAATGGCGACCTTCATCTATTATGCCGAGAGAAGCAGCTAGAATCTTCTTAAAAGTTACAGATGTGAGAGTGGAACGGTTGCAGGAGATTACAGAAGACGGAGCGAATGTTGAAGGGATGCCAGATGATTTAGATTATCCAGTCAGTAAAATTTACTGTCCTATATGTAAGGGATACGGAACCATAGATAGTAGAAATCCATCTTCACTCGGACATGAGGAAATTGATTGCCCAAATTGCAATAGTCAAAGAAAAAGATTTGCAAATTTATGGAACGCAACAATTAAGAAACAGTACAATATACACAGTTGGGATGCGAATCCTTATGTGTGGGTTATCGAGTTCGAACGGTGTGAGAAACCGGAAGGAGTGTGATGTATGGCTAAAGCAGTATTGGTTGTGGATATGCCAGAATCATGTGATATGTGCGATTTCGTAGATGATGAGGGACATGGAAAGTTCCGTTACCTGTAAATAAAGGCTGGAACGCTTGCTTGGATAATATTTTAAAAGATGATAGATTGAGAAAGGAGTAGTGACAGATGGCAGTTAAACCTATTTTATTCAACACAGAAATGGTTCGGGCAATTCTGGACGGAAGAAAGACCTGTACCAGACGGTTGGTAAAACCTCAACCGGATGAAAAACATACATACCCGCTCGGTTTTGTTACCGACAGTACAGAAAATAAAGAGGTAGGAAACTTTGGATTTGGTATTAATGAATACGGCGTTTCTATTCAATACGCAAAGCCACCGTATCAGCTAGGCGATATTCTGTATGTCCGGGAAACATGGCAATGTTGGAGAACACACCAATACGAAGCAACTGCTGACATAAGATTTATAGCAGGCGGAGATGATGTGAGATTGCGATTTGCAAATGGAAATGGAAATACAGATTCTATAAAACGATTAGATTATGACACATTTATACATAAGTGGTTTTGCCACAATGGAGAGTGGAAACCATCATTATTTATGCCAAAAGAAGCGGCGCGTATCTGGCTTAAGGTTACGGATGTGAGGGTAGAGCGGTTGCAGGAGATTGACGAGGATGGAGCAGTTAAAGAAGGCATATATGTGGCAAATTGTAAAGACTGCAATGCGCCTTTTGGATGTGATACTTGTCCGGATAAAGGGTATAACGAAATTGATGAATTTGCGGAACTATGGGATTACACCATCAAAAAATCCGACCTTGACCGGTATGGTTGGGATGCAAATCCTTATGTGTGGGTTATCGAATTTGAACGGTGCGAGGGACCTGAAACAAATTAGAATTTTAGTGGAGGTAACAACATGAAAATAAAAGAGGCAAAGGACATCTTAGAACTGATTAGAGATAACATTGAGACCCCAATTCCAGAGATCACACGTACCGGGTTGGCAATTACAGCTTTAACAGGAGGAATAGATGCATTGGAATCCGCGGAGGCATTGAAAAACAAGTTTATAGATGGCATGAACGTGCATAGTCAAGGAGATGATGCTGATGGTGCCATTGAGTGCCCGTTCTGTGGCTATGAAGTAGCAATAAATGATGATTATAAAGAAATGCGACCAAAGCATTGCCCAGAATGCGGAACAAAGCTAATATATTAAACTGAAATTTAGGAGATGAAATAAATGGCTAAAGCAATATTGGTTATGGATATGCCGTATGATTGCACTATGTGTAAATTTTGGAACACAGACGATGATGAGGTGCTATGCAACTGGAAGTGAAGAACTTTCGTTAGGTGATTTCGAAAAAACTAAACCGGATTGGTGTCCGCTCCGGGAACTGCCAGAGAAGAAAGATACTCTGACGACATTAGAGTGTCATTCTAACGGTAAATGGACAGAAGGTATGAAGGCAGGATATAATGCTTGTTTGGATGAGATTGTGAAAAACTGTAAAAATTCATAATATGTAAAACGTACTAAAAAGAGTCAGAAATGGCTCTTTTTTATTTTTTTTGATTTCGTACATATTGTATTTGAATATTGAAAAATAGGAGGAAACAACATTATGATGAACAAGGAAGAATTTACAAACGAAATTGCAGCAAAAATTGCAACCATCTTACCAGAGGATTTCGAAGGTGCTGAAATTACAGTATCCGAACACGAGAAAAACAACGGGCTTGTATTGACAGGACTTACTATTCACAAACCAGGTTCTGATGTATCACCAATAATTTACTTAGACCAGTATTATAAGCATTATTGTGAAAAAATTGCAACAATGGATGATATTCTCTTAAGCATTAAGAAAATACTTCTCGACAATCCAGGAAATGAATATTCCGATGTAAAAGAAACAATTGTTGACTTTGCAAATGTCAAAGACAAAATCTTTGTAGCTTTTATCAATAAGCAACGCAATGCAGAAAAACTTTTAGATATTCCATACACAGAAATGGAAGATTTGGCAGTAATCTATAAGGTTATGTTAACATCGTCCAAAGAAGGAACGGCAACTATCACAATCACCAATCCTATGATGGAACAGTGGGGAATAACCAAAGAAGAACTTCATGCTTTGTCCGTTGCAAACAGCCGTCGCATCCTTCCACCAGAAGTTTTACCGTTAGGCAAAATGGTGGAAAAAATGATGCGTTCAAATGGAATGTCAGAGGAGCAGCTTGACGAAATGTGCAATGAAATATTCGCACCAGATGAAATTCCAATGTTTGTAATCACAAATGATCTGAAATTAAATGGAGCAGCAACTATCTATTATTCGGATGTATTGGAAAAAATTGCTGAAAAATTAAGAGATGACTTGTACATACTCCCTTCTTCTATTCACGAAGTAATTGCAATTCCTTCAAGATATGAAGACTTAGAATCTTTGTCAGCAATGGTAAAAGAGGTTAACAGTACTCAGGTTGCAGAAGAAGAGCAGTTGTCAGACAATGTATATATGTATACTGCTTCAACAAAAGAGTTACATATTGCAACATTTTAAAATCAAAAATTTAAAAAGTAAAGAAAAGTCGTAAAAAGCATAACAAAAAAGGTCCCGGTATCGGGGCCTTTTTGCATTGAATAAAGGGAGGTATATTCGAAATTTAGTTAATTGTCAAAAAGGAGGCCCACCGTGGGCTTTAAAAAGGTTATTTATGAATGTTTACACTTATAATATGTACGATATTTTAAAAATTGCCGGGCTTTTTACAAAGAAAAATAGTATAATTATAAATTTTCTTGTAGAAAAGTTAAAATCATTTTCGCTTTCGTACATATTATAAATAGATGGTGGGAGTGGCTTAGGTATATGCTACCTATAAATACCTGCTGTTGCAGGCTATTGAGAATTGCATCTACTATTTCCATATGGTATATGCTACCTATAAATACCTGCTGTTGCAGGCTAACGTGGACAAGTAGACCTGCAAGGAGAAGTATATACCACCCATAAATACCTGCTGGTGCAGGCTTCACAGCGTTAGATCACCATTTTGATAAAGGTATATGCTACCCATAAATACCTGCTGGTGCAGGCTGGAATTCCTGAAAAACAAGGAAGGGAAGGGTATATACTACATAAATACCTGCTGGTGCAGGCGGATCCGGTTAAAGAAATTGTTTTTGACGAGGTATATAACACCCATAAATACCTGCTAGTGCAGGCTTAATTTTGAAGTAAAATGGGAGTTGGTCATTCATTGACACAGAACTTATTTAAACCGGCTGTTTATTATTTTTTGCAATAAGGAGGAAATATGCAATACAAAGAAAAAATCCGAGATTTATTTTCCGTCTCAGAAGATTATTATTTAGGATCTCAAGCGGGAATCCTCGGTAATTCAATTACCGAGATGAAAGCGTCTTATCGAACATATGGTTGCAAATTATAAGAAGTTATGACATACTATATGTATGAAAGAAAATCTTATACATTACCGCACTTCCGTGTGCAATATAAACTACCATGTGGTATGGTCTGTTAAGTACAGGCGAAAAGTTCTTAACTCTCAGGTTGAGGTATATTTAAAAAATATTGTCCAACAGATAGCTGACGAAAAAGGATTTACTGTCCAGATGTTTGAATGCGGCGAACAGGATCATGTGCATTGTTTTATAACCGCCCCACCAAAGCTGTCGGTAACAACAATAGTCAAATATCTGAAAGGCATTACCGGGCGCAAGCTGTATGAACAGTTTCCGGAAATGCGAGACAAACTTTGGAAAGGACAGTTATGGAATCATTCCTATTACTGCGAGACCATAGGTTCCGTGTCTGAGGAAAATATCAAACGATACATTGAGAAACAGAGTAAATCTTACTGAAGGGAGCAAAACATGCTGTTATCACATAAGACATCCGTAAAACTGAATAAAGATTACAGTAACATAATCGGACACATGTGTTATGCAGCATATAAACTCTGGAATGTATGCAATTACGAAAGACTTCATTACAAGGAAATTGGGCTTAATGCGTATCCGGACTGGTACTATCAGAAAAAATCCCATAAAAATGACCTCTGGTATAAAAACCTGCCGTCACAGACTGCCCAGGAAGTATGTAAGCTTCTCGACAAGTCATGGAAATCATTCTACAAACTGGTAAAAACCCATGGAGTAGCAAATCCGCATCCGCCTAAATTCAAACATTCCAAAATGCCTGTTACATACATGCAGAACGGAATTGTCCATACACCAGGTTCTGATATGGTACGTTTATCTATTTCAAAACAGATGAAAGATTATATGTCTAAAGCTTATGGCATCAGTGAAAACTATATTTATCTTAAAAACCAGATTTTTAAGAGCACTGACAACATTAAGCAGATAAAGATTTATCCACCTGTAAATGAAAACTGTGACATCATTGTGATATATGAAATCGAAGACATTGATACGCTGCCGGATAACGGCAGATATTTATCAATCGATCTTGGCATTCACAACCTGATGGCCTGTTACAATTCGATTTCCGGTGAGACTTTTATTATTGGGCGTAAATATCTTTCATTATGTCACTACTACAACAAGGAAATCGCCCGCATGCAGTCACAGTGGAGCCGTATTCAAAGCAGCAAAGGTGTCAAGCACCCTAAGCCTTCCAAACATATCAGCAAACTGTATGTTAGGAAAAACAATGCCATAAATGACTATCTTCACAAAATCACGAGATATATCGCAGATTACTGTCATGGCAACAACATAAATACTGTAGTGATAGGCGATATAACAAAAATCCGTAAGAATAAAGACTGCGGTAAAGTGACCAATCAGAAGCTCCACGCCCTGCCATATAAGAAGCTTTATATCATGCTCAAATACAAGCTTGTGTTGTATGGAATAAACTTCATTCTGCAAAAAGAAGCATATTCAAACCAGACAAGCCCGCTTATGGATACTGTATGTAAGCAGAATGCCAACAAGGACAACCGGGTAAAAAGAGGTCTTTATGTTGATGGCGGTTACAACTGGAACGCTGATAGTGTCGGCGCTTTCAATATACTGCGCCTGTATTTCCAGAAACAAAAAATAGACACCAGACTTAATCCGGTATCTATTTTAACCCCTAAAATAATAAAAGTAGCTGCGTAAAAAACAGTATTGGTGTCATGGACGCACCCTGAATCCGCAGGCTTTTAAGTCTGCGTTCAGATGCTCGATAATTCAATTACCGAGTAGTTCACACCGATTGCAATGGAATAAAGTCTCTGAAATTATTAAGGATGCATTTAAAGATACAGATATCGATATTTTGGTCTGTAGAAAGTTCCTGTAGATAAGGGATCTATAGCAAATTTTGCACTTCACGACTGCAAACTTGGAAGAATTTAAAAAATACTTTATCTTCTAACGGCGTAGAAATTGACAATAACATTTTTTAATAATCATAACAAAAAGGTCCCGGTATCGGGGCCTTTTCGTATTGAATAAAGGGAGGTATATTCGAAATATAGTTAATTGTCAAAGAGGAGACCCACCGTGGGCTTTAAAAAATGTCATTTATGAATGTTTACACTTATAATATGTACGATATTTTAAAAATTGCCGGACTTATTACAAAGAAAAATAGTATAATTGTAAATTTCCTTGTAGAATAGCCAAAAATATTCTCGTTTTCGTACATATTATAAATAGATGGTGAGAGTGGCCGATATATACCACCAATAAATACCTGCTGTTGCAGGCAATGGTATCTTTTTTCATATTAAATCCTCCGGTATAAATACCTATAAATACCTGCTATTGCAGGCTTCTTGAATAAACCCCATCTAAATTTACAAGGTATATACCACCCATAAATACCTGCTGTTGCAGGCCATAGATACAGACGAAGTTGTTCATTACACAATTAGGATCTCAAGCGGGAATCCTCGGTAATTCAATTACCGAGTAGTTCACGGAAAGGAAAAGTAAATGAAATCTTTTAAAACGAAAAATACTGTGAGTTTTTACTTTAGCAAAAGAGAAACCATGCAATCAAATATCAGATTAACAACTGCTGGAAGTATTTACCCAGGATACGTGATAGATAAAATTGTGGAGCCAATGTCAAAAACAATAGCAGCACCAAATACAAAGGTATTGGCACTTATTGGCATTCGGTTCGACTTTGATCAGTTTTCCTGTCAGTTTTTCGATAAAGACGGTGCAATAATTGTTGACGAAGAGTATGCCATCGAACTGGCAAAAGAACTCGAAGAGAACGAAGGCAAAATGAATATACTAGATGAAGATTATAGTTTTGTCACTTTATTCTTTTGTAAGCAGGATAAATGTGATAAATATACTCATCCACTACAAAAAGAAGAGACAGAAGATGCAGACGTAGCAGAAGAATATAACGACAAAGATGACGCCGAAACTATTAATAAAGAAATGCCAGAAGAAGCAACAGAAGAATCCGTTTTAACCAAAAGAAACTCTTCATTTTTGAAAAGACCGACCAACTTATTCGCTTGTTTTAAATTTTCTAATGCCAGGGATATTTGTTCTGTTTATCGGCTGCTTGGAGTAAATGCAAAATATTGTAAAATTTATTATAACGATAAAAACTGGTATATAACTGTAGATAAGAAGAAGTGTACTTATAACTATTGTACAAATCTGTATTTCTTATTTACAGAGTATAATGGAATCGACCATAATAGATACGGAGCTTATCTAGCGGAACATTGCATTCCAGTTTCAATAGAACAGGTTCGACTTTTTGCATTATAATGATTTTTGAGAATATATATATTATAAAACATATATAATTCTTATATAGTACATATATTACGAAAGATAAATCCGTAAGCCCTTATAAATAAAGGGTCTGCGGATTTTTTGTTTTATGAAAAATAGAAAAGTGTATGAAAAGCCGGTGATGTGCATCAGAAAAAGAACTATGTGAATGCTATATTTTTAATGTTTATGGAAAATGTTGTAATGTGCATGAAAAATTTTCGGATGTGGATAAAAATATAAGAGAAAATGAAAAGGCAAGGGAAATTGTAATAATCATGAATAGAAGAAACAGAATTATGGTATAAAAATTCCTAAATTGAATAAAAAATGGCACGCAAAAAAGACCTATGCAGCTGCATAAGTAGAAGAGATGCAAATACGCCGGAGTAATGCACCAAAAGATTGAACAGATTTACCTCTACTGTAATAATTGCTGAAAATCTCACAGATTGAAGAGGCTAAACACGGAATGGTATATTCAACAGTTAATTTAGCAACATCCTTTTGTTGTTCTTCAGACAATGTAATTCCAGCCAGCAAAAGGCTCTCCATCACGCTATTAAGTTTCTCTGCACGGAAAATATCAATAGAAAAGCGCATGGAAAAAGGACTGGTAAGTTCCAGTTTTCCATTATGAACCTGTTTTTGCGTAATACCTTCAAAAGTATGACCGGTGTAATTTTGATGCTGCGGTAAAGTGTGTTTTAAATCATGAATAGAAACTGATGTAAATGGAGTCCCAGTAGTACGTTCCGCTTCATCCAACCTGAGAAGGGTATATAATTCCAGTCGCAGGTCATTTACATGCTTGATAGACAGTATTCTTTTGATATTGTCGCCTGATACTGTGATATATCCGGATCCGCCACGTTTTGCCGGGAGGAACATATTTTCATAATCTCTTAAAATAATATTGAAATGCTTATTACTGTATGCGTGGGAATATGTAATGTAATAGTTACGCTCCAGTACGTTAAGGCTTTGCTGTACAGTTGCTTCTGTAATATTTAATTCTTTGGTTATAGCCGCCATGCTTAAATTGCGGATACAATATAGTTTTCCAAGCTTTTCTTGTGGAATAGAAAAAAGAAATAAGTATACCCGTAATGCTGATTTAGGTAATCTCTTACCAAAATCAACTGACTTATGGTAAACTTTCTTTACTCTATAATTTTTGCAAGTAGCAGAAGTACAGGAGGAAGTTAATCTTTCCAGTTCTTTGTTGTTTCTGTAAATAAGGAGCATGTCTGGATTCTCTTTTTTTAACTCTGCCTGTATAATAGAACGCAAAACAACACATTCGGAAGCGATAGGACATCCGGATGCCATACATTTACTTTCTTCACGGTGAAAAGTTTTTACAGTTGGTTCTAAGACTTTTCCGATAATGGTTTGAAAAGTAATTTGTGATAATTGAACTAAAGGTTTAAAATCCATAAACATACTCCTCCTTTCTATTTGTGATGATAGTTGTTTTATAAAACAGATGCAAATGTAGGAAAAAATGGGGTAAAACAGAAGAAAACATGAGAAAATAAGGGAAAAGAAAAGTAGGGAAAAGTGGGGCAGAAACCACAACCTCCCGTAAAATGGGTATTATCACGAATATGAAAAAAATTTTATAGGAAAAAATGTTCCCCAAACGCAAAAGTGGAATCAAAAAATAAAGGAAACCTGCAAAAAGTAGGAAAAAGCGGGGCGGATTAAAAAAAATTGGCATTAAAAAGTAGGAAAAAGTGAGGCAATTTTTTGAGAACAATAAAAAATAATTTTGAAAAAGTAGAAAAAAGTGGGGCGGTTTTTAAAAACAGTCAAAAATTAGAAAAAAGCGGGGCAATTTTGAAACTGAATATAAAAAATTAGAAAAAAGTGGGGCAGAAACACACTTAAGTGGGATAAAATCCGTATGTACAAAAGTTAGGAAAAAATGGGGCAGTTTTAAAAAAGCCTGCAAAAAGTAGGAAAAAATGGGGCAGTTTTAAAAAAGCCTGCAAAAAGTAGGAAAAAATGGAGACAAAAACATGTATTTAATGAAAAAATCCATTATAAAAAGGTAGGAAAAAGTGGGGCAGTTTTTAAAACATGCCAAAAAGTAGGAAAAAGTGGAGCAGTTTTGAAAAAACAAGCAAAAGTTAGGAGAAAGTGGGGCAGTTTTAGATGGGATTAAAAATTGCACTGGTTAAAAGTTAGGGAAAAATGGGGCAGTTTTTTAAAAACTGACAAAAAGTAGAAAAAAATGGGACAGTTTTAAAAAAAACATGCCAAAAAATAGGAAAAAGTGGGGCAGTTTTTAAAGATATAAGACCGTGCAATTTTAAAAAAGTAGAAAAAAGTGAGGCAGTTTTTATAAAAAACGGCAAAAGTTAGGAAAAAGTGGAGCAGTTTTTAAAAAAGTGGGGCAGAATTGACACACTCTCCAGAAGTGAATATAAAAAGAGGCTTCCGAAGAAGCCTCCTCAATAAAAAAGAGTCCGTAAGCAAGAGGACTAATAATGCTTACACTTATAATATGTACGATTAGGTCCTATTTTTTTATTTTTTTTATTTGTTTAAAATAATATCTTTCATAGTCAACTGTTTGGTTTCAATCCTATCCTTTTTATTAATCCGAACATCTGCTAATTCATCAGTCGTGAGTGGATAAAAAGTAATGACAAAAACATTATTTTTATATGTAAAAGATTTTACAAATAGTTGAGCTTCGACATATTCATTTAAAGCCTGGCACAAGCGTAATACGTTATCCTTTTTACGTCTGGTCAAAGTTCTGACACTACTTGAGAAAAATACATACTCAAAATTTTTGGTCATATGCGCATCTACATTTTTACACTCAGGTGGCATTTCCTTTGTAAGAATAGTACGCTGCATTTGTAATATTGGTGCCAATAAATGAGCCAGCTCTGAGTCAACTTTATCATAGGAAGACTGAGTAATTCCAATTACCTGAGCTTGAATAATGTCCTGATATAAACGGTCCCCAAAATGAATAATTACATCTGCGTCTGGAGAATACGGGTTTTCTTCAGAAGGAATAAAGTCCGCTGGATTTTTTATTGTAACTCGGTCAAAAAGGTTAAATGCGTCTCCGGCAATATCATTTTCTAAATCCCTGACAGAATAACTAAATTTTTGATAGGAGATAAGTAGATCCCCGGCTTTCTTTGTATAAACACGGTTATATTTTGCTGGACATAAAATTTGTGCAAATTCCCGCAATTTTGTAATAACGGTTCGGTTGGAATAGAAGCTATCGGTGATATTATTAAATATGCCGTATTGAATCATATCAAGGTCTTTTGGCCCAAGAGATTTCATAGGCATGCCTTCTCCAACTTCGTCTATCTTAACAATCGTGTTAAAAACGGAATCTTTCGTTAAAAATAGTCTCTCCACCAAGGTTCCCTCTTCATCTGTAGCCTGCAAATTGAGGTTTTCTTTCTTTTCACCAAAAAGAGGATTCTCAATAATTGTGTCGGTATATATTTTTTGGAAGCTATTTATATTCAGGTTATAATTTTCTTTAAGATAATTATAAATATCGATATACACGTCCGATATAAGTGCGTTATATATCTTATTCTGTTTCAATGTAGATAATGCAGGAAACTCTATTAAGTATGTTTCAGAGTTATTACACCATTCATCTAGTTGTTTTAATTTATCATCTATTACAAAATCAAATGAATTTGCCCATCCAAGTTTGCGTTTGTCAGCCGGTGACAAGCTATTATATGCAATATATTCAGAAAAGAAAGGATTTTGAGAATCATCATAGGAAAAAGCAGAACAATCCTTGTGGATTCTTTCCGTCCATCCTTCTTTCTTTCTTTTACGAGATTTACGCTCATTACGCATATTTTTATTAATAACATCCTTAGCTGTTGCAGAAATATATTGTTCCATGGCTTCACGGACAATCGTTTTTTCATTTAATTCTCGAAATGAAAATTCATTTCGCTCAATAAAATCCGATACAATAGGACTTAAATGTTCAGATATCTCTGTTACAAGCTGCTGTGGAAAATGCATCATCATACCTCCTTAAAATCACTTAATTATAGCATACACTAGAAAAAAAGCCAAACGAAAAAGGTCCCGAAGCCGGGACCTTTTTCTAACAGAGAAAAAATTATATGAAAAAAGTGGGATATTCAAAACAAAAAAATTATTAAAGGAGAGGCCCACCGTGGGCTTTGAAAAAGTTGTTTATGAATATCTACATTTATAATATGTACGATATTTTAAAATTTATCGGACATTCTACAAGAAAAAATGACATAATTGTAAATTTTCTTGTAGAAAAGCCAAAAATATTTTTATTTTCGTACATATTATAAACAGATGATTGGTGTACTTGGGTATACACCACCAATAAATACCTACTGTTGTATGCTTGTTGCTGTTCTAATTACAATATGTACGAGGGATATATCACCGAAAAATACCTGCTGTTGCAGGCGGACGATGCAGAGGATTATGTAGCCGGTGAGGTATATACCACCAATAAATACCTGCTGTTGCAGGCGACGGGGTAAGTCTACCTTACACCGTTCATGGTATATACCTCCAATAAATACCTGCTGTTGCAGGCATAGGTTCCAGCTCCTTTCTTTATTAAAGGATATACACCACCCGTAAACACCTGCTATTGCAGGCGCATGGCGTCAAAAACTTTAACATATTTTCGGTATATACCACCCGTAAACACCTGCTGTTGCAGGCCTTAAAGCGAAGCGTGTTGGGCGTGATTTTCAAAAAAAGGCGAAAGGAGTAATCCAAATTCATGAGAATAGGACAATTTGCAAAATATAAAGGATATATCGGAAGTATTGAATATGAACCTGATGATGATTCATACCATGGCTTATTAGTCAATACTGATGATTTTGTTAATTATGTCGGAGATAGTATAGTTGACCTTCATAAGCAATATCATGATGCTGTAGACGATTATATCGCATTTTCAAAAGAAATAAAAAACTTGTTGGGGCAAGCCGTGTTAGTCCCATGGAAAGTTATTTTTCGAGTTTTGCGGAACTAAAATACCTACTTTTGTAGGTGGTCGCATTCTTCTAGGATACCTGGAAATATTAAATAATCGTATTAAATAATGCTTTATAAGGCATTTTTAATAATAATAATAAAAAACAAAGAAAGGTTGCCAGAAAGGCAAAAGAGGTAAAAAATTATGGTAATTGGCGTAATTGTTGTAATTGTAGCAATTCTACTTGTGAGCAATATAAAGATTGTTCCACAGGCAAGAAGTATGGTAATCGAACGTTTGGGGCAGTATTCTTCAACCTGGGAAGCTGGTATACATATTAAGATACCGTTTATCGACCGAATCGTAAAAAAGGTTTCCCTGAAAGAGCAGGTATATGATTTCCCACCACAGAAAGTCATTACAAAGGATAATGTTTCAATGGGCGTTGATTCTGTTGTGTATGCAAAAATCTTTGATGTGAAGAAATATACATATGGTGTAGAAGACCCGATGTTAGGATTACAGAATTTAACAGCGACAACATTGCGAAGCGTTATCGGTAATATGGAATTAGATACCACCTTATCATCCAGAGAAGAAATCAATGCCAAGATGCAGGAAACTCTCGATAAGGCAACCGACGAGTGGGGATTGAAGGTAACTCGTGTAGAACTTAAAAACATCACTCCACCAAAAGAAATTGAAGAAGCAATGACAAAACAGATGAAAGCAGAGCGTGAACGTCGTGAGGCTGTTTTACAGGCGCAGGCGCATAAGGAATCTGTTGTTACTGAGGCAGAAGGTGATAAAGCGGCGAAAATCATGGCTGCTGAAGCAGAACGTGATGCAGCAATAGCGTTGGCAGAAGGTAAAGCTAAATCTATTGAATTGGTATACGACGCTGAAGCAGATGGTTTAAAGAAAATTGCAAATGCCGGAGTAAATGATGCTGTTCTGCGGTTGAAATCTATTGAAGCAATGAAAGATGTTTCTGATGGCCGTGCAACAAAGATTTTCATTCCGAATGACTTGGGAAAAAGCTTATCCTCTTTTGGAGTCATGGGCGAAATGCTTGGAACTGCTCCAGAAGTAAAAGATGAGGTAGCTCGTGAAGATTTCCGAAAATCTCTTGTAGAAACAGATACAAAACAGCAGCTGGAAAAAGACGCTTGTTTTTCAAATCCAAGTAGCAATGCAACAACATTAAAATCTGTGGAAACAAATGCAAGAAATTCCTCAGAAATGAGACAGGAAACTGAACGTTAAACAAAATAAGCATTCCACTGGTCAGTAATGGCTGGTGGAATGTTTTTTGTTACCCAAATAATATTGTTGCAATAATGCTTCAACAAAAAACATAGGCAAATCGTACATATTATAGATAAAGATAATAGGGAAGGAGGTTGCAGGACATGTATCAATACAACAATAGTCTCAGATATATTCCGCAATAATTGCTAAGGTTTTGAAACGGCTCTTAAAATCGCGGGTCCTGCACAGCTTAATGAAAAAAATATTTTTATTATTAATGACGTCTATATGTATTCTTTCTGTACAACCGGTTTTTGCAGATCCTTTACCGGATAACCAAACGGTAGAAGACACTACGGAAAACACGAACACCGGAAATAATGATATTGGTGGCAATACAACTAACGAAAATGCAGAAGATGTTGCAAATACTGAAATTGGGGGTTCCGATGATATAACAATAATTGAAAATACCACGGAAGAAGCTGAAAGTACAGAAGAAAGTAAGGTCTCACAAAATGCATATACATGTGTTATTAAATCCGGGAAGCCATCAACAGTAATTATTCGTTATGGACAGACACTGGAAAAGGCACCGAACGTATCCATTACGTTAGACGATGGAACTGTATTAACGGCAGCCCCGGAAGAAAAATATACTGGTGAAGCTTTTTGTATGAATTATGAGTGGGATGGAATGGCTTTTTATATTAACATCCCAAAAGTGGATGCAGACACCACATTAATTATAGAAAGCGATAATGCTGCTGGTTTTTCTGTAAAAGATTATACCGGAAAAAGTATTGCAATGACTTCAATAGAGGATGATAAAGACTATGTTAAGCCTACTAAAAAAATATCTGCAAAAAGTATTCGCTCTATAGTACTTTCAGTATTATTGATTGCTATAATCCCAGTTTTTCTTTTGTTTTCAAAGAAAACACAGCCTAAGAGCAAAAAAGATGATGTCAAAATTGAATTACCTGATGATACTGGTAAAACAGAAGAGGATATAAGAAAAGAATTAGCGCAAATGTTAGATGAGAAGAAAGAGCAGGAAAAACGTCGAGAAGCAAAGCAAATGAAGCGCACAAAGAAAAAGGAGACCGTGAAGCAGGAAGAGGCTTCATTGGAAGTAAAAGAGGTTGAATTATTTGAAAAGAAAGAGGAAAAACCGGAAGAAGAAAAAGGGTATACAGACGACGAATTATTTGCAGAGTTCGATGATTTTAATTAGGCAAGTCCCGTGGTTATGTTTTGTAACCATGGGATTTTTCTTTGTAATATGCTCTGAAAAATGAAATGAATCGTACATATTATATATGTAGTAACTCAATCTAAGAAAATTAACACGAGGTAGAATAAGGAGAGATAAATTATGTCAATTGATCCAGTTAATATGGCGATTATTAATGATATAGTAAGCAGCATGGAAGAAGCGTATCCACAATACATAAAAGCCCCGGCAGAGGGAATAAAAGAAAGAAACCGTCAGTTATGTGAAAGAATAAAGAACGGTGACAAAGAAGCGGAAACAGAGCTAGTCGTTCGAAACAGACTTTTGGTGAAAAAATTCACAAAGATGTATTACCATGGAAATAATTATGATGATGCATACATTTGTGGATTTATCGGGTTGCTTAGAGCTGCACAGACATATGATACAAATACGGAATATACATTTGCAACATATGCCGGAGCCTGGGTAAGAAATATAATCACAAGGATGGTAACATCGTTAGAATTTTCAGTTCGATTACCGGAGCACGCAAGAGTTAAGGCTGCTAAATTATTTATGCTTTATGAACAGGAAGGCGATATAGCGGCCTTACTTTCTGATAAAGAAATTGCGGAAAAAATTGATGCATCCGAAGAATTAACATCAAATATTAGAGCTGTATTAAAAAGCCCGCTTTCCATGCAGTCGCAATTTCCTTCAAATGAAAATGAAGACTATACATTCGAAGATATCATAAAATCAGATGAAAATGTAGAAGAAGAAGTTAGTAACATAGAACTCCGGGCAAATATGGAAAAATGCATTGGAAAACTTACAGAAAGAGAACAGCAGATTATTTATGCGAGATTTGGATTTAACGGCGGGAAAACAAAGACTTTGCAAGAACTTAGTAAAGAAATAGGCTTAACACGGGAACGTGTCCGCCAGATAGAAGAAAGAGCACTTGATAAGCTTGTCAGAATGCGGGATATCCAAGAGCTTCAGGTTAGCTATAATATCAAAGACATAAAGAAAAGACGTGAGAAAATCATGGCAAGATGATACAATTAACATGGATAGGAGGTTTGAATAATCCATGAAATTAACAAAGTTCGCAGATATTCCACAGTTTACATCGGAAGGAACATATCAAGTCAATTACCCACTTTCCAGCCTTGTAAAATATATTGAAGAAGAGGTAAAAGAGATGGGGTTGCAACTTGATCCGGATTTTCAGAGAGGCCATGTATGGACAGAAGAACAACAGGTTGCATGGCTTGAATATCATCTTAGAGGCGGAAAATCAGGAAATACAATTTATTTGAACAATCCTTTTTGGAATAGTGTAATGGAGCCAAAGCAGGGAGAGTATTTTGATTATGTATGTGTCGATGGATTACAGAGAATAACAGCAGCTCAAAAATTTATTCATAACGAAATCAAAGTGTTTGGTTCTTATTTCGATGAATACGAAGACAAGTTAAGATTAGTAATGCCTCTTATTTGTAAAATTAAGCACGAAAAAAGACCTCAAACGAGGTCTTTTTTCAATAAAAGGAGCCTAAACAAATATGAATGAAAAATACAACCACAATGAATTAGGGCATTATGATTGCTGAACGCCGTATACAGGATTCGAACCTGTAAACCTTTTACAGCCAACGATTTTCAAGACCGCTTCCTCACCATCCGGACATACGGCAAATATAGCGGTTGCAGTGTAACCGCTATATTTGAAATTGTTTTGTCACTGCTTTTATACAATTTCATGCGGACTTTTTCTACCGCTTACGGCAAACCTTTTCCCAGGTTGATTGTCGTAAGTTAGCGCAGTGTGCAGGATTCGAACCTGCAAGGCGAATAAACGCCAGGCGGCTTAGCAAACCGTTCCAATACCATTATGGGAACACTGCATTTATGGTGCGATTTCTTAGACAACCTATTCATTGCAACTATCCACCACGCACCTGTCAAATAGAGCTTTACTAGGTTGAGTGAAATGGGCCATGTAGGACTCGAACCTACGACCACCCGGTTATGAGCCGGGC
>OGHO01000394.1_pt1 | contig 60300 bp, 96 predicted proteins | sample 1571421 | NCBI WGS metagenome assembly OGHO01 (sample SAMEA2581937, study PRJEB24529) | metagenome | biome: Human gut stool | place: China | collected 2011
ACATAGAAATATCGCAAAAAGCGCGAATTTTGTATCAGACTATCAGCATAGCATCCCGTATGATAACGGGAGCAACCCATACACTCACAAATGTGAGCGGTTTTGTCCAAAAAAGAATCTGTCGGAGTATTTGTTGTTAGTTGATGCGAGCTTTTATATTATATCACAGATCTTTCGATTTTTCCAGCCGCAGGCAGCGGCCATCCTTGTAGGCCATGCAGTTTTCGCCGTCGCACTCCCCCAGCTTGTCCTTGTAGACTTCCTGCATGGCGTCCTGCGTTGCTCTGCTGTGCTGGCGGGTAAAAACGCGCTTGAAGGGGCAAAGACGGCGTTTTTGAATTTTGTTTTTGATGCTCATAGTCAGTCCTCCCATTTGATGGCCTGCCCGCAGTTGCCGCAGAACACGTTCCGGGCCGTGTCGATGTTGTGCAGGTATTCACCGCTGCCGCAGTTGGGGCAAGCCAGAATGCTCTCGTCACCGTCCGGGTAAGGGCTGCGTGGGATTTTCAGCAGCAGGGCGTCTCGACCCATGAAGAGGGCTTTGTTTATCGGTTCCATGTCGGTGAACCTTTCGCTCCGGGTGGTGTCAAGGATTTCGGCGGCGCGTTCGTAAGGCATAATACTCATAGTCAAGCTCCTTCCATGCTTTCCAGTAGGTCAAAGAGGGTCGGTGCGTTCTGCTGGGCGTCCGCTGCTTCGAGGTAGCCCACGCCGTCGCGGAAATAATCAGAGTTCAGCTCGACGCCCTTTCCCCGGCGGCCCATCTTGACGGCTTCATACGGGACGGTGAACAGTCCGGCAAAGGGGTCAGCTACCAGTTCGCCGGGGTTAGAGTAGCGGTTGATAAGTCGCTCCACGATGTCGATCTGCAAGGGGCAGACGTGCATCTGCTGGCGGCGCTGGCTTTGGCTTGTGTTCAGGGTCTTCATGCGGTTGATATCGTCCCAGACGGTCATATCCCAGCTTCCCGGGGCGACGACCATAAACGTGGACGGCAGGCGACCGTCCTTGTCCAGACTTTCGGCCAGCTTAACGTGCTCTGCGTAAGAATAGACGGTATCACGGCTAAATTTGCGATATACGCTTTGGAGCTTCGAGGTGGGTATCTTCTCCAGCTCTTCCCGGGTAAAAGGCCGGTCGCCGCTGCTGCGCCAAAAAGCGTGTGCATCGAGCTGCCATTGTGCGCGGGTGTATTCGTCCTTGCTCTTGGCGACGCGGACGTCCGCATATCCCTTGCTGTGGTCTGTGGGGAGCTTGCGGAACAGCAAGATGTATTCCGGGCAGCCGACGCCCATCTTGGTGCCGTCCTTGCACTGTTCGGTCCATCCCAATCTGTAAGTTTGATTATTTTCTCTCACGACGTCGGTCACGACGGTGATCATGCCGAAATAGGCAAAGCCGTGCTTGATAAAGTGGGAGATGCAGTCGGCGTGAAACGGTTCGATGGTCGGCATTCCCATGCCGGTGACGTTGCCAAACTGGACGCGGTCTTTGACGTGAATCGCAGCCACACGGCCGGGCTTCAGAGTCCGCAGCAGCTCCGGCGTCAGATAGTCCATCTGCTCAAAGAATGCGTTGTCGTCTGGGTTGTGGCCGAAATCGTTGTACGAGGGCGAATATTCGTAATGGTTGCCGAACGGGATACTGGTCACATACAGGTCGATGCTGTCGGTCTTCCAGTTCTTGATTTCCTCGACGCAATCGTTGTTGATTGCGGTATAGCTCTTTCCGGTGATTTCCACGCGCTCACATCCTATCGTTCTTTTGAGGGATTCCAAGGCAAGGCTGCCAAGGCCGTATTCTTTGATGATCTGCTCCATCTTCTCGCTGAGTTCGTCATACTGACGCCACTTGCGCTGCAAGGCCAGCAGGATCTCGGTTTCAGTGTCCATGTACAGGATATCGATAATCACGGGCTTGTCCTGCAAAAAGCGGTAGATTCTGTGCACCGCCTGAATAAAATCGTTGAATTCGTAGTCAATGCCCATGAAGATCGCCCGGTGACAGAACCGCTGAAAATTGCATCCAGAGCCGGACAGGCTCTTTTTTGTGCCGAACAGCCGGGTGCGGCCCTGCGCAAAGTCCATGACGCGCTTCTCGCGGGTTTCCAGCTCCATGCTGCCGTAGATGTCCACCATATCGGGGATGGCCTTTTTCAGAGCTTTGCGCTCATCTTCGAGGTCGTGCCAGATGACAAAGTGTTCATCCGGGTTGTCGTCGATGATGGCCTTGCACTCTGCGGCCCTGATCTCGATGCTGTCCCGCTTTTCCTTTGCGGCGTCGGTCAGCCCCATCGCTGCATCATGGCCGAGCTTCATCTGACCGTCGGCTTCAAACTCTGCGGGGCGGTCAAGGCTGGGGAGCTTGTGGTATCGGATGTTCATCGGCGGCAGGCTATACCCGGCGTCGGAAAAGCCCAGATCAGAGGGTTTTTGCAGGAACAGTCCCCACGATGCGCACCAAATCCAGAATTCCTTTTCCCGGCCCGGATATAGCGTCAGGTTGTTCGCCTTTGTGCTGTCGCGCTTAAAGAATCGGGTCAGCGCCTGCCCGGTATCCATGACCTCCAGAAAGCCCGCATAGTGTATCAGCTCCTTGTAGCGGTTGGGGCTGGGCGTCGCGGTGTTGGTGAGCTTGTAGCGGACGCCCTTAAATTTGAGCATAAATTCCTGATAGGTCTTGCTGCCAAAGCTGCGCAGGGTGGCCGCTTCGTCCAAGCTGACGGCCGTGAAGTAGTGCGGGTCGATATCGCCGTCACGCACTCTCTCGTAATTGGTGAGGATGATCGGCGCGTCGCTGGCTTTGACCTCGGCCATGGTGCGGCAATAGGGCGGCTCCTGCATCCCCAGCAAGTTTACTGCGTCTGCCCGAAATTCCGGCATGACGTTCAGGGGCATAACGATCAGGGTTTGGCCGCCCTCATGCTTCTGGAGCTGGTTGCACCATTCAAGCTGCATTGCGGTCTTGCCAAGGCCAAAGCGGGCAAAGATGCCCCGGCGACCGCCGCGCAAGGCCCACAAGACGCTGGTGCGCTGGTGGGGCTTCAAGACCGGGTTGATCTCCGACGGGTCAACGTCGATGCCCGCAAGCGGGGCGATGTCGATCTTGTTTTCCAAAAATTCTTTGTAGGTCATCTCAAATCCTCCGGGGCGTTGTTGCAGCCCGTGACGGCTCCCAACATATAGGCCATGCGGTCATATTCACCCATCAAGACGCCCTCCACGCATGACTGCGGGACGTACTTGTTCATGTATTCGCCTGACATCTTGGTCTTGACGCCGATGTAGTCCCGGCGCAGCTCCAGCTCGAAAACATCTTCGGCGATGTACCGGGTGTAGTAAAACTCAAAGCCATCCTGCTTTGCGCGTTCGGCCATTGCGGCCAAAGGTTTCGTCAGGTCAAAAGATGTCGATCTGAGTTCGATTCCAATTTGATTCATCGCATTTTCCCCTTTACTCAATCCAGACTCTGTCCGGCAGCGAACGCAGCAGTTTCTCAAACTCCGGGTCATCCTGCCATTTCTTCAATTCCAACTGCCGGTCATAGGCTTTTTCAATTTCCTTGATGGTTTGCAGCACAGCAGCATTTTCCCCTCGCAAGATGTCCAGTTCAGCCTTTAGATAGTCGTATTGCTGCCGTAGGTCATAAAAGGCCAGCAGGACGCCCATGCACTGGCCGATGTTGGCCAGCATATCCTTTTTTGTCCAGCGGCATACACGCTTTCCGGCTTCTGTTTGCGCCAGTTCCTGTTCGTAGTAGGTGAGATGGTAATAATCTTCCTCGTAGCCATCATATCCTACAGACTCGTAGCGGTTTCCAATCAGGGCGACGGTGCAGTCGTCAAAATATTCTGACAGTTCGTCATGGTCATACAGACAGCCGGATAGCTGCTCGCATTTTGCCGAAAGATCTGCAAAGGTCATTTGAAATTCCCATGCACGTTCTTCGTCGCCATCGAAAGCGTCCAAAATTGAATCTGTGCTCATGCTGTAAGAAACGTCGTCACACGCTGACTGGATTTCCGAAAGCTCGCTCGTTATCGTTTCCCAGCCCATCAAGGCCAGCGCGGGGCGCTTATATCGCAGGTTTCGTGCCTGCTCCTGTTTGGCTTCATCCTTCGTCATTGTCGGCGTCCCCTTTCAAGATCCAGACCTTGTGCGTTCCGTATCCTGCCCAGTGCAGGGCGTCATCATGGCTGCCGGGCACGGCCACGTCAAGGTGCTTTCCCTGTACGCCGGAGCCTTTGTCCTGTACGACGCGGACGCCGACGCCCTCGATGTAGATCACGGTGCCGAATGGCAGCAGGCTTTGGTCTGCCGCGACGGTCAGGTCTGCCGTGATAGGTGCGCCGCTGGCCGTGATGCCTGTCCCGGTTCCGCAGATGTGGGGGCGCTTCTCGGTGCAGTATGCCGTGCAGGTGTATTCGCCGACGTATTCGGCGGCCATCCCGGCGGGCAGGTCGCTTTCCGGCGCAGGCTGCTGGGTCGTGCTGTTGACCCGCTGCAAGTCCTCGATGATCTGTTCATCCTTCAAAGCCCGGTCTGACCAGTTCTCAAAGCGGGCGGCATAAATTGTGTAATAGGTTTCCAGCTCATTGATACGGCGGTTCAGGATGTTGCCCTGTACGGCCAGCGGGACAACTCCAGCCAGCAGCGCGGTCACAATGGCGGTCTGGATGCGGTTCATCAGCGGTACTCCTTTCCTGTGGCCTTGTCCTTGAAGATGACGCGGCCCACAACTTCCAGCCCTGCCAGATCTGCGGCCTGTTTGAGCGTCGCCATCATGGCGCTGATCTTGCGGCAGGCGGTCGGCTTCCTCTTTGGCGTAGATGTTTTTCAAGGCCGCTGCAGGTGTGGGGTCTGCGTAGTGTTCAGCATTGCGGTTCAGTTGCTCCATTTGTGGCGTCCTCCTGTTTTTGGGGCGGCTGCGGTAGGTATGCCCAGCGAATAATGTCGCCGTAGCTGTAAATCCTGTCCCACGGCCATTTCCAGCGGTACACTGTTTTACCGCGGATGATTGCCCGCTCGTAAATCATCGTGGTGACACGTTGCTCCGTTTTGAACATAACGGCGACGGTGATTTCGCCGTGACCGTTGATGTCGCCCGGAACGTGCGGCATTCCGTCTTCGACGTTCGTCCAAGGGTCAGGCTGCTGGGAGATGGTCGGGGCCTGCAAGATCATTGCCATGATCTTTGACACGATGATGCCCGGCGGCTGTTTGAGCATGGAGCCGACCTCGGTTGAAAGCTGCTCATATAAGGCAATGGCGTCAATTGCCCGCTGTTTCTTCATGGCCGTCCTCCTGTTCAGGCTTTTCGATACTGACTTCCATTGTGACCGTTTCGCCAGTGCGCTTCATCCACTGGTATTTGACGCTGGCGGCATCGTACTTTTTGAGGTCGGCCAGCATATAATCCCGGACGGCTTCAATGGTCTGCTCGTTGATTTCTGCCGGTCTCTTCTTATCGTTGTCGTAGGCTTTGGAATTTGCTTTAACAAAGTCAATAATGGTGGACAGGTCTTTGATGGACTGCTCGACCTTTGCAGCCCAGATACCGTTCAGGGCGATGATCTGCTCATTTTTAAGCCTTGTGCGCCAGCCTTCAAGGAAGTCCAGCAGGATATAAGCATCAATTCTCTTCCTCATGCTGTGGCTCCTTTCTGGTGTTCCACTTCCTGACCTCGACGGGAGATGCGTCAAGCACGAATCCATACCCAAGCGGGCACTTGTCCGTTTCGGTGTGCTTGTAGTAGTTCATGCGAAATTCCGAGATGACCTTCCCGGATGTCGTTTCAATGGGCGAAAGCTCCGTAATAAGTTGCAGATGTTCGCCGCAAAATGGACACGGATTCGGTTTTACTAAAGTGCATTTCATTCAGGATCTCCCTCTTCCGTTTTTTCCGGGTCTTCCGGCTTTTCCATCCAGTGTGTGACGTCGTCCAGAAATGCACAGGTGTTGGCGTCCAGCCACCTTTTGTGGATTTCGTGGTCAAAGAATCCCATCACAGAGCCGATGCCATCGCGGTACACAATGACGTCCCGGCTGTCCTCCGGCGGGTCGGCTTTGGCGTCATGCCAGCGCATACGGTTGGCAGTTTCCAGCCGCTTCATAGCCCGCTGCTGCTCCTGTTCGTCCTTGCAAAAGATCGTGATGTTGTAGTCATCATCGTAAAGTTCGGCTTTGCAGTTATCGTCAATGTAGAGAATAGAGTTCATTTTTTACTCCTTTGATTTGCTCGGTTCATGTGCAGGCATCCAGAACGGAAGATCTTGGGGGTAGAGTACGACGTTCTGCCAGAACGTAACATCGAGGCGCCTGCTTGCTGCTGCCCAAACGATTATGCCGCCCGTCCTATCTGCATCCGCTTCTGTCGGCGGGTGCAGCCTGGAATTCTGCCACTGTTGCGGCGTATTGTTGACTGCAGGCGCATTTTCTATCATCTCGATTTCGCTTGCTGCATCGCACCAACTGTGGCACTTCTGGTGACTGTATCCACCGGGGCAGTCTTGGCAGCACTTTTCTTTGAACGCTTTCAGAAGCGGCTCCCGCTCGATACAATCATCCATTCGCATCCTCCTTGAAGCTCCACATAATGGGTGTGTTTGCGCCGCTCCATTTTGAGCAAAGCGGCTCATAGCCACAGCCGATGCAGGCAGAGTGCAGCTTCAGCCGTGCCGCCTGCTGCGTCCTGCCTTTGCAGAACTGGGACAGGAGCTTGACCACTTTTTCAGCTTCCTGATAGTTGGCAGCACAGTTATAGCGGCAGCTTTTGGTCAGGGCGTCATAATCGCAGTCGTCGGAATATACGCCGTTTGGATGCTGGCATTCATCGCAGAGCATCAGGCGGCCGCCGCAGTAGGGGCAGGTGGCCTTGTAGCCGTTCTGCTCGACGTCCCAGACCATCGAGACCTCGTTGTCGCAGTTGGGGCAGACTTCCGTCACAAGGCGGCGGTCATCGTCCGGGCGGTCATTCAGATAGTTGCTCATCGCTGGCCCTCCTGTTGAAGTAGTCCACCGGGGATGCCCCGAAACAGTCGCACGGGGTATTGTTAAAGCTGACGATCGCGCCGCACTCCCGCTTGTTGGTGCAGGCGATGAAGTCAGGGCCTTTCTGCATCAGCCTGACCGTGACGGGTGCGCCGCAAAACGGGCAGGGCTTGCAGCCGTTTGAAACGTGTGCTTTCATTCGATCTTTTCTCCTTTCGTGACGCCGATGTCATATCCTGCGTCAAAATCTTCTGCAGTGACGCCGCAGTTCGCAAAGCCGCGGATAAAGGTTTCCTTGCCATGCTCGAAAGCCTGATCTTTGCTTGTTGCTGTGATCTTATAGAACGCTGCGCAATAGCTGGACGTGTTTTCCGGCTTCGGCAGGATGCAGACCTCATACCGCATCAGGCCAGCGTCCTGCATGGCCTTGACGACGGCGGCGCGTTCACCCCGCAGCTCGTCGATGTCATCTTCCAGCACCGGGGAGATATTCATATCACTGTGAATAAAGTTCCTCATATCGGCGTTGGCGATTTCCAGATCGCGGTCGATTTCTTCAAGGCTTCTCAATGCCGCATCCTCCCGACAAACGTCCCCGCGTACAGGCGCGGGCCGATGGTGTAGTGGTAGTATTCGTGCCCGCTCTGGATGCTGTCAGGCGTTCCGGGGACGGGCTTCAAGACCAGCGGATGCCCGGCAACGTATACGGTGTATTCCGCGCCCTGAACGAGATCTCGCATCCAGCTTTCGGCTGGCGTTGCGTCCTTGCTCTGGCCATCCATGCAGCAGATGGCCGCCCGGTCAGCCTGCAGTGGCATGGAAAATAAAGAGAGCTGCTCACAAATTTGTGTCATCACCAGTCCTCCATCCTATAAAGTCGCAAATGCAGAGGTTCTTCGGGTCGCAGCGGTGAAACATTTCTACGGACTGCGAAAGCTGCGAACCTTGAATGACTGGCACATAATCATCGTTATTTTTGAAAATATCGGTAAGCATCCATTCTGCGCTGTATGTCAATCGTACGTCGGTGATAATGAGCTGTCCGCAGTTGCGACATTTGAAGATGCGTTTGAAAACTCTTGCCATGTTGGTTCCGCCTTTCGTGTTCCCTGAAATTCCGCTACGCCGTAGTTGCCATCCTTGCAGCAGTGCATCTCGAACATGGTCGGCGTGACTTCCGGTGTTGAACAGGGCGTATCCAAACCGCTTGCCCGCATGATTTCATGGAGAGTGCCTTTCCATGCTGCGATCTCGCTGTTCGTTCCGCTGGGAGTGTATATTTCCCCGCAAAGTCGGCATTTGTAGACGTTTACATATTTCGTCAATGCCATATCAGCTCCACCTTTCTTCCAGACGGGCCTTGCATTCTTTGGACTTTGCCACGATGTAGTCGGCAAAGTCCTCCGGCGACATATCTTCCTGCAAAAAGCCCATCATCATCTGTTCGTATGCTTCGGCAATTTTGGAGAGTTTCGCGGTCTGCTCTTCGCTCAATTCCAGCTCTGCGGAAAAGTTATAGATCAAAGCTCCCCATGTGTCATTGACGCCGCCCAGTGCGATCTGAAAGCCGCGTACCTGATTCAGCCGGGCCATCTTGCGCAGATTCATTCGCTTGATGGTGCCGCCACAGATGGGGCAGCAGCCGATCTTGATTTTCTCGGGTTTATCCATTCTTATGGCCCTCCTGCTGGTTCTTTTTAGCGATGGCATCGGGCCAGAATTCAGGCCGAACATAATCGGCCAAGATACAGCCCTCGCCGGTCGTTGCAAAGATACAGCCGCCGGGTTCACATTCGGTCTGCTGCTTGCAGTAGTCGCCCAAATCCTGCGCCTGTGCAACAGCTTTGTCGTCAACGGTCTTTTTGCAGATGGAGTCGGTTTCAAGTTCAATGCGGTCGCGGGTGCGCTGCACTTTGTACGCCTTGATGGACAAAAGCACGTCGTTCGCGATGCTGTACTTCTTGATCAGCCACTTGATAGTGGAAACAAGGCCGCCCATGCAAAGCTCCAGATCGTCCTTTGCATTGCGGCTGTTGAAATGTGCTTCCTCTTTGGATGAATAGAGATTTCCGCTCATGTTCATCTGCGCCCTGCGGTACTTATTGATGCTCTTGATCGGAGCAGCCAGATTCCAGATGCAGGACAAAAAGCTGTCCAAGTTGACGTTATCATTGGTGTACGACCATGCAACGCCCGCGATGTTGTCGGCGTCCAGCGGCAGCAGATGCTCAAGCTGCTCGATCAAGAGCTCAACGTCCGCGATTTCCTCGGCGATGTGCTGCGGATCCCCTTCAACAACGGCCTGAATGAGTTCGGCCAGTTCTTCGGCGAATTGGTTCATCTGCAGGTGCTGGCCATAGTGTTTGGCGTTGTTCAGGTTCATGGTGGTGATTTCTTTCTCGATCATGGTTTACCTCCAATCAAATTCAAGGAAAAAGCCAAGGGCTTTCAAGACGGTCTCTGCGTCGTTCCACGACATGGTGGTATCTGCCGCAGCCTTTACAAACTTCTCCGCGTCGGCGGCCGGGTGTCTGTTTCCGTCCACGTCCTCAATGCGGAGTTCCAGCCCGATGCCGTCCGCGATCTTCAAGACCGACGACAGGTTCAGGCTGTGCCTGTTGGTGAGAGCGCGGCTCAGGTTCGCTTCTGTCCAGCCCATCTTCCGGGCCACCTGCGCCTGCCGCTGGCCGGATTCTTCCAGCAGGTTTTTGAGCTTCGTTCCGATGTACATTCAAAGCCTCCTTGTTTTTGAGTGAATTTGCATCTCGGTTGCGTCATTTACTCATTATTGTGAGTTGCAAGGGCATGAAAAAACAGGCCCTCATGCGATTTCGCGCATCAGGAAGTCCATGACCTCACGACGGTGAGCTTGCTTGCGGGCTTCCGCTGCTGCGGCTTCTGCCCTTTCCGCTTCGCGCTGCTGGACTTCGTTCCAGCGGCGGCGGTAGATGTACTGATCGACGGCGGGGGCAACGGCCTGCGCCAAGATTCCGGCGGCGATCACATAGCCAAACGGGGCGATACACTGCGCCTGATACTGGGAGTATCCGGCCAGCATGAAAAGATTGGTCATCATGGTTCTTCCTCCTGTAAAACGTAGGCGCGGGAGCCTTTCGGCTCCCCTGCCCGGTGTGCGGTTTAGTCCTCGGTGTCGCACTCTTCGACGGCGTTCTGGATGCTGTCTACTTCGTCGGGGGTGATGTAGCCCATAATGCAGAGACCCGTCAGGACGCCGTAGATCTGGCCCTCGTAGTAGTCGACGTCGGTGCAGGTTCTGGCTTCTTCCAGATCTCCGATCATGCGCTCCAGCTCGGTGATGTCGCGGCCATCGGCGGCCAGACGGTTCATAAGATTTTTCAGTGATTTCATGGTGTTCTCCTTTCAGTTTGTGAGTTGTGAATCACTTTGTAAGTATATTATCACTCATTATTGTGAGTTAGTCAACAGGTATGGAAAGATTTATCGATAGCTTTACGAGCTGGTTTATAGTTCTTTTATAGAGAGATATATTATCGTAACCTATACGTTTTTCTTCTAAGGTTAAGTATAATATTATCTTTACCACCACTACCACCAGATTCTGACAGATGTATCTATACGGTAGTGATACCGTATCACTCGCCGTAGTGGTGGTGGGGTGTCGATGTTTAGTCGTCCATGTTCTCAAAATAAAAGCGGATTTCGTCGGGTTTGTGGTAGTAGCTCTCCCGGACAGGCTCCTCCGGCATGACAAAGGAATCCCAGTATTTCATTGCAAGGCGGTACTGTACGGAAATTTTCGGCAGGCCCTGCAGGCGGGAGCGGAATGTTTCCAGATCGTCGGAGCCTTTGAAGCGGGCGCAGTCCGGGCAGGCGGCGACCCGCTGGCCCGGCTTTGCCTGATTCAGAAAGAAGTTCAGGGGGTCGATGACACAGCCGCAATATGCGCAGCGGCCGTGCGTGGCGTTGTATGCTTCTTCGCGTTTGTTGGGCATGATGTTATATCCTCTCTTAAACTAAAGGGCAAGCTCCGCGCTTGCAGAGCCTGTCCCGGCGTGGTGGCTGATTTACTCAGCCTTGTTCTTGATCTCCTCGCAGAGCTTCATCGCGGCCACAAAGCCAGCGCGGAACCCGGCGCGGGCCTGCGCCACGGCTTCGGCGCTGACGATCTCGCCGATGCGGATCTGGTAATCGGTAGGCAGCGAGGACTTGTCAAAGATGCTGTCCAGCGCGTCCTGCGTGGCCTTGTCGTGCTTGATGTCCCAAGCGGCGTCACTGTCAACGAGTTGGTCAAAGAGGATGTCGATCATGCTTTCCATAGGAAAAACCTTTCTCCCGGCTATATCCCGCCGGGCGGGCGTCTGGCGGCTTGTGTGCCGCGTTTTTATAGGCTCGCGGTGTTTGCGGGCCGGAGATAAGCATATCACTGATTCAGGAGCGTTCCATGGGCGTTGCGGCAAGGCTGGTCAGCGAACCAAAGGAAAAGCTGCTGCCGATCTGCAAATTCTTCCGTCCATGCGTTACCGTCGGAGTTATCGACGCCGATGTACAGCCCTCCCTCTTGGGTGAAAAATTTTCCTTTGGCCGCCGGGGCGCTTGGCTTCTGGATGACGCAGTGCAGGTGAAACGGCGAAACCTGGGTGGCGTGGACGATGGCTCCCATCTTCGGGCGGGTGTTTTCGTCGCCCACAGTGTGCATGACGCCCGCGATGATTGCAGATGCGTGTTCCATGGCGGTGTTCATCGCGGTGTTCGTGTCGGTGTAGTTGGCGCCGATGATGGCGCATTCGGCCAGATCGAGGTATTTCAAGAGGTTCAGGCCGCTGATGGCGTCCGGGGTCGCCGCGATGGTCAACTGGCCGTTGGCAAGTTTGAGGGTGATTTCAGCGTTTGTCATTTTCTCCATTTTTGATCTCCTTTTCTTTTTGGCTGGCGGTGGTGCGGAGCCGGGCCAGCAGGATGCCCGTTTCTGTTGCCTGCGGGTCGCTGCTGAACAGGTCGTGACGATTCATGTCCAGCCGTTCCTGCTTGGTGACGGCTGCAAGGTTATCCGGGTCAAGGTTCTGGCGGTTGCCGTCCTTGAAGATGATGACATATCCCGGCGGCAGCGGGCCGTGTTCCCTCTCCCAGATGATGCGGTGCTTCGGGGCAAAGTTGTCATTGCTGCCGGGGCGGGACTTCCGCATCCTGATCTTGACCTCGATGTAGCCATCCCGCGTTGTGCGTTCGTAGCCAATAGGCTTGATGTTGTGCGGGGTCTGGCCGGGCTTGAACCATGTTTTCTCGCAGCCCTGCGCGTGTACTCCGGGCTTTGGCCTGTATGGGCAGTGCCCTTTCTTGAAATATCCGGTCAGGCCGCTGTTCAGGCCGTTGCGGGCGTAATATTGCTTGATCTGCTCCGGGGTGTACTGGACGCTGAATTGCTCAAAGAGCTGCTCACACATCTGGCGGTGCCCGGTGCCCTTGTAGTGGGAAAAGATGTATTCCCGGACGTTGGCCGGGAAAGTCTTTGTCGGCTGGCCCTTGATCTGCCCGGTGCCCCGGTTGTTTTTCAGCTTGTGGTTGGCCTTATATGACTTCATGGACGCCGCGGTGAAGTTGGTGCCAAAAGCTGCGTTTGTCATTTCGGCCAGCTCAGACGTTGGCGTCCCGGCGACGTGGGCGGCGATAAAAGCGTGAACTTCCGGCTTAAACCTTTGTGCCATTGGTATCCACCTCCAGCATGGCGGGCATCTTTGCGTCCGGCGGCAGCTTCTCGTCTGCAAAGCGCATGGCCTGCAGGGTCAGCTTTCCGTTATTGACGATCTGCTCCGAAACCCGCGTGACGGCCTTTGTGCGGTCGATTTCCTGCTTTAGCTGCTCCGGGGTCAGGCTGTCGTCGGTCAGGCGCTCCAGCTGCTCAAAAAGGTAATTGTTCAGGGATGATAGGGTGTTGTTCATAAAAATGCTTCCTCCACAGTTTTGGGGATGTTGTTGCGCTGGATGCCGTATTCTGCGATCTTGCAGAACAGGTTAAAGGCTTCTTCATCCATGACGACCGCCTGCATGGTGGACATTGCATAGTCGTGGGTTGCTACCTGCATCCGCAGGGTCAGTGCATCGACGTTGTAGCCGTTGCGCTTCATGAGCTTGTACATCCCGGACAGGAAATAGCGACGGCTCCAGCCGAAATAGCTGCAAAAGCGGTCAACGTAGCCGTTGAGCTTCTGTTTCCGTTCCAGCTCTGCCCAGAGCCGTTCAAACATGGCGTTATCCGCAGGTGCGTCCCGGCCAGCTCCCGGTACGGAATAGGCCCCGGTCTTGCGGATGCTGGGCAATACCTCCGATGTGACCCAGCGCTTAAACTTCTTGGCACCGGGCAGCTTGCTTTTCAGCATCAGGCTATACAGGCCGCTTTCGTTGATGATGGTGATATTCTGCTTTCCTCCGGGGGTCGTCGATTCGACCACCCCTTTGTCTTCGTCGTCGATGTGCTTTCGGATTGCCTGCGCAGTGTCCGAATATCCCAGCGCCGTAGCTATGTCCTTCCCGACAAACCACGGCTCGCCCTCGATTTTCAGGCCGCGAATGTGCCCAAATTCGGGGTTTTCAAAAATTGCAAGGTCGTTAATGGTGATCTCCCCTTATTCGTAACCTTTACGTTCTCCTTTTAAGATTAAATTGATATAAACTTTAAGTACCACCAGTACCAGCACCAGATTCTGACAGATGTATGGATACGGTATCGGGCTGTGGTGGTTTGGCGTTATATCATGTTTTTTGCTTCTTCCTCGATCTGCTGCACAAGCTCGTCGTTTGAGAGGTCTTCGAGGGTCAGCCAGCGGCCATCATGCAGCCGCATGATAGCCCGGGGCGGGGCATTCTCTTCCCGGGCAAGTGAAACAATGCCGCGCACGATGTCCGCGCTTGTCGTTCCTTTGAGGATTTCCCACGCCCAGATGTATTTATAGTTCAATCTTTCACCGCCTTTTTATGATATTTCGGACCTGCTGGCAAGTTACCGGCAAGTTAAAGGGTATGGGCTGCGCTCTTAAAGCCGAATACCGGGACATAGGCATCCTTGCGGGTGGTGTCGTAGGCGCTGACGATGCGGTACTTGACGTTCGGGTTCTTGTTGCGATTCATCTCGCTGCGGTAGGCTGCCACGGCATTGTCGTAGGCACCGCGGCCAGTGTGGAAAGAATAGGTGCGCCAGCCTGTCACGTCGGTCTGACCGATGGGCAGGAACCCGGCCTGCAGAATGTAGGTTTTCGTTTTCATGTGGATGCTCCTTTCTTGCGGTTGGCTCCCGCGACGCTCCGGGTGGAGCGTTTCGGCTGCTGCCATGCAGCCATCATCAGGCGGGATTGCTTTTCCCTTTGCGAGAGATTACAACATCGTGTAAAAAGTTTCCGTCCGCATCGAAAAGACTTCCAACAAGAAATCCGCTGCCGGTCACTCCCAGCCGTCTAAGAGTGTTTTTTCTCAAGTGCCATACGGTGAGACCGTCATTGACCCCATCGGTAATCTGGTTGTATGTGCTTTCTGCAAGTGTTAGATGTTTCATTGTTCAGACCTCCAATCTTGCCACGACGGAATTATAAAAGCCCTTGTACTGCTCCTGCTCCTTGACGGAGTTGCTATCCGCACCAAAGTCCCAAGTGTACCGCTCAATCCATTTGTCACACTGCTGCGCCCTGTCCCTGAAATACTCAGCGATGTGGGTCTTGTCGATACCCTCGACAATCTCGATCTGTGCGTGTTCCTTGTTCCACAGCTTTGCGGTGGTGTACTTCTCATAGCCATTGACCGTGACCATGATCGGCCAGAAACAGACCGCATTTTTGGCCTTGCTCGGCTCGCCGTTGCGCTTGATCTTCAGCAGGCAGTGGTCTTTCCCGCACCAGTCGGGGTCTCCGTCGCTGTGCTCCACAAAGTAGAGTGCGTTGTCGGTTTTGAAGTACGCCCCGGTTATTCTTACGACGTCCCCGGTCTTGATCTCGATTCCGTTCTTGTCCAGCATGATTTTGTCCTCCTTTTTGATTACACATCAAAGCTGACCGAATGATATGCGAACCAGTGCCCGCAGCGGCGGTGCAGCTTGTACCAGTTTGTGAAGCGCTGCCCAGAGCAGTCATAGGCCGTCGGGTAATACTCGTAGTAGCGGTTCCACCGGAACCACTCGTCTGCATCGGCCTTGCTGGCCTTGTCCAGCTCGTTCGGGAGCTGCACCAGCTCAATGTAGCCATCAATGCCGCGCTCCTCGACAATGCGGCTGTCGGGTGCCGGGCGGTTGTTGTAGGCCCGGATCTCCTTCTTGATGCTGACCATAAAGGCAGCCAGACTGGACTTCTGTTCGGCGGTGGTGGTGGGAACGTCGTCCCGGATGAATGCCAGCAGGGTGTAAGCGTCTCTCAGCTTCTCGGCGTCGGTGATCTCAAACATGGTTTAGTCCTCCAATATTGTTTAGAATTCGTTGAAGTCTCCATCATCGAACAGCAGGCCGCTTCTGAATTTCAGGCTTAGCTTGCTTTCAGGGGGCTTGCGCTTGAAAACAGGCTTTCCGTTCACCAACTCTGCATACACGGAAAAGCTGCAGCGGGTACCTTGGAGAGTGATGTAAACGCCGTTCTCATAAGCACGGAGTTCGCCAAGTTCCAGTCCCCAAGAAGTGGTAAACTCAAGGTTTCTGCTCAACGCATTGTGGAGAGACGACTTCTTGTTGTCCGGCATCATCCTGAAGAGTTCCAGCGCTTGCTTCTCGCAGTGCACGTTTTTGATTTCCATGGTTCAGACCTCCTTCTTAGTAGCAAATCGTAGATTCATTGATGCGGATGAGCTTCCCGTACTTCTTGCCGAGCTGCTCTGCGCAGATGTAATTGTAGACGTCCAAGCGGTTTCTGAACTTCGGATCTCTGTCGGTGAACACCAGCGTCTCGTTTCTGAAGATTACCTCGAACTTCGTATACTTGGTCATTTGGTTTTACCTCCGTCCATCAACTGCCATTGTCGCTCTCTCATATTAGTGAGCTGTGAATCATTCTGTGATTATATTATCACTCATTATTGTGAGTAAGTCAACAAGTGTGAAAAGATTTGTTTCAAAAAAATTTGGAAATTTTCAGGCGACCATGCTGGCCTGCCGTGGATTTCCAAATATGCGCGGGAAGTGGGTTACTGTCTTAGCTGGCGTGACGCTCTTGCGCTCCCGGTACGTCCTTCACCCCTTGCCTTCCGGTCGTACTCCCCTCGCTGCTCTTTTATTGTCCTACTGTTGAACAGTATTTTCAACAGGTAAAACATCAATGTTTCTGTGGATACTTCTGCAGTTTTTGTGTTTGATGTCAACGAAAAAAGACACATTTCCCATGTTGCAAATGAGATTTCGCTGCATTATACTGTTAAACAAAAGAAAGATGGTGTTTTTTGATGTATGAATCGCAAAAAAGGGCCAGCGCCAAATGGGACAGGGAAAACATGATGATCGTCGGGGCAAAGGTTCGCAGGGAATTTGCAGCAGAGTTCAAAGCAGCCTGCAAAGCGGCTGGAACGTCGCCCAACGCGGTTATCAAAAAGGCTATGGCCGATTTTATCAAGTCGCACCGCGCCGATGGCGTGGAATAATACAGAGATGACAGGAGAATAAAATCATGATTATTACAACAACCGACACGCTTCAGGGCGTAGAGATCGCCGAATATATCGGCATTGTGACGGTCGCCACCGCTGCGGACGGGCCAAGCATGAAAGAGATGGTAAAGTGCAAGAATGGCGATTTTTCTGTTGTTGGGGAAAATGTAAATGCAGCTCTCACAGCAGATCTGACACGCGCTGGTGAAAAGGTTGGTGCAGATGCTATAATCGGAGTTCGCTTTCAGAATGTTGGGTTCGGAATGAAAACAAATTACACATACTCCATAGGCACGGCCGTCAAGCTGAAAAAGTAAAAAGAAAAGCCCCGGTGCCGCAGATTGCGGTTCACCGGGGCTTTGTTCAGTTGGTGGCGCTGGTGGCCCGATCTGCAAGGGCAATCAGGAAGTCCAGCTCCTTCTTTCGGAAGTTACTGCCGCCAAAGAGCTGCTCTATGATCTTCTCCCCTGCTGTGAGAACAAGCAGGTTTTCCGACACTGCGTAGTCGGTGATGACCTCCTGCTCCGGCTCCTCGTCCAGCAGCTCCCGCTCTGCGCGGTAGACACAGGCCATGGAGTAGTGGTCGGGGATGATGTACTCGCCGTTGCAGTCCTCGTAGAGCTTTGCACGGCGGGTCTTGCCGTGGCGCTCAAAGGTGACGGTCTTTGCGGTGCGCTTTATGATCTTGATGGTGGACAGGGTCTCATGGTCGCAAGCGTACTGGTCAAAGTAAGTGTGACCGACTTCAAACTTCTTCATGGTGAATACCTCCGAAACATAATCGAAATTGTGTTGCGTACTTCGTTCTTACAAGCCCATTATCACTTACTTTTGTGAGTAAGTCAACAGGCAAGATAATGATTTGCACTCATTATTGTGTTGAAAAGCCCGTGCAAAATGTGGAAAAGAAAAAGGCCCATCCAAGAGCGGAAATGCTCAAAGATGGGCCTTTGTTAAGCTAGGAGCTTTAATCGAGTTTTAGTCAAGTTTTAGTCAAGCTTTAATCAAGCTTGAAGTGACTTCAAATTGTAGTCAATAAAAAATCCCCCGATCTGCCTACCTGTGTACCCGGCGCGGTGCGTTGGGCTTCGGTCAGATCGGGGGATTTTGTGCTGCCGTGGCGGCCAAATGAAGAAAATCAAGAACGGGGCCGCCTAGACCGGGCGCACCGCTCTCTACAAAGGCCAGAGCCTTTCAAGTAGGTTCATTTTAGCGCAGCTCCTGCGGCTTGTCAAGCGGGGCAGGAATCGCGCGGCGCGCATTTAACACGCGCAAATCGCGCGTTTTGCGCTGATTTTACGCTGACTTTTTGCAAAAAGTGCGTTTAAGGCCGGATGCTCCCGGCATTTATGTCGGGAGCATACCATTTTCGTGAGGTGCCGAAAATGGTCATGTTTGCGTGACGGCACGAAAACGTCACATATAGGTCTTCTGGGCGCGTACCTGCGATTCGATCATCGGCTTGAGGTAGGCATCCACGTCGCCAAAGGTCTCCTTGATGAACAGGATCGTTTCATTGGTGAGGGACTTTTTAGCGGTTGCCAGAGCGTCGGCAAAGGCGCGTTTCTGTGCTTCCTCGTCAAACTTGTCCTGCTCCTTCAGGCTGTCAACGTAAGTCTGGTTGATGTCAGACACCGCGTTAGAAACGGCGTTTGCGGCGTTCTGGATGCAATGCTGCACAAACTGGTTATGCACATAGCTGTTGGCGATGCTGGCGGCCTTATTGATGCCCCAGCCGAAAATAACGGTCAGAGCGGGGATGCAGGCGGTAATGGCGACTTTCATAAATTCATCCATGATTATTCTCCTTTGGTTTCGTCGTCCGGCTGGCTGTCGTCTGCCGGTGTTTTGATCTTGTGCTTCTTGATGGTGGCCATCGCTCCAAACTCGACCATCCACGGGGATGCCATGGCGGCAATGGCCAGACTGTCCGGGGCGGTCATGCTGTGCCAGTAGATGGCCAGAATTGCGGCGTCCAGCACGGTGCACATGAAAAGACAATAGATTACTGCCTTATCCATAAAGCCGCGCTGTGACCGCCGTTTCTTGTGCTTATGGCGTTCATCGGCCTTGACGTTGATGTGAAGTTCCTGCACAGGTATCACCTCACAGCTTGGCAAGGTACTTGTCCGCGCCGGACAGCGTCCGCCACGATGCAGGGCCGCAGATGCCGTCCGCAACAAGCCCGCGCTGCTTCTGGGCACACATAAGGGCCTGCGTGGTTGCAGGCCCGAAAGTGCCGTCCTCTTTGATTTTGAGCAGCTTTTGCAGCATGATGATGGCGCTGCGGTTGGCTGCCCCGGTGCTACCCTGCCGGATGGTGGGCAAAATAAAGGCATTGTATGTGGTCGATGGATAGACGCCCGGCGACGTGCAAAGCCAGGTCGCTTTCCCGGCGCGGGTGTCCGCGTGGCACATGGCCGCCTTGGGGTGCCAGTAGATCCCGATGCCGCCAAAGCCGACGGCCTGCGCGATGATGCCCAGCGCTACCGGGGACACGGTGCGGTTCAGGGTGCGCCAGTCTGCGGCAAACCCGTACAGGTGCTTGCTGGTGCGGCTGCCGCCGACGGCCTTGCTTGCGTTGTGGACAATGCAGCGATACCCGGACGTGATCTTAAGAGGGACGCCCAGCACGTCCCGGATGCGTTGCAGCTTTTCCACAAGCTCCGTGTCGATCATCTGGGCTTCGCACTTTTTGCACTGGCATTGGAATTCGTCACGGGTGAAATTTTTGGTCAGTGCGGTGGTGTTGCCGCGCTTAAAGGTTATGATCATACAAAATCACTCCTCTCTGTTGTGGGTCATAAAAAGTCATGGCTTTCCAACAGCTCGTCGTACACGCGGTTGATGTTGGCAATGGCGTGGACGCACTTGCCGTTGGGGTAGTCATCGTGCGTATGGCAGTAGGTTTCGTAGTCCTTGATGGTGCCAAGGACTTCGTCAAAGTGTTCTTTGGTGTGGCGTCGGTCATGGAGCAGCTCATCGTTAAACCGCAGGATCTGCGTTCTCCAAAGGCTGGCGGTCTGCGCGTCGTCCTTCTTGATATGCTCGTTCAGCTTTTGCCGCGTTTCGTTCTGGCACTGCTGCATCGTGTCAAGGCGGGCCGTTACGTCGGAGTTCAGGCGGCTGCCCAAAAACTTCATAATGGCCGACCACGGATTGATCTTGATAGGCGAGATCTCGACAAGGGACAGCAGGATGATGACAGCAGGTGTGACCATGACAGGCCCCCATGCTTCCCAGATGGCTTTCAGGCTCATTTCATATCACCTCCCTTCTGTTCGGATTTGCAGCGCAGATCTGTGCCGCAGCCGCGCATACAGCAGTCCACCATCAGCACGCCGAATTCTGCGCGTTCTGTGGTCGTGTCCTCCCCTGCTTCCTCCAGCTTGTCCAGCAGGCTTTCGCAGAGGTCAGGCCAGCTTTTGTGCTCTTGCATTGTGGTTTTCCTTCCAGATTCCGGCGTCGGGCTGTATGAGCTTTCCGTTCTTCTTCATGGTGTCAAAGTAGATCAGGTTCAGGCGGCCGCGCAGGCTGGCACTGTCGGTGTGGTCGATCAGGCCGTTTATGCTGGCTGTGCGGCGGTCAAAGTCCTGTTTGCTCATCTGCCCGGTGGCGTACAGTTCAGTGATCTTTCGGACTTCCCGCTTCAGGCGTCCCGTGGTGGACTTGCGGAGCTTCATGTGGGTGGCGTAGATGCGGACGCCCACAAACTCAATGCCCTGCCGGACGGGCCGGATGCAGGTCTTGTCGTTCAGATCGAGGTGTAATTCATCGTTCAAGAATGCTTCAATTTGGGCTTTCCAGCTGTGCAGGGTCTCTTTGTCCTTTGCCAGTATGATTACATCGTCCATGTATCGGATGTAGTAGTGGATGCCAAGGGCGTGCTTTGCATACTGGTCAAGCTCGTTGAGGTATATGTTCGCAAAAAGCTGGCTTGTAAGGTTGCCGATGGGCATACCGACGTCATAGAGCCAGTCCCCCGGCGGGGTGTCCTGCGGAGCCTTGCCGCGTGGCAGGCCAAACGCTTGTGCCCTGCTGTTGATGACCATTTCCAAAAATGCCATCAGCTGCGGGTCTTTGACGCGCTTCGACAGGATCTTGAGCAGCTTCTCATGGTTGACGCGGTAGAAAAATTTCGAGATGTCCAGCTTCAGGTAATACCAGTCGCCCGGCTTGCGGCTGACCTGCCGCACCCAGTACTGGAGCCTTTCGGCTGCCCGGTGGCTGCCTTTGCCCTTTCTGCAGGCGTAGCTGTCCTCGATGAACAGCTTGTCGTAGATGGGGTTCAGGTACTGGTACAAGCTCCATTGGACGATCCGGTCGGGATAGCCAAGGGCCATTACAAGCCGCTTTTTGGGAACATACACCCACAGCTTGCGGTACGGGCCAAAGATATACGTCCCGCCCAGCATTTGCGCCTGAATTGCAAAAATGTTCCGTTCAAATTGTGCAGTAAAGGCCAGCACTTCGGCCCTGTACCGCTTTCCTTTGCGGGCATTGTGGTCGGCGTCGCAGAGGTATTCAAACTCCGTGATGACCTCCCAAGCATTGTTGACCGTATTTATATTTCGTGTCATTGATTCACCGTCGCTGCGCGTGACGTTCCCGCCTTCGCAGCAATACAAAATTCTTCCGGGTTGTCTGCCCGGAACGGTAAATAAGCTCCTTTAGACCCACACACCGACCGCAGCCCGTAGACTGCGGCCCTCATATCCGATGTGGTGTCACCGCACATAAAAGTGATAAGGTGTAAAGCGCAACGGCCCCCGATGTTCCAGTTCGTATTCGACCGCGGATTGTTCAGGTTCAAGTTGAACACGCCAGCGTTGCTGCCATTGTTCCAGTTGCCGCCCCGAATCGGGCACCGCTATATCTAGCCTATCCCCGTATATGAAAAGCGGCAGGTTATTTCAGCGTCTTTAGATAGCCGCCAAGTAACTTGCCGATTTCATCGTTGTATTTCGCCCAGACTGCGTATTGGTGCATAGTGAGCGGTGGCGGGTATTTGCCCCCGTGTAACTTTTTGTTCGCCGCCAGCCGCACAAAGCCGCGTAACACGTCGAGCTTGTCGTCCAGATTATTTGCCGTGGTTTTCCTCATGTGCCGGTTGTCGATCTGGATAGAGAGTTCATAGAGGTCTGTCATAAGCTCTTTGAGCTTGTCAGCCAAGGCCCGGTCTTTTCGCGGGAATTGCGTTACAGGCTCCCAAGCATAGAGTATCATTTCCTCGATTCTCTCCCGCAGATGGAACGGCTCATATTCTTTACCATCGCATTCTTCGGGCTGCTCCTGCTGGGGCGGCACTTCGGTTTTTAACACAGTCAACACCTCCAATAAAGTTCAGCGCGGCGGCCCTCTGGCCCACCGCGCCTTTGGGTTATTTGCTTTTGGCCCGCGCTCCCGCGCAGGCCGTCAGCTTATCAGGCTTCAGCGGGCAGCTCAACAAAAGCGCAACGGCCCCCGAAGTTCCAGTTCGTATACGACCGCGGATCGCCCAGGTACAAGCTGAACACGCCAGCGCTGCTGCCATTGCTCCAGCCGCCGCCCCGAACCGGGCACCGCTCCTCTGCACCGTTGTTGAACCAGAAATAATCGCCGCCATAGTTTGCATCGATGCCGTCGCCGGTCAGAGCGGTGTCCGGCATGAGAGCCAGAGACATCAGCAGCAGCTTTGCAGCGTCGCTCACGCCGGAACCTGCGGTGATGTCCTTGAACGAGCAGCCCCGGCCCTCGTCCTTCTGGTCTGCAATGGTGGTATCCCATACCGCCTTGCCGATCACGACGTTCAGCTTGATGCTGCCCTCGGTGGTGCCGTTGCCGTCCGGGGTGATCAGGCTGCCATCGCTGGCCTTGATTGCTTTCCATGCGCTGCCGGATGCTGCATAGGAGACGGTATTATCTGCGGAGTTGTTGTCGAGGATGACCTGCAGCTCGCCCTTATACAGGCGCAGACCCAGCACCCACTCCCAGACGTTGCCGTTCATGTCAAACGCGCCGTTCATCTTGCCGTTGTGGCTGTAAGTGACGGGGCCGGTGCCGGTCAGGATGCGGGCGGTCTTGCCGCTATCCTGAACGCCGGGTGCCGGAATGCCGATATACTCGGTGTCGCTGGCATCCTTGCCGTAGTTATTGTTGCCCTTGGGCTCACAGCCGTGCTTGTGGCACCAGAGAGCGACGGCGGCCCACTCTGCATTGGTCACTTCGTGCCAGCCCTTGCCCTTTGCCACGCAGGATGCGGCGAAAGAATCATAAGTGCGGCTGTTGGCAGGATCTTCTGCGGGCAGGCTGTAAGAGCGGCCACCATAGACAGCGCTCTGGTACTTGCCCAGCCAGAAACCAGCGATCTGCTTGCCGTTGACGCGGAATGCGGGGTGAATATCGGTGCTCTGGGTGGAGAGGACGTCACAGAGCCGGAAAGCCGGAATCCAGACGTGCAGGGACGGCTGATCGACGTCGTCCATCATCAGCTTGTTATCAGGGAAAGCGCACTTGACCGCGAAAGCGGCAGCGTCGAAATTGTTTGCCATATCTCATATCCTCCTTACAGGATGCTTTCAAAATCTTCGATGCTCCACAGGCGCAGGATGACCTTTTCAGTATCCAGCGGCAGGGTGCGGCGCTCGATGTGGGTGATGGGCGGGGTCTGCTCGCCCTGTGCAGCGTCGGTCTTCGGGTCGGTTTCCTCGACGGCGGCGGTCATGGCGTCGGTCTGGGCGGGGCCTTCGACCTCGACTTCCTCGTACTCATAGCCGGGGATCTCGACCTGCGCGACGTAGTACAGGCCATTATCGCTGTCAACGGCAAGGTTGCCCTGTGCGTTGGCGGTGATGGTTGCGGTTACGGTGTCCTCCTTCTGGTACTTTGCAAGGTTCATGACAAGGGTGCTGTCGGCAAAGTCCAGCTTGGTGCCGCGCAGCTCATACTCGATCTTGCGGCCAGTGTTCAGTTCTTCGATCTTCATTACTTGGTACCTCCCGTTACTTTGATGATAACGACAACGGATTTTGCGCTGCCGTCGTGCCGGAGCTTAAAGCCGTTGGCCAGCTTGTCCTTGACGGTGATGTCGCCCAGCGTACCGCCCGTGTAGCTCTTGACGTAGACGTCCACGTCGTAGTTGGTATTCTTGCGGGTGGTGGAGAGCGCCACGGCGGTGTCCTTGATGCAGAACGGCCATTCGTCCGTGCCAGCGGTCAGCGTGACCTGTTTGACCTCGGCGGCGGTGTCCTTTTCCAGCGCGGTCAGGCGGGCGTCCTGCTGGGTGTTCAGGGTCTTGATGGCAGAGATATCGGCTTCATGGTTGTCGCCACGATTCTCCATCCTGTCCAGACGGCGGCCATGCCACTGGATGATGGTCTGCGCGATCTTGACCGCGATGTTGGCATCATGCAGGCCGACTTCCATGCGGTTGAAGTTGGCGGCGCTCATATTGGTGCCCTGCTGGACGACCTTGCCTGCGCGGGTCATGGTGTAGGTGCCATCATCGTTTTTGGTCAGGTTGTAGACGTTGGACGGGGTTACAGCGTGATCTTTCCAGAGCAAAAAGTTAAACATAGATTTTCACCTCCTTTCGGTTAGACCAGCTCGTACAGAGGAAATTCCCAGAGGGTAATAACACCCTGCGTGCTGTTTTTGATAAGGTTCTCGCTGATCTGACCAGCGATTTCGCCGTCGGAATCGACGATGCGAACAGCGGTAATGGTGAGGGTCGCGCTATCCTGCGTCTGGCAGACGACTTTCAGGGTGTTGCCCTCGATGGCTTTGGACGTGATCATGGCGTCATACCAGACGCCCCCGGCGTAATACTGGATTTTAGCGACACGCCGCAGCCAGTTGTTGCGGATTTTGTTCAGGAAGTTATCATTCCAGAATAAAGCCATATAGAGTTACCTCCTTAACTTTGAGATGCGAAATCCTGCCCACAAAGCGGGTAAGTTTCCGCGCATTCGGTGACGGTGTAGCCAACGCCTGTGACGACGCGGGCGGCATTGCCCAGCATGGCAGGCTCCGGGGTCTGCCCGGTGGGCATATCGGCTTCTGCCGTGCTGGGGTATTCGGTAATGTGGGGCGTGTGGGCGGTCTGTGTGACCGTCGCCCGGTGAATGTAGGCGGCAAGGGATGCGGGTTCCGGGTTCGTGCCTGTGGGGTTGTCCACGTCAGCAGCCTGCTTGTAGTCCGTGATGACGGGCAGGCGGTTCGTTTCCGTGACGGTCTCGGCAATGTAGTACGCGCCTTTGGTCGAGACGTCCGGCTTTGTGCCTGTGAGGTCGTAATCAAAAACATAGTTGGTTTTTCTGGTCTTGACGACGACGGCCCGCTTGTAGGTGACAATGGGCGTATAGGCAATGTGTCCCGGAATTTTACGGGAGAGCAGCTCCAGAATATCGCTCATGTAGAGGGTAGCTTCATCGCCGCGCTCGAAATTGATGTACAGCATATTGTTGCCTGCTGCATCGAACGGCTCAAATTTGACATCAACGTCTGCGTTGGTGTAGGCGTTTATCATCTCTTTCAGCAGGGTGGCAGAGACCCGGCCAAAACCTGCAAAAAAGGATTTGATAAGGCGGCGGCGCTCGTCCAGCGTTCGGGTCTTGTCGAGGTTGATACTCAAAAAGATCTCCATCTGCCGGACCGCGGCTTCGTCCATGAAGTCGATAAAGGCGTTATTATAGACCTGCTCAATCGCATCTTGGGTACCGTCCAACAGCTTGCCGTTGGCTTTGAGGATGGCGTTCATCTCCCGGACTTCGCGGTAGTAGCGCGGGTAGTAGGAGATCAGCTCTTCATAGCAGTCGGCAAAATCTCGGCTGTAAAACTGCTTGCGGTCGATGGTGCGTTTCATGTGGTCAGCTTCACCTCCCCGGTCACGGGGATGTAATCAGCCCCCGGCTTGATATTTTCGGTGCCGCCGTTGATGGTCAGGTTCTTGTAGTCCACCACGCTGTCCATCTCGATGATGATAGCGCCGATGCGGGCGGCGCGGATGACCACATCCTCGGCGGCTGCCGTTGTCAAGACGGTCTCTTTGAGGTAGGCGTCAATGGCAGTCCTCGCCTGCTCCTGCACCTCTTGCGGGGTGAATCCGCTGGCAAGGTCGGCTTGGAAAGCGACGTCGATTTTTGTTTCGCGGGCGGAAACGGCGGTGAAGTGTGCGCCAAGGTTTGCGACGCCCTCGCCCAGACCGTCGCCGACGGTGTAGGTGTAGCCGTCCACGCTGGCGGTGTAGCCTTTGGTGGCCGGGTCGATGTACTTCTGGACTTCTGCCACCTTCTCGCTGGAGCAGGCGCGGCCAGAGGAATCAATCAGCACCGCCTTGACCGTGTTCGGGCCGTTCCACAGCGGATAGATGCGGGCATGGCCGATGCCGTCAATGGATTCGCACCACGTTTTGTAATGCTGCTTGTTTCCGTTCTCGGCAGGGCCAGCTATTTTTTCCTGCACACGGGTACGCAGGCTCTCGTCGCTTTCGCGGTCGGTGCCGTTTTCGTAGATTTCGCCGAATTTGGAATTCTTCATGCCGTCGATCTCGTTCACCGGGATGGCGGCGGTGCCCTCGTAGATGGTGTTGCCAGCTTCGCCGGGGACTTCCGCTTCGAGGTAGTACTCCCCTTCCAGCGTGTTGTAGTGCAGAACAAAATACATACCGTTGTTGTAGTATCTCGCCCCGGTTTCCGGCGTTGTGCCCTCGTAGGTAAAGCGGTACTTTGCCGGGGTCGCTGCATGGCGGGTCATGCCGTACTCGTTGGCCTTGTCGTCCAGATCGTCCCCGGTAGCGGTGGAGATGGAAACAAGCCTGCGGGCAATGTCAATATCCGCGTACAGCTTGGCGATTTTCAGGCAGGTGCCCGAAACGGCGTCGTAGAATATAGACCCCTGCCGGGTGTCGATTCCGGCAGCGTCTGCATCGCTCAAAACCTCCTGCAAGAGGTTTTCAAAGGTTCTGTCTTCAAACAATTAGATCACCTCCTCCACTTCAATTTCTCCGTAGATGGTGTCAGCGGTAAATTCGATGTGCGCCTGATCTTTGTCGAACGTAATGGTGAAGTCGTGACATTCGAGGATGCGGCTATCCGGGGCCAGTGCGTCTTTGACAAAGCCCTCGATGACGGACTCTGCATATTCGCGGCTGGCGTCCTTTGCGATTACGGCGTCCTCGATCTCGCTGCCGTACTGGTTATCATAGATCAGGCACTTGAAACGCGGGGTAATGATGGCTTTTCGGATGGCCTGCTGTACAGCTTCGAGGTTGTCCACAAAGCCGACGATCCTCCCCGCGTCAAGGTCAAGGCGGTATGTGCGGGACGGCTTTTCCTGCGCGTCCTGCACCTCCGCTATGCCAATAGGGATGTATACGGCCATATCAAATATCCTTTCCTGCTACCTGCCCGGCGACGCGGTCAAGGACATAATAGACCTTGCCGTTGTTGAGCGACAGCAGATAGACGATATCATCCTTTTGCAGATGGTTGTAGACCTTCAAGGTCATCTTGTAGGCGTTGAGCTTTTCGAGGTAGTGCTTGTGCTTGACGTTGGTCGTCGGACCGCCCCGGCTGTCGTTGTGGATGTGGCCGCCGTCCATTTTGGTATAGGTTTCGTCGCGCAGCTCGCCCTTGTCGCCCATGGTATAGTCCGCGTGGGTTGTGTAGTCCGTGAGGTGCCACGGCACAACAAGCTGGTTGCCGGAGATAATGAGCTTGCTGTCGTTGACTGCGGTGATCTCCAGTGGGTCATCCTTGGTCACAGTGCCCTGCAGGATGGTGGAGCCGACCGGAATCATCCCCTGAAAGAGCTGTTTCAAGCTGGTTTCGTTCATGGTCAGCCCCCTTTCTTGACGTCTGCCGCCGTTGTGAGGGTGACAGACATTGTGTGTAGATTATCCTCAAAATAGTGGTCGTCGTCGTCCACATAGTAGGCGCGGTTGATGTTCAAGTGCGGGATGCGCACCAGAATGGCCTTGCCTGATATGACGTCGGCGTCGCCCAGTGTGTTGAGGTCGATGTTTTCTTCCGGGTCGTCCAGCGTGTCAAGGACGCTGGCAACAAGGTCTTTGACCTGCGGCGTGGTGAGTGATTCATCCGGCTGCTGGATCTCCTGAAAGATGCCGATCTTCTTTTCAAGGGCAGCGTTTGACTTTTCGGCCAGCGTGGTGCCCTCTTTCGAGATCATCTTGACGCGGGTCTTGATGTTCTCAATGCTCTTGGTGTAGGAATATCCGTACAGGTTGGCGTCGCCGTCCACGACGTAGGAAATGACCTGATCCTTGCGTTGCAGCAGGGAGAGCTTGCCGCCGTCGCTGCTGACATAGTGCCGGGTTCCCGTTGCCTTGTAGTCAAGGCTCAGGGCGTCCAATATGGCGTCCTGCCCGGTGGTCTTGCTCTTGGTCAGCTCCGGGATTTGGTAGGTGCATTTTGCGACCGTTCCAGTCGGGATGCCGAATCGGGAGCAGACGTCGGCGAATACCTGATCTGCGGTCTTGTTTTTGTAAACAAACGTGTCCTTGTTGTTGGCAAGGTAGATGCCGTTATCGTAGGCGGTGAATTTCAGATTTTTCTTGTTGCCCTGATTCTGGTTCAGCAGGATACCCCGAAAGCGCTCCTTGCCGTCAACGAGGAAAATACATTGGTTTCCATCTTCCACGTCGATGCCGCTGCGGGCGTGCTTGTAGCCGTCGTCGTCGATCATGGTCACGGTCAGGGTGCGGGCAGAGCTGCCCTTGCGCCCTCTCCAATGGACAGACTTGACAAGGGCGGTCATGTCGGTGGTCTTTTTGTTCTGAACGATCAGAAGCTGGATTTTTGCCATGCGCCGCCCTCCCCTCACGGAATCTTCAAAATCTGTCCGGGGTAGATCAGATTCGGGTTGCTGCCGATGACGGATTTGTTCGCGGAATAGATGTCGGTGTATTTGGCACCGCTGCCGTACAGGCTCTTTGCGATGTTGTACAGGCAGTCGCCCTTCTTGACCGTGTAGGTCTTTGGGGTGGATGCACTGTCAACACGGGTCGTGACGTCCTGCACCGTTGCGATTAGGGCAGAGCTGACGGAAACGGTTTTCAATGAAACCTCCTGATACTCTTTCAGGGTGATGTCGTAGGAGTAGGTGCCCACGTCGCCGCCGCTTTCGGAGTAGTTGAAGCTCTCGATGGTGCAGTACAGATTGATAAACATACCCGTGCAAATAAAATGGATGGGTACGCGGCTCTTTTTCCAACGCTCGATCATGCGGATGTACAAAATCGGCGGTACGGCAATGATGGATTTCATGCCGGGGAAAGAGTGCGCCGGGAAGAAGCTGGAAAAGCTGAATTGCAAAGCCGGGCGGCTCTGCATGATCGTGACCTCTCCAAGCCCGGTCAGGTCAACGCTCTGGTTGTTGGAGCCGTTTTTTACGGAGAATTTTTCAGGCAGCACGGGGAGCCTGATTTTTTCCTTTTCGGCGTTCCATGTAAACCAGATCTGGTAGTTAATACTCATACGAAAGCTGGCCCTCCTCGAAAATCTCCTGCTTGATAATGCCCATCAGGACAGGCTTCATGTTGTCGGTCAGCAGTTCCAGCACGTCGCTTTCGGTCATGCCGCCGCCAGAGCCGCCAGAGACCGTCACAGCGCCCTTTCCTACCAGTTCGAGGATAACTCTCTTCACTGTTTCGGCGGGCGCGTTCTGGGCGTTCTGCGGAGCCGTTGCGACGGGCAGGACGTTGAGAGGTGCAGGCTCGACGGGTTCCGGGGCTTCAGATGCGGGCACGGCGGCGGCCGTTGCCTGCTGTTCGTCGGCTGCGACGGGTGCGGTGGGCTGCTGGGTCAGAATATCTTCCAGCTTCGTGAGGTCGTAGGTCTCGGTGCCCCCCTGCGGGGTGGCAGTCAGGCCCATGTAGGCCGCTTCAATTTCCGGCAGGTCAGAGTTCTTGCCGGAGAGGATGTCAGCAACCTTGCCCATCGTGGACGCCAAGAGAGATTCTCCCGGCGCAGGCTCCGGGGCATCGATGGAGATGCCAGCGAGAGCCTGCAGGAATTGGCTGAACCTCTTTTCGGTCCCGGCCTGCTCCTGCGTGATGTGGCTTTCGACGCTGTTGTCCGTGGTGTAGCTTTCAGCGACGTTGTGGCTGTCCACGGTCTGTGCGCTGTTGTCGATGCTGGTTACATCGTGGCTATCGTTCAGGACGCTGGCGTCGGTGAGGTCATGGCTATCCGTGACAGAATAGTCATTCGCGGTGTACTGGTTGGTTACATCGTGGCGGTCGTTGTTGGTCGTGTGGTCGTCCGTGACGGTGTTGTAAGTGGTTTCGGATGCGGGCGCTGCGGTGGCCGTTGCCGGGGCGTCATCGATGCCGTTCAGGGCGTCGATGATCTTCTCAGTTTCCTCGGTGGGGAAAACGGTGCTCCCCTGCTTGCCAACGATCAGCTCCGGGCCTTCCTCGCCAGCGATGAACACATCTTCGGCGTCGGTCGTGCCGCCAGCATGGCCGGGCACGGTGGGCGTCGGGGTGGTCGGTGTGTAGGTGGAGCTGTTTTGCAGGGCAGCGGCCACGGATGCGGCCACGTCCTTTGCGGCAGCTACGGCGTTCTTCTTGCCGTTCTTGATGCCCTGAATGTAGCCGTCAAGGGTTTTTTCGGCCTGCGCCTTTGCGTTGAGGGACATATCCATGCCCTCGACGGTATCAAGCATTTTCCGTTCAAACTCGTCGAGCTGTTTTTCGTAGCCCGTCACCCAGTCTGCGGTGGCCTGCGCGGCTTCGTCCTGCTTAGCGGTGACGTCGGCCAAGGTGTTTGCCAGCTTGGACACAGCGTCCTTGTTGCCGCTGTTGATAGCCTTGACCATGCTTGCAGCCAGACCTGCGGCCTGCTCGCTGCCGTCCTGCACATAGGACATCAGGGCCTTGTAATTGTCCTCGGTGATGCCCAGATCCTGATAAGACGTGCCTTTCAGGGTCTCAATGTTTGCGGTATAGGTGTTCCAGTAGTTGAGCTGGGAATCCAGCGCGGCCTGTGCGGCTGCGACGCTGGCGTTTAGGTAGTCTTCGGACTTGGTGGACGCTTCATCAAATAACCCAAACTGGCCCTCAAAGCTGTCCTTTGCGGCCTTGTAGGCTGCATCGTAGGCTTCGCATAGCTTTTCCACGTCTGCCCGGACGTCGTTATAGGCTTGCGACACGGCTTCCTGCTGGGAAACGATCTCGCTGCCCGCGGCTTTGGCGTCCTCGGCCTGCTGGGTGTAATACCTGTCGATGACTTCCAGACGGTCAGATGTGTCGTCGAGGGCTTTTTGCAGCTCGCCCTGCTTGTCCTGATACTTTTGCAGCTCCTCGTTGGCTGCGTTGAGGTTTGCGGCCTGTTCAGACCACTGTGCGGAGATGGTGGCCATGCCGGTGGGGTCTTGCGCATACAGGTCGGCGATGTAGTCATCATAGACCTTCTGCGCTTCGTTCACGCGCTCCTGCGCGGCGGCTATGGCGTCATTGTTTTCCTTGATGGTTTCCTGCTCGGTGGCCTGCTGTTTCAACAGGTCAACGTATTCCTGATACTTCTCCTTCTGGAGTTCCTGTTCGGCCTGCTGCTTTGCCATTTCCTTGACGCTGGCAATGGCCTTGCTCTGGTTTTCGGTCAGATCTTCATAGGTGAGGTTCAGGCCGTCAATGCTGCCGTTCAGCTCGTTGATGATGGTTTCCATCTGGGCTTGCTTTTCAGCGCTGTTCCCGGTGGAGCTTGCCAGCGCATCGAGCTGGGCGGCCAGTGCAAGGTTTTCGACCTCGCTGTTGTGGATGGCCTGCGTATTGCTGCCAAAGCTGTCGATCAGGTCGTTGTGCTTGCTGATTACGCCGTCGAGGTGGGACACATATTCGTCCACGGACTGCTCGTTGTTTTCCAGAGAGCCGGAAAGCTCGTCGATGCGGTACTTCAGGGCAGATGCCTGATCGGACGTGTCGCCGTAGGTGCGGCAGGTTTTGTCGTACTGCTCTTTGAGGGATTCCAACTCCTTTGTCTGGGCGGCGGTGGTGGCCGTCATGGACATGGCTTCGTCGTAGGTGTCCTCATACTTGTTGCCCAGCATGGTGACGGCAGCAGTCACGGCTGTCACGGCGGCTGCTGCCGCCAGCAGGCCGGGGGCAAATGGCATCATGGCGGTCACGAATGCTTTGACGGTTGTGCTTGCGAAAATAAAGGATGCAGAGACGCCAGCGGTGCCGACGGCAACGGCTCCCAGACCTGCGCCGACGGCGGTCAGGGCCTTTACCACGTTGGGGTGTTCGGAGAGGAAGTCGCCCACGCTGCCCCAGAGTTCGGCCAGTTCAGCAGATGCGTCATGGATGGTTGGCTCCAACGTCTGGGTAAAGGCAACGGTCATTTTGTTGTTGGCCTTTTCCCATTTCTCGGACAGGCTTTCGCCAGCCGCCGCGGTGCGTTCCAGCGTCCCGGCTGCTTCATCCAGAGATCCCGTCAGGGTGTCGGTGGTGATAGCGCCGTCCCGGATAGCCCGTGCAAAGTCCACGCCGACCTTGCTGCCAAAGACTTCCACGGCCTTTGTGGTGGCTTCGGAGCTGTCCTTCATGGTTGCAATCTCGGTAATGGTGTTCTGCAGGGCTTCCTGTGCATCCAGACCGTCGGCGGCAAAGTTCTTGACGGCGGTTCGCATGGCTGTGATGGTAGAGGTGCCCTCGACTCCGTACAGCTCCATCTTTGCCAGTAGGCCGATGGCATTTTCCAGCGACAAGCCCATCTCCTGCAAGGACGATGCGCCAGTGATAAGGGTATTGCTCAGGGTCGTGACGGACAGGCCGGAGATCTGCCCAGCATAGGCCAGATCGTCAAGGACGCTGGGGAGCTTGCTTGCATCCTCGCCCCACTTGTTCATAATCTTTGTGACAAGCTGGACGGAGCCGACGACCTCCTGCCCGGTGATATCGGCAAAGTCGAGAAACTGCCCGGTGACTTCCGAAAGCGTGTCCCCGGTATAGCCCAGACGGGTGTTGATCTCGCCGACCGCCCCGGCCACGCTGGAAAGCGCGTCGTCGTTCTGGGAGAATGCTTTAAGAGCACTTGCGCCCAGACCGTCAAGGGCGTCCCCGGTGGCACCAGTGGCGTTTACGATGATTTTCTCCGCGTCACTGTATGCGTTGGTCATATCGTAGACCGCAGAGGTGATCTCCTTGACCGTGGCCGTGATGCCCGCCGCCGCCAGTGCCTGCGCAATGGTGGTGACGGCTTCAGTTCCGGTCTTTGCGGCCTTGTCGGCTTCATCGCTTGCTTTCTTGGTGGCCTTTGCCAGCTCGTCGGTGGCGTCGCTGGCCTTGCCGTTGGCTGCTGCCAGCGATTCGGATGCGTGGCCGACCTGTTCCGCTGCCGCTTCGAGCTTGCCAAGGTCATCCGTGCCGGACTGCATGACGGCCTGATAGTTCTGCATGGCAGCATCAGCATCAAGCTGCGCCTGCGCCAGCTCCTTGAGGGCTTCGGCTGCCGCGTCGCTGGCTGCTTCCAGCTCCTTTTTGGTGTCCGTGGACAGCTTCTCATTCTGCATGAGTTCGTCCAGCTGGTCATCCGTCTTTTTGATGGATGCGGTCAGGGCGTCATGGATTCCGGCAGATGCTTCGACAGACTTCGAGAGGTTGTCGGACGACTTTTCGCACAGGGCCATCATGTCGTTGAGGTCGTCCAGCGCTGCGGTGGATTTCAGGCCCATATCGACCAGTTCTTTGGTTGAGTATGCGGCTTCAAGCATGGTTTTGTCATAGCCGCCGACCGCATTTGTCCAGTAGCCGGTTTTCTGGGCGGCTTCGTCCGCTGCTGCGCCGTACTGATCTAAGATGTCGGCCAGATCTCCGGCGGCAGAATCCGCGCCGCTAACGGCCTGCTCGATGCTGTCGATGGATGTAGCCACGCCGTCGGCAGCAGTAACGGCATACGATGCAGAGGACGAAATAGCGTCCATAGCTGCGCTTGCTGCGTCGCCTGCGGATTCCCATTTGTCCAGCATGGTTTGGCCGCCTGCGGCAAGGTCGGCCATCTTCTGGCTCATTTCGTCGATCATCTGGAATCGGGCGGTTAAGTTTGCCATTTAGTCCTCACCTCCTTTGGGCTTCGGCTTGTATCCGGGCTTGCTCCCGCTTTTCGTCGGTAACAAGCTCAGATGCGATGTAGAACAGCTGTCTTCTGCGCGGCATGGCGTCATACTCTTCCGGGCGCAGGCCGTGCCGCTGCCAGAGCGTGTGCGCCCAGTAGCCATCAGAGCCAGCCGCCCGGATCAGTTTTTTGCTTCTTCGAGGGTCTGTGCGTCATCCGGCGCTTCCATCATGCCAAGGGCCTGCATGACGCGCTTGACAACGTAGTCGTACTCGTCGTGATGGCTGAAAACGTGCAGGGGCATATCGGTGACATCGACGCACTTGTAGTAGGACATCAGCTCCTTGTCGTCCAGCTTGGGGTACTGCAGGGCGGCCACGATGATGTGGCGCAGGGCGCGGGCGTTATCGCGCTCGGTCTTCCAGACCACCTCACCGCCGTTGACCAGCGGGTTGCCCTTCTTGTCGGTGGCAATGCTGCGCTTGCGGTAGATGGCGTTGATCTTGTCAATCTCCTGCTGGGGCAGCACCTTGACCTCAAATTCGATGACGTTGCCGTCGTCGTCCTTAAAGGATTCCGGGGCGGCAAAGGTCACGATCTCCTCCTGCTGGGGACGCATGAAAAACTTCAGATTCTTGTTAGCAGTAGCCATAATATAAAACCTCCATAAAAAGAAAAACCCGCCCCTTTCAAACGTGATTCGTCAAAAGGGGCGGGTACATTCAGCTTGTCGTTATAATGTTTTCACAGCGGTAAAAATCGCCCTTTCTCACCACTGCGGCGGCTCTTAGATAAAGTCGCGGGCGTTAAAGGTCAGGTTGTCGGTCACGACATCGCCGTTGCTGTCCAGAGCGGTCAGCGGCATTGCGCCGGTCGGGACGCAGCCGACAAAGGTACAGACGTCGTTGCCGTACTTGTCAAAGAAGTCGGAATCGCAGTCGTCCATAATGCCCTGAATGGTGATCTCCGGGGTCTTATGGGTTCCCTGATACTTCTTGATGACCTCTTTAATCCAATTGTTAGAGCGGTGGCGGGACAGGGCAACGGTGATGTTGTAGCCCAGCCAGCGGGTACTGTTGGAGTAGTCGCCCAGCTGCTTGCCGCTCCAAGTGTCGGGGGTAAAAGTGCCGGTCGCGCTGACGGAATCGGCGGCTTCGACGCCGTCGATGAAGATTTTACCCTGACGGATAGAGATCGGGCGGGTGTTAAAATCCATGATTTATGCTCCTTTCCGCTTAGTGGGTGTGGACAGTAAAGAACAGCTTCTCGGCGCTGTCCACAGGCTGCAAATTGACGTCGAAATAGGTCTTGTCGCCGTAGGATGCGGTGCGGTCAACAAGGAAGTCCGCGTCATAGTCCACGTTGGTGATTGCGCCGACGTCCTCAAACTGCTTCAGGATGGATTTGCCGACGCCCTCCATGATGTCCCAGCCGGTGGCGCTGTTGGCGTACTTGTTCGGCGGGAAGTTGAGCTGCACGGATTCCTGGAAAGTGTCCAGAACGCGGATGACGCGGTTCTTGCGGTAGGTTTCATCCTTGGGCTGCTTAAAGCTGGTCAGGCTGTTGATGTCGTACTCGGCGACGATCTTGTTCTCCTCGGACACAGAGAAAGCGAAATGACCCTCATTGATGGCGGCCACATATTCCTCATGGGTCAAAGCGGGGTTCAGACCGGTGGCTGCATCGACGACCTTGTAGGTCAGGCTTTCGGTGTAGGACGCACCAGCGGTAGCGCCAGCTACCCATGCACAGGCTTCGGCAGCGGACAGCTCGTCGTCGCCGATGGTATAGCCATTCTTGACGGAGATGACGCCCTCGTAGTCTGCGGCAAAGTTGGGCATAACGGCCTGTACGCCGCGGCCCATGTTCTCGCGCAGGTACTTGATCTTCGTCTTCATGGCGGTCTGCAGGCTGCTCTCGGTAGAGGGCAGGACGACGGCGTTAAACTTAACGCCCTCCAGCGTGTCCATAAAGGCGGTGACGTCGGAGTTCTCGGCGGTTGCATCCGCGCCGCCGGTGATGTTCAGCGCAGGGATGGCGGCCAGATTGCCAGAGCCGGTAAAGGTGACGTAATCGCAATTCTTTGCAATGAGCTGCTCAACGGTGGTCAGACCCTCGTAGAATGCGACGGTTTTCCCTGCCAGACTGACGGTGACGTCAAAGCCGCCAACGGGGTTTGCGGTGATGTTGACGGTCAGGGCGTTGCCACGGCTGCCGCCGTACTTTGCGGTAGCGGTCAGGGTGGGCGTGGCGGCGTTCTTTGCGGTAGCCTTGGTGCCCTCCTTGACGATGTAGACCAGCACCTTGCTGGCGTTTTTGAATGCTTCGCGGATAAGCAGCATCTGACGGTTGGCGTCGCTGTCATACACGCTAAAGCCCAGCTTTGCGTATGCTGCATCCGGGCCAGCATTGGTCAGCTCGATGTAGGAGCCAGCCGGGCCATACATGGGCTTGATGATGGGGACGACGACAGTACCGCGCTCACTGGTGCCGACGGTATCGGTCCGCTCGCTCTGGAAATTGATGTAGGTGCCGGGACGGGTCTTCCCGGCCAGCTTGTCAAACTTGCCACCAGCCATTATTTGACCTCCTTTGCGGCCCATGCTTTGATGTGGGCCTGCACTTCCTCTTTGGTGTACTCGCCGTCGGGCAGATCAGCGGTCGCGCCTGCAAAGGTGCAGGTGGACACGTTAAAGACCGCGCGGCAGTTCTTACGCAGGGATTCCAGCGGGAATTTCGCTGCGCCCTGCTCAGTGGTTGCTTTGGTTGCCATAAAAGACCTCCTGTTTTATTTCGGATGCCGGCCTGCAAAATCCGGGTTCGGGTAGTCCACGGTGCAGCTCTTGACGGCTGCCCGGAACGCCGTTTCGATGCGCCGGGTAATGTAGATATCCGGCTCATGCCATCCTTTGATTTCGTAGGTCTGCATCATGGTGACGGGTTCAACGGCAAAGGGCTTTCTGGATGTCCAGTCGATTTGCAGCTGCACCGCGTTTTCATCCACGGCCCGCAGGGTGGGGTCACGGATGCGGATAAAGCGCCCCGTGCGGCTGCCGGATTCGTCGATCAGCGGGATCCTGTTTCGACGGTCAAGCAGCGCTGTCAGGGCGGTATAGCCAAGCTCGTATGCGTCCTCTTTCGTGCGGTGAAAGAATTTGACGAACAGGGAAAAGTCCAGCGCGTAGGTGTTCAGCGTGTCGCCGCCGCTGGTGATCTCCGGGCGGGGGAAGTAGACCGCCGGGACACGGAACGATTCGGGCACGTTGTTGTAGTACGGGGCCGGGCTGCCGCTTTGTTCGGTCAGAAAGCGCATGATGCTGGCCAAGTCCTGTTCCAGCATGAGTTCTCCTTTATTGTGGGGTTCGTTTGGTGAAACGGCGTCCAAATCCAGTTGCTTACAAAATGAAATCGACTTCCCGGTATCGAAAAGTCGAATTCATTCAAAGTATTCATCAATCCAAGATTGGAGCCGTGCGTCCAGTAGGTCGGGGAGCATCTTGTCAAGAATGCGGAGAGCGCTTTCCCAGTAGTGTTTTCCCTCGACCCATTTTTGTTTCAGGACCATGCCGCCCTCTGCGGTCGGGTCGTAAATGAATCGCCCATCGTCCAGCCAGTAGCCGGGGACAAAGCGGAGCTTTACGCCTTTCGGGTTTGTCCAGTGGCCGTCATTGACGTATGACGCATATTCGACGTTGGTGCCCACCTCAAGAGTTAGATCGCCCTCGGTAAGCTCCCAGACGTTGCCCTGCTGCCCTTTTTCAAAGGACGCCAAAAGCTGGCGGGTGTCCATGACCTTGCGCCGGACTATCTCGTCCTGCAGGATTCGCAGAAACTCGTTGCCTAGACCTTCCAGAAACAGCTCCATTTCGCGCCGAAAGTCCCCAGATGCGGCTTTGCCCATCTTCTGGAAAAAGGCTCGAAATTCGGAGACGTCCACGTCGATGGTGTTCATCAGAGATACCTCTGTGTGCCCTTTGCGGTAGCGTAGACAAAAATGTGGTGGCCGTGAACGTCGTGCGGAATCTCCGCAATATATTCATAGCCGTTTTTCTTGTCCACGATTTTATCGTTCAGGCGCACGTCCGTCCCTGTGGGCATGGTCAGCTTGATGCGGGATTCCTTGACGTTGACCGGGGCGGCCTGATTGATGCTCGTGCTTTCGCTCTTGACGCCAAAGTGGCAGGCCACGCCCGGAACGTCCGGCTGCTCCGGGTAGGTAAAGGACGGCTGCTCTTTCAGGCCGTAGCCGGGGGAGCTTTCGCCCTTCTGTACATGGTAGATGTCGCACAGGTCGTTGAGAAAGTGTTCAAATGCCATGTGTTCCCTCCTTAGAGCCGCCGCATCCGCATGGTCACGGTGTTGTTGGCCGCTGCGACGACGTAATCGTCCAGCAGGGCGGGCAGATCGAGGTTTCCGACGGAAATGTCGGAATGCTCTGCGGAATAGCTGTAATCGTCAAATGTTTCGGACTTCAGCACCTTAGAGGACGTCAGAGCAGCGTTATGGGCGTAGGCTTCGGCCAGCAGGATGCAGGCGGTCTTGACGCCCTCCGGCAGCTCTTCCATTTCGATCAGCGCCTTGTTGTGGGTGTAGGTGATGATATACTGTTCGGCGCGGGAGATGTCCACGGCCAGCTTTGCATCGCTGCGGCTGGCGACCTCCGGCGTTTCGGAGTATTCACGCACCTGCTCCGGGGTTATCCAAGGACGTGCGGGCATGGTCAGACCTCCCCGAAATCCGGCTCTGCGTCGTCAGCGTCAGGCTGGACGGTTACGGTCTCCGCTGCAATGGCAGCGACCAGCTCGGCCTTTTTGGTGGTCTTCGTGACCGGGACGCCCATGTCGCCCGCCAGCCGCTTCAGCTCAGCGAACGACAGGGTTTCCAGATACTCACGGTCAAAGTGGGCTGCGGTGCTGCCGTCGGGTTCCTGCTCCCCTTCTGCGGTCAGGTGCGCGGTGTCGGCATCAAAGGGGGCGGCCGCGTTCTGATCGGCCAGAACATCGACCAGTTCAAAATAGCCGCTGCGCATGGCGGCGGCTTTGACTGCTTCGTCTGCGGTAAAAACATTAGGTTCCTCCCGCGTGGCCTTTACCACGCCCGTGTAGGACATAGCGTTTTTCAGTCTGAGGTGGTACGTCATTCTGTTCTCCTGCCTTTCATATCAGCGGGGCCAGATCACTTAATGTTGGTGATGATGGCGGCCGCGTCCAGCTCCTCGATGATGGGGTCAAAGTCAAAGTGAACGACATAGAAGCGCTTGTCCTTCATGATGGCTTCCTTGCCCTCGATGGTCTTGCGAATCTTCATGCCGTAGGTGTTGACGACGATCAGGTTCTTCGGGTCGGTCAGGATGATCTTATCATCCGGCAGGGACGGGCACTCGACGACGGGCACCTTTGCGGGGCTGTTGTAGATGGATTCGGGAACAGCGCCGCCCTTGTCGATGATCTGGTTCAGCAGGTGCAGCTCCCATTCCTGTGCGCGGTGGGGGCTCATGAGCCAGCGCAGCTTGCCGTTGTTGTACTTGTTCGGCATTGCGTGCAGGGAGTTGTAGAACATATCCAGCGTCATGGAGTTCTGCGCGGTGGCGTCAACGACGTGTGCGCCCTCTTTGAGCTGCTTAATCCAGCCGTCGTTCACCTTGAGGAAGTCGGCGTCGCCAGTGGTGCCAAGGGCAACGGCGTCAGTGCCAGCCCATGCGCCAGCGGTGTGCTTTGCGGTAAACTCGTAGACCTTGTTGTCCTTGATGGCCAGATCGCCGATGTTGTAGGTCTCGGATTCGCTGAAAGCCTTTGCCTTTGCGAACTTCTCGTCGCCGTTCAGATAGAGATCCAGCGCATCAATGCCGGTCTGGGTGGTCATCAGGTTGGTGATGATGTTTTCCAGATTCTGACCCTCGATGTTCTCGCGCAGGGTCTCCTCGGTGATCTCCCAAGGCAGGCGCACGGGGGTGCAGGCGTACTTGATGGAGCTGGTGTTGACACCTGCGCGGTAGCCGTCGTCGGTGTCCTCGGTCTTCTCGCGCAGCAGACGGGATGCAATGCCGATCTTGTCGATCTCGCCGGAGCGGGCGGTGCGCATCTCATGACGCACCAGACCGCCAAGGGTGGTTGCTTCAAAGGTCTGCTGGATAAACTTGCGGGCCTGCTCGCTGGACAGAATGCCAGCGCCCGCGCTGGGGGTAAAGTTGCCGGTATTGATGGCCTTGCGGATGATATCTTCGATGGAAAGTGCCATTTCGGTGTCCTCCTTCTTTATCACAGGATGCCGTGCAGGTAGCAATCCTCCTGCGCGGCAGACTTCTGGACGGTGCCGGATGCGCCGTTCAGGTTGGTGGGGTTGGCGCGGCTGCTCAGTACCGCACTGACGGACTTTGCAACAATGCCGTCGATCAGCACGGACAGGTCAGCTTTGGTGAGCTGCTGCTCCTGCTTCTGTTCCGGCTCCTGCTGGCCCAGCGCCTTCTTGATGGCTGCATCAACGGCGTTCTGGACGAAATCAGGGGTGATTTCCTCGCCCTCTGCCTTTTCGACAGTGGCGGGGGCCTGCTCGCTCTGCTGCTGGCCCAGCGCCTTTGCTACGGCGTCCTGCACCAGCTTCTCAGCTTCGCTCTTGGTCATGGTTTTGCCCTCCTTGTTTTTGGTGGTCTCGGTGGATGTATCGTCGCCCGGCTTTTTGTTGTCGGGGTCGTCGGTTTTGTTAGTGGACGCGGCAGAATCGTTATCGGCAGCAGTCTTTTTGTTATCGTCCGTCGCCCGATTCTTGCCCTCGTCCTTGCTGCTGCCCTTGTCGTCCTTCTGGCCGTCGGTGTTGTCTTCCTCGGTGCCAGTTTCGCCGCCGGGCTTGTCCTTGTCGGGGTCTGCGTCAACAGATGCCAGGAACGTGCCCAGACTGTCATACAGACCCTGCAGGGCTTCGCGGTTCTTTGCGCTCAGGCTGCGGCCAGCCTTTTCGATGCGGCCCAGCTCCGGGGTGGGCTTGCATTCGAACAGGGATTTGGTCAGCGGCTTTTCGCTGCTTGCATCGGCCAGCAGATTTGTGATGATCGCGCCGAACTCTTCCAGCGCTGCCTTGATGGTGTCCTCGTCGGTCTGGTATGTGTAAGTCCCGGTATAGCCGTTGTAGGTGTACAGGGCACTGCGCAGAGCGTCAAAGGCGTTCCAAAAGCTGCTGCTCGTGTTCGACTGCTTGAAGTTGTCAGTGACCGCGCCCTTTTCGACACGGCCCTGTGCTTTGGTTACAGATGCGCTGCTCAAATCAGTGTCCTCCTGTGCGAAGACGCCCAGACCGCCCATCGAAAGCCCGGTGATTTCACCTTTTTCGATGGAGTTCCACAGGTCGTCATCCTTGATTTCGACGGTCATCAGCCATGTGCCCTCCTTGACGGTTTCGCCGCCGATGTCGCAGTCGGATTTTGCAATCCAGCTCTCAACGACGGCGGTTCCCTCGGCTGACACAAAGTTGTGCTGCAAATCGACCTTGTTCCCGTTCTTGGCAAACCAATAGGCCGCCTTTGCGATTTCGTCAGCGGTCATATAGTTGCCGTGAGCGTCCTCGACCAAAGGTTCGTATACGACGCCCGTCACAAAATGGGAATCGCTGTCGGCCTTGATGATTTTGCCGTAGGTGGTAAAGGTCGCCTTGCCGTCCTCGTTCTTGACAATGAGAAAAGGCCGCCTGTTGGCTGCTTTATCGACAAGAGACACAAAAGAGATCCGTGCATCTGTAATTTCTTTTGCCTTGGTTACAGGTTTTGCCATGTGCTCACCTCCTTTTCCTGTTTTCGGGCAATATAAAAAGCAGCGTTTCCGCTGCTCTTTATCATGTATTGGGTTCTGCCGGGGTTTCGGTCACTTCGTCCGTCATTGCGGCGGGCTGGATGATGGTTACATTCGGGTTGTTCAGAATGGCCTTAACCTCGGCCAGATCGGTGCCGGGCAAAAGCTCCAGCTCCAGAGTGGGGGCTTCATCAACGGCATGGTGCAGGGTGTAAGACCTGATCATGTGGGACAGCTCCATAGAATCCAGCTTGATGCTGGGATAGGCTACGCGGGATTCATCAATGGTTACGATCATGTTTATTCGTCCTCGATTCCGGCTTTCGCCTTGTTTCGTGCATCCAGTTCGGCTTCCCAGTCATCGTCCATCTCGTCGATGGCCTGCTGTTGCAGCTTCTGGCGCTCTTCCAGTGGCAGCCCCAGAATGTCCTCCGACACAACGGGCTGCTGGATGCAGTGGCAATTGATGCGCTCCCCTGCGGGCAGAATGACGTCGCGGGGGTACATGGGATAGTAGACAATGCCGTCAGCCCCGGTCAGCTCAAAAGGCTGGTCTTTTGGCACGACCTGTCCGTCCATGTCGATGTGGTTTTGGCGGGGTTCGTTGCGGTAGTCCCCGGTATGCCGCCAGCTTTTGCCCTCGACGGCCGGGGACTGCATAAAGGCTTCCTGCTGGGCGACGCTGTGCGCTCCCAGTATTTCAGTAACGGCCACCCGGCGGGCGCGGTAGTGGGAAGTCCAGTATTCGCCTTTGCCCTCTTTCTCCATGCCGGAGCCGATAAGGTCAACGCAAAACTGCGAGATGTTGCCGCCGTTGTTGATCTCCTTTTTGAGCATTGCTTCGAGCTGGTCTTTACTGGTCGTTCTCATGAGGTCGGCCAGCTCGTCGCTCCAACTTTCAATCCATGCGGTGGTGCGCTTGGATACCCTGTCCAGCTTCAGGTTTTTGTCCGTCTGCTTGAGGTAGTACGCGGCGTACTCCGGCAGGAATTTCGAAAGACGGGCGGCAAATGCCTTGCTCAACTTTGCGGTGGCAGGGGTGGCAGCGGTTACAGCCGGGAGCTTCTTCTGGAAATCTTCCAGACTGCCAGATGCTTTAGCTTCTCGAACAAAGTAGTCCGTTTCCTCGGTGAGTATGTCGGCCACGTCGTCCTCGATATCTTGCGCGTATTGGAGCGTCTTTTTCGGTTTAGCATACCCTTCCTTTCCAAGCTGCTTCGAGAGGTCGTTGTCAGCTTTTCGGATGTAGGCATCAATAGCCTTTGCTATGCGGTCGCAGTAGCAAGGCTTGATAACAAGGCGCTGTTTCACTGCTCTCCCTCCTGCTGCTCTTTGAGATCAACCAGCAGGCGGCGCACTTCTTTCATGACGGCGTAGACCTGCGCGTCCTCCGGGCGGCTGGCGGCTTTCTGGATTTTGCCATCAAGGGCCATCGTGAGAGCGCCAAGGTCAAAGCCGCCGCTGCTGTTGGACTGCGTGATGGACAGCGGGACGTTGCCCCAGTCTTCGTCATAGTCGTCCGACGCTTCGCCAAGGTACTTGTAGAGGATTTCTTTTGCCTTGTTGGGGGTGACGCCGCCCGCTGCCGTCGCTGCGGTAAGAATTTTGCAGATGTCGTCCGGGTTGGAGATGTTCGGTTCGAGGAAGTAGGCTTCGACGTACTTAAAGCCGTAGGCGTTCAGCAGACGGTTGTTGATGGCCCACGCAAGGCTCTTGCGTTCCGGCTGGAAAACCTGTTTCTCCGTGACCTCCTGCGCGGTCTGCGCGGTGGCGCGGTTGAAGTCGGTCGTGTACCCGGTGTAGAGGTCGGGCAAAAGGAACGAGCTTTGCACCTTCTTGCGGTTGTTGTCCATGTAGGACTGGAACAGCTCGTCCTTCTGCAAGATGGATGCCAAATCCTTGACTTCAATTCTCGGCTTTTCGGTTTCGTCAAAGTCGGTCTTGCCGTCGGTGGATTCGGTTTCGAGGACGATAAAGGCGTGTTGCCCTGCTTCGCCCTTGATGTCGTCCATGTAGTTCGTCAGCTTGTCGTAGCTGTCATCCGTGAGGGTGCCGCCCTGAATCATAATCATAAGCGGGGTGTGACGGCCGTTGATAAAGTAGTTGTTGTTCAGGCGTTCAGCGCGGCGGCTGCCATCGATGCCAAGGATCTGGCCTATCCAGCGGACTTCTCCGTAGGGCTGGATGCCGATAGAGAAGTCCAGGATCTCGTTTGCTTCATAGGTAATATCGAGAGATTCTCCGTCTTCGAGGTAATGACCGTCGCGCCAGTCCATGCGGCGCGGGTCGCCAAACTCCTTGAAATAGACGACCTTGCCGCCGATCTGTTGCTTGAATTTGCGAAACTTCTTTTTCCGCTGGACGGGCTCACCGTGTGAGTAGTAGACGGTATCAATGCGGGGTTCCAGCGGGACGGTCATTCGGATAGACGGCGTATCATGCAGGAATTCGATCTGCTGGACTTGTCCGTCAAGACTGCGGATGACTTCCAGATAGGCGATGCCGTATGTTTCGCGGGCTTCAATGAGGTCTTCAAAGACTTCCTTTGTGTCCTGCTCTGTGTTCAGCAGCTCAATGATGCTGGCCATGCGGTTGTACTCCGCGTTGGCTTCATCGCTTTCCTTGACGTCCTCGGCGTACTTGACGCCGATGCCAAAGCCTGCGATGTTGTCCTTGTAGGCGCGGATGCACTGCGGCAGGATGGTCGATTCGCGGACAAGATCATGCAGACCGGCCAGCTCATAGGGCGGTTCAATCCAGTCGCCAGCGTTAAAAGCTTCCTGCTCCGTGACCTGCGTTGTGGTGTCGGACTTCTGGATGGGCTGCAATGGCGGCTTGTATTCGCGGCCTTTGATGATGCGGGCCCGCATGGGGCGCGGTTTCTTATTTGTTGCCAATGGGGTTTACTCCTTTCTTCCTGCTCCCTTTGGCGGGTGAGCTTTCGAGGGCTTGACGGGCAGGCACAGCAGCAAAATGCAGTCGGCTTCGTCGGGGGACGGCTGGCCACGTGCTTTGACGTCCTTTTTGCTCTCGATCTTGACCTTGCTTTTCTCCGTGATGCCGTATTTACGGGTGGAGAGCTGCGCGGCCAGATCTGCGTCGTCGGGCAGGATAAGTTCAACGGGCTTTTCGTTGCCGTCGTCGTCAATGGTTTGGAGTAGCTTTTTGACAATGGCCATCATGTAGGTGGTCGTGTCGTGATAATACTTGTGCCGGATGATCTGGCCAAACTTGACCGGGACGATGGAGAGCCACCAGAAACGGTCAGGGTCGCTGCGCTTGATCTGGCGCAAGTTGTCGGTTACGCCACCGCCGACGCCGCCGTCGTCGATCTTGACGGGTATCGCGGTTTCGAGGTGGTATTTATCGACAAGCCTGCATCCCAGCAGGGCTATTTCGTGGGCGGTTCGCACCGTGTCCTGTCCCTGTATCTTCTGGTGAAAATAGACCTTTTCATCGACCTTGTAGCCGATGACGGTTTTATCGTCGCCAAATCGGGCAACGTCGCAGCCGATATGAACAGACAGCGGCTTTTCCGGCTCTTTCCAGTCGGTGTTGATGGACTTCTCGACCATGGACAGCGGGATAAAGACGTCCTTCTCGGACTTCGGGAAGTCCCCGGCCACGCGGACGCGGAACACGTCTGAATCCTCGCCGTACATGGTTCTGATTCTGTCGATGTACTCCTGCGACACGCGGGGGCTGTTTCGGTCGTCAACGTGGATGGTGTGATATTCTGTCCGGTTCTTGTGGAAAGCGTCGTAAAAGAAGCCCTGCAACTGCGTGGGGTTTCCGCACATCAGGAGCCGCGCTCCCTCTGTGGATAGAGCGCCCAGAACAGGCTCAAAGACCTTGTCGTCCACGCCGGATGCTTCGTCGATGATAAACAGCAGGTTTTCGGAGTGAAAGCCTTGCAGGGCGTCCGGGGTGTTCGATGTTCGTGCGACGGCAAACCATTCCTCTTTTGCTCCCGTCATGTAGACGCGCTCCTGCGTCCATGTGATCTCCCGTTGCAATGCCGGGTTGCTGCGCAGCCACTTGGACACCTCGGCCCACAAAATATCGTAGAGCTGGTGCTGTGTGGGGGCTGTGCAGGGGATTTTCGGGTAAGGGCGGGTGCAGATAAACCAGATAATAGCCCACGCTTGTACGGCGCTCTTTCCAATGCCGTGCCCGGAACGAACGGCCGTCATGGGGTTCTCGGCAAGGCTCCGCAGGATGTTGGCCTGCTCCTCGTCCGGCTTGGCTCCTATGATATCTTCGACAAATTCGACGGGGTGAGCTGCGTAAAAAAGCACGGCGTCACTTGTCATCTGCTTCACCATCCATTCTGCGCTGATAGGCTTCCTCGATGGTCTGCATCAGGCTGGGGGGCGCGTTCGTGTCCTCCTGCGGGGCCTTTTCCAGTACGAGGTTGTTTTCGACTTCAAGGGCCAGCTTCAGCATCTCCTTGATATCGCGGGGCGTCATATCCTCCGGGGCCAAAAGGTTCAGGGCATTCAGCGCCTTTAGTTGGAGTTGGGCGGCTATTTGCAGATGGGTTTTGCGGATGTCGGCCGCTTCTTTGGCTGCGCTTTTGCGGGCTTCTTCGTCGATGCTGTTATCGTAAGCCCGGCAGCGGGCGGCCCAGTTGTGGCCTTTGTGCCAGCGGTCGATTAGACTCCGATTTTTGCCGCATTCCCTTACCACCGCCGACACGGTGCGGTTTTTGCCCATATCCCGGTATAAAGAGAATGCAGCATAGGCCGGGTCGCTCTCTTTGGGCTGCTGCTCCCAGACCTTTGTTTTGACCTGTTTTTCCATGGCATTCTCCTTACAGGGTCATGCAGGGAGAAAAGGCCCGGTCATGCCGATGCGGTGACGGTATCGACGATGATCTTGACGATGGCATCCTCGCCGTGTTCCTTGATGTAGGCTTTCAAGGGTTTCTCGTCGGCTGCATCAAAGTCAAGGCTCAGCAGGAAGTTATCTTCCAGATCCTCTTCAGGTTCTTCGTCGGTTTCGGTCACGTCGTCAAAGTAGGATTTGAGTTCATCCCTCAAAACGTCGATTTCCGGGAGCGTGAATCCTGTGTCGGCTGCTTCTTCGCCCAGCTCGGTGAGGATGTCGGTCAACTTCTTGTCGTCCCATTCACCCGTGATCTTGTTCAAGGCGATGTTGAGTTCCTTTTCCTTGATGTCGTCCAGATCGACGACGGAAACGGTGACTTCGGTTTCGCCCTGTGCTTCAAGGACGGTCAAACGCTGGTGGCCGGAAACAACGGTATTTGTGCGACGGTTCCAAACGATAGGCTGCACCAGACCGTGGCGCTTCAAGCTGCGCTCGATGGCCTGATATTCTTCGTCCTCCGGCTTGAGATCGACGCGGGGGTTATAGGCGGCGCGGTTGATGTCCGCGATGCGCTTCACTTCAAATTCCATGCGTTAGTCCTCCCCTTTGATGCTTTCCATGATGGCAGCGGAGAGGTTGGCGCGGGCGTTGTCCTGTTCGAGATATGCGTCCACTGCGCCCTTGTACTGCTCCGGGATGGAAAAAATCATCGAGAATGTGGCGTCGGCAGGGGGTTCTTCTTCCTGCTCGTTGTCCGGCTGTGGTTCAGGCGGTGTGTAGTCGAGAATATCGGCCAGACGGTTCTGGTACTGGTCGATAAGGCCTTGCAGCTCATAATCTTCAAAGCCCGTGAGGGATACGTCGCCGCGTTCGGAAAGCTCTTTCATGAGGGGTGCCAGCTTTTCATTATCCCAGCGGCCTTTCGCACGGTTGAGGATGATGTTCAGCTTCTTTTCCTCTCTGAGGGTTTCGTTTATGACGACAACGTCGGTTTCGGTCTCCCCGATATCGCACAGCGCCTTGATTCTCTGGTGGCCGCCCACGACGTGCCCGGTCTTTTCGTTCCAGATGACGGGTTCGACCATGCCAAAGGTTTCAAGGCTCTGTTTTATCTTGATGTATGCGGGGTCGTCCGGCTGTAAGTCCTTGCGCGGGTTATAGCTGGCAGGTTTAAGATCTGCAAGCTGCATTCTCCTGATATTCATTGCCATGTTTCGTTACCTCCCGGCGGGTGAAGAAATAGAAGAACGGCGTATCTGCCAGAGCAAGGCAGGCTTTCAGCAGGTACTGACCGATCATCATGCCGATAAGGTTCATACGGCCCTCCGGGGTGAATGCCCAGCCAAGGCCCAGACCGAAACTGATAAAGGCGTAAATAAACGTGTCGATGATCTGGCTTGTGCAGGTGGAGCCATTATTCCAGATCCAGCGGCCGCCTTTTACGTCGCCGTGCTTGCGGATGTAAGCATCACGGATTTTGTGGAACACAAAGACGTCCCAGCTCTGGGATGCGTAGTAAGCACACAGACTGCCGATGACGAATACCCAGTTCTGGCCCAAAAGGGTCTGATATGCGCCGTCCATAACTGCGTCAGTGGCTCTGCAGAATCCTGTAAGGATGATTGCAATGGTTGCAAAAATCTGCCCCACAAAGCCAAAGAAAACCATGCTCTGCGCTTTCTTTCTGCCCCAGATCTCGCCGACGATATCGGTGCAAAGGAATGTGACGGCGTAGGTGATAGCACCGCCGGATGTGGACAGGGTGATGGGGCCAAGGTGGATGCCCGTAGTGATGGTGCGGGCGCCGACGACGTTTGCGATGACGATGGAGATCACAAACAGGGTCAGCAGGATAGAGTAGTTCTTGTCGGTCTTTTTCATTTTGTCCTCCTGTTGGTAGGTTTTATTTAGTCCTGCGGCCCACAGGTGCGGGCATACAGGTCTTTGCAGATGGATGCGCAAAGGCTGGCGTTCGTGGTGTACTGGAGCTTCTTTTCGGTGATTTCTATGCCGCGCTGTTCCAGCATGGCCTTAACCTGGGCTTCGCGCTCGTTGTAGATGCTGCGCTTGAAATTGCGGATGTGCTCTTTTTTCAGACCGTCGTTGAAATATCCGTACTTGACGCCGGAAAGCCAGCTTGTGCTATCAGCCGATGTGCAGAAATTATTTTCGCGGATGATCTTGAAGTCAGTGCAGCCCAAAAGGTGAATGTCGATTTCGGGCTTCCTGTTCTTGATATAGTGGGTAATGTAGCGGACGTCCTGCTTGTGGGTGGCAGATTTGACGATTCGCCATTCCGGGACGCTGACGGCGATGTAGTCGGCAAATTCGATCAGCCGGTCAAGGCCCTTTAATCCGTCCTCAAAATGGAAAACATTGATCTGCTTGTTTTCAGGCAAGAGGTCTCTCATGCGCTGCCGGAAATACCATGCTTCATCAACGCCAAGGACTTTTTGACAGTCGATTTCGACGACGGACGCGGTGATGTGGTTTTGCTTGACAAAGGCAATGAGCTTGTCTTGCCATTCGGTCAGCGTTGAGATGGTTTGTTTTTGGTCTTTGCCTGCGCCAAACATGAGGGTGAACAGGCCAGAATCCTGAATAACGTGTTTCTGCTTGCGCTGCTGCTCAAGGATGATATCATCTTCGGGTAGCCTGAAATCGTCGTCAGGTTTCTTTTTGACGATGTAGTTATAGCAGCTGTACAGGCGATAGTGGGTATCTGCTGCGACGAGCGCACAGAAGTTTTCGCGGCTGCCATCACTTCCGGCAAAATGGACTTTGACGTTATTCCCTAACATAGACGCCACCTCCCTGCCCGTCTTCCTGTACGGTGACTTCCGCACAGCCGAAAGTATCAGCAATCAGTTTTGCGATCATCTCGCAGGACATAGAGCCAAAGGCCATGTGCCCGTTTTCGTCGCCGAAACGGTCGGACAGAAAATGGTGGATGCGGTTCTGCGTCTGGATGATCTCCAAATCGCGGTCGTCATGCGTGACAGGGATTTTTGCAGTAATGCCGAATACATGGCGGTGGACGCTGCGCAGATATGCCAGCTCCGCCGGGGCGTCCGGCCAGTTATGAAAACCAGGAACGTCCACTTTGCAAATGATGTAGTACACAGTTCTTTCCTCCTTTCAGATGTATTTTGCCCTTTCGCGGCGCTCATCCCGATTTCTGCGCAAAAAAGAACCACCCGGCCGCTATTGCGGTCAGGTGGCAGGGCAGAGAAAAGAATGAGTGCGCTATTCTCTTTGCGTCCAGCGGCTGGGAGTGTCGGAAGCTCCCTGTCGCTTTTCGCATTGTGATAGTATCACAGATTGGTATGCGTATTCTACCTCATTTATACTCATTTATACTCATTTGTGGTACATTTTCTGTGCTTTCTAGGGTCAAAATGGCTTTTTTATGGATTCTGAGGACGGCTTCAACGTATTTTCGGTCATCATTTCCGTACAGCGTGAGGGCTACGGCGTTCCATTTCTTGGGTCTGCAGGTATCTTCGCACTCTGCGTCCATATATCGCAAGCGCAGGACTTCCCTTTGCAGGCCGTCCGGGATGGCATCGACCATGCGTTCCAGCTCTTTCATTTTGTCGGAGTTGGCTTTCAAAAGGGGCAGGATCTTTTTTTCATATTCGATGTACCGCTCCACAGCAGCTTCCATCTTGTGGCTGTTGCCCGCTGTGTGTGCGCTGCCGTCGCTTTCCGGGATACCCGTCAGTCCCCCGGCGGCGTCCCGCATATCGTTCAAGCGGGAAAGCCGATTTTTATTCTCCATAGCCATTGGCAGGTATTCGGAAAGACGGTCTTTCGCTGACTGCTGCACTTGCAATTCCTCCGCTCAAATGGTATAATAACGGTTGTCCGGCGCCGTTCATCTTTAGACCGTTTGAGGTTTGAGGGTGGGCGGCTCTTTTTATGCCCAAAAGCTGCCCGGTGGTGGTTATTCGTCGTCGGTATCATCCGACCTGAATGTGCTGATGTCGATCAGAGCGCCCGTGCCCTGCCCGATCTGGTGATCGGCGTCCATGGTGGTCTGCTTGGGGCCGCCTGCGGGCGGGTTGTCGTACATAGAGGTCTGGTTCGTGGCCATGTAGACCAGCACATAGCGGCCAAGGTCTTTGTCCCAGACAAGTGCCATGCCGGTGTCGGTCTTTCCGTCGTCGGTGTCCTTGATGGGGACGGTGGTCGTGATCTTATATTTGAGGACAGGTTTCTTTTCCGGGCCGCCCGTGTCGCCCAGCTCTGCATCGCCGTCGGTAAAGACATCCTCGTTGGTGACGGTGACGTTGAGGGCGATCTGGCCCTCGTCCATCTTGGACTTCTCCATCTTCTTCAAAAGCCGCTGCAATGCAATGTCAAAGGCTTCGCGGACGGTGTTAAAGGCCGGGGACGTGATGGACATTTCTTCGTAGTTTTGGATGGCCATTGATGATGCTCCTTTCAAAGATCGCCGAAAGTTTCGGCTTCTTGTTCGCGCCTGATAAGTTCATCCTCGTGGGTGTTGGGCTGGTCGTGCTTTTTGTGGGACTTCCCGCTCATGCGGAAAAAGTAGCCCATAGCAAATGCTAAGATGTAGTATAAAATCTTCATGGTTCCAGCTCGCTCAATCTGACAAGCACTTGAGGGGTCTCCCCGTATCGCTTTTCGACCAGCAGGCGGCAGACCTGCACGTCGTCGTCGTAGGCGATTTTATTCAGAGAGTCCAAAACGATTTTCGCCAGATTATCAACGTCTGGCTTCTTCTGGCAAAGGGTCTTGATGTCAAGCATCAAGGCTCTTTTCTTTTTTGAGGTGGATTTCGGGACGGATGAATAGCTGACGATTTCGGCCTGTATGGGGCCGGAAAGCCGCAATCCTCTGGCGGCCTGCTGATAATAGAGCCGCACCAGATTCTCATACATGACCGTTTCCTTTGGGGTGTAGGTGCTGGCGTGGCCTGCGATCTGCACGGTGCGCGGTCTGGCCTTGCCTTTAGGCTCGCCGGGGACGGCAAAGGAAATAATCATGCGGGCTGCTCCCCGGATGCCGTGTAGAGCTGCTCAAAGTTGCGCTTGGTGTATGCAAGGACGTTGCCGTCAGGCAGCCGAACAAGGTAGTCACCGGGGCGGGCGGTCATGCGTTCCCGCAGCTTGTGGTTCTGGATAATGAGGGTCAGACCGTCAAAACGGAGTGAGCCGTCCCGGATGGTGGCATTCTCAAACAGGCGGGTGCCGATGCGGTCGCGCACCCACTTCGGGGCGTCGGTGGCGTAGTCTTTGGTGAGCTGGTAGGCTTCAACGGTGGTGTCCGTGTGCTTATACTTCATTCGGGGTTTCCTCCTTCTTGGTATCCGTGGCGTGGATACAGTAGACGGTAGACCGGCCCGTCTTCCCGGCTTTTTTGGTGTGCTGGCCGACGTCGTAGCCATTATCTGACAAAATAGCCGCGACGGTTCGGCGGTCTTCCTTGCTGAATATGCGGAGTTCGATTTCGTACTTCATACGGTTCTCCTTTATGTGTTGAGGTAAGCGAGGTCGTCGCGGCAGCTTTTCATCATGTTTTCGCGGCGGCGGTCTTTGCCGTTGATCTCGACCGGGATGCAAACTTCCTGCAAGCGGCTAAAAACGCGGCGGCGCTCGATGGTGTTCGGGTTCGCAAATTCGGACGGGGTGATATTGGATGTAACAATCAGGGGCTTCTGGGCGGCGCAGCGGTTGTCCACGACGGTGAAAACGATCTCCTGCATGAACGAGGTGTCGCGCTCTGCATCGAGGTCGTCCAGTATGAGCAGGTCAACGGCGTTCAGTTCGTCGTAGATGGATTCTTTGTCAAACGTCCCCTGCAGGCGGTTTGCGATGTCGGCAAAGGTCGAGACCTTGACGGTGTAGCCTTTATCCAGCAGGGCGTTTGCGATGCAGCAGGCCAAAAAGGTTTTGCCCGTGCCGCATGGCCCGATAAAAAACAGCCCCCGGCCACGTTCCCGCATTTCTGTGAAGTGCCGCACATAACCCTGCGCCGCATTTGTGGCCGCTGCGTTCGCGTTGTCGTCGGTGTCAAAGGTGTATGCCGCCTTTCGGTCGTTGACGCCAAAACAGGCCGCTTTGCGTCGCGCTGTGAGCATTTCGCGTTCCGCATCCCGGCGCTTCTGCTGTTCCGCTTCGCGGGCTGCCCTCTGGCAGTCGCACAAAACAGGGACAAGGCCAAGGTCAAATGCAGCGTTGTGAAAATGGTACTGCTTTGGGGTGTGGCACTTGCCGCACATCAAAAGCCCGGTCTTCGGGTCTTTGTAGTCGTCCGGGGCGACGCTCTGGACGGCCTGCGCCTGCTGCACGACCCGGTTCAATGCGGATTCGATGCTCATATCAGTTCATGCCAAACGCCGCGTACAGGCTGGGTTCTTCCTGCTCTGATTGCGCGGCGGTGGGCGTACCTCCTTTTCGTTTGTTCTGGAAATGCTGTCGGTCTGCCCGGAATCCGGCCAGCGTTGTGATGCCAGCGGACAGGCAGCGGCGCAGAATGCCATCGACGTATGTCCAGTTCGGGATATTCTGCAGGGCAGCTTCATCCATGGCGGCGCAGATCATGTCAGGCTCAATTCCTTTGGACTTCCACCACATCTGCATGGCGTCAAAGACGGCGCGTTTGATGGGGCCTATATTCTGCTCATAGGACGCCACCATCCGGCTCATTACTTCTTCTTCGTCCGATTTCTGGCGGGTGGTAACGGCTGCGGGCTGCTGGACAGGGGCTGCTGGGGAAAGAGTTCCCGCCGCCGCAGGATGCGGGGCGGGTTCTTTTTCACCGATGGCAATGCGTTCAAGGGTCGTCATGATGTAGGTGCGGTATTCGTCCGTCTTGATGTACTGGGCGACGCTGCGGACGGCTGACACCAGCTTGGGGCTTTTTGTCCAGTTGTACTTGTGCCAGTTCAAGATCAGGATCTCTTTTTTCTGCCAGTTGTACCGGATGACATCATGTGTCTGTTCCATGCGGCGCAGCAGCTTCTTGACCGATTCTTCGTTATAGCCCAGCTCCTGCGCCATCTGGTTTGTGCTGATCTCGTAGCATCCGCAGATGTTGGTGTGCGGGTTCGTCAGCAGGTAGATGTAGAAATACTTATCTTCCGGGGTGAAGTCGTCACAGACCTTTGTGTCGCTCCAAAAAGATATGTATATCTGTCTGTACGTTGCCATCGTGTGCCCTCCTTAGAACGGCAGGTCATCGACGTCATCTTCGATGATCCGCATTTCGTCCTCGGTGTACTGACGGGCAGGTGCGGCAGGCTGCGGCGGCTGCTGGGGCTGCTGGTAAGTTTGGGCGGGTTCTGCGCTGGGCGGGGGCGGCGCTGCCTGCTGTTCCTGCTGGGGTTCCGGGGCTGTCTGGGGCTGCTCCGCAGGTGCTGCGCTCCATACGGCATTGATGACCTGTTGCAGCCAGCGGAGCTGCGTCTTGCCCGACGGGGTGACGTCCTCGGCGTCAAGCTGGTAATAGGTTTTGCCGTTGTATTCGTGCGGCTCGACCTTTTTGCCGCTGGCGATGATGCAGTCGCCCTTGTGAAGCATATCGCTCCAGAGGTCAACATCAACGCGCCAGACGTTGACGTCAATGAATTTGCCAAGCCATTTCCCTTGCTCGTTCTTTTCGCTGTCGTAGCGGACGTTCAGCTTCATGAGGTAGCCGCCATTCTGAAGCCGCTTAAATTCCGGCTCTTTGGCAAGCTCACCATAAACAAGGACGCCTGTTTTACTGGTGGAAATCATTTTTCGACCTCCCGCGTATCGCTTTCAGGGGCAGCGTTTTCGAGAGCTGCCAGCGGGTCTGCTTCGTCGTTCGGGGTGGCGTCGATGATCTCGACGTCGGGTCGTGTGGGGGCTTTGGGCTTGCGCTGGCGGCGGCTAAAGGTCGGTTCAGTCTGCTGGACGTTTGCCATCATGCCGTCCGGCTCCTGTACGCCCTGCTCCTCTGCGGAATACATTGCGCCAAGGTCGTTCGGGAAAGCTTCGCGCATGGCCTGCATGGCGGCTACCTTGCGAATCATGGTCGCAGGCTTCACGCTCCACTGCTGGTTGATGTCGCCGTTGCTCTTGCGGCCGATGTACTCGGCCAGGGCGCACTCCGAATAGTTCGGAAACTGGCGGTCGTCGCGGTAGACTTTAGCCCAGCCACCAATCAGCTTTTCGCCAAACTCTTCATAGACCGCGCTGCCCTCGCGGTATTCGATCTGCCCGGTGCTGGTGTTGTGAACTACGATACCGCATTCGATGCCGGTAAAGTGGGGGTTGCGCTCTGCGCGCTTCATAAAGGCTTCTTTGCCGGGCACCATCGTTGCGGGCTTATCGCCGTACTTGATAAGATAGACCTCTTTCAGCCACGGGTTCAGGTGGTTGTAGCGGCAGAGGTTCAGGAACATCATAACTTCCTGATCGTTGACTTTATCGGCGTCGCCGCTGACCAGATAGGACTTGATCAGCTCCGGCGAAAGCTCGATCTCCTGCCCGCCTGCTTCGTACTTGATAGGCTCGGATGGCATTGCAGGCGCAAGAGCTGCATCCTGCGGGCGGGTCATGGTGGGTGCGTAGCTGCCAGCGCGGGAAGTTGCCACAGGTGCGCTACGCGGGGCGGTGTTCTGGGTGTTCTGGCCCGGTACGGAAAATCCCATAATATTGACCTCCTGTTAGATCAGTTTATATTCAAGGCCGATTTTATCCAGAGCTGCGATCAGCTCCCGGCCCTGCTCGGCGGTATAGCGGACGTGCAAGGTGCGCTCAAATACTTTGGGCTGCTGCACGGGTTCCGGCTGCGGCTCAGGTTGTGCAGCGCGGAGAGAGGAAAAGTCCAGACGGCCGTTGTCGTCGATGATCTTTGACATCTCGACGTTCTGGGCGGCCTGCGCTTTGATTTCAATGTCTTCTGCGGTGGGCCGCTGAATGACGGGAGCGGCGCGGCGGGCGGCTTCTTCGGCGGCCTTTGCTGCCGCTGCCTGCTCCTGCTGGGCTTTGTAGTCCCGGTAGGCCTTGCGCTCGGCGCGGGCTTCCTTCATGGACAGGTTTTTGAGATAAGCGCGGCGCACAGCTTCGTATTCCTCGCCGGGTTCGCAGTCGTCGGCCAGATCGTCCAGCTCCAGCCGCTTTTCCTCGATGATGGTTTTCAGCTCCTTTTCGGCGGCGCTGAACGGGGTCGTTTTGTTCAACCAGCGAGTATCGAATATCTTGTCGATGGGGACAAGAACAGCCAGCGGCCCTGCAGCCTGCGTATAGACCGCTTCGAGCTTTGCCCGCTTGTCGGCCTTTTCCGCGTCCTCGTAGGCCTTGACCTGCACGTCGATTTCGGTAGACGTTGCCTTGATTTTCTGGCGCAGGTCTTTGGTGGTGGTTTCCAGCTCGGCCAGCGGGTCGAGGTAGACGTTTTTGGTTGCCGTGAAAGCCTTTGCAAGCTGCTTTTCCAGCGCGTTGAGCTTTGCGCGGTCTTTCTTTGCGCCGTCGATCATGTCGGCGGTGTAGACGCGGCCTGTGTACTTGCTGATAGCGTCGTTCACAAACTGTTCGACGGCTTCTTTGTTCCAGACCAGCGGCGGGATAATGGGTTTCTGAATCTGGACGGTGAGTTCTTCCATGTTCATACCTCCTGTTGATGGTTCAGCAGGCTTTTGCCTGTTGGCTTGCAGGCTTCGAAACGAAAATCCCGATGTCCAGCGGCTTTTGCTCACGAATAGCCTGCATGAGCTGGGTGTCCGTTTCGATGCCATAATCGCGCTTGAGGATTTCGCGCAGGCGGTCTTTAAGCTCCATCCCGGCACTTCCTTTCAAGCAGCAGCCGCATATCGCTTGCGTCCCGTGAGATGTTTTCGATAAAAGCGACTATCTTTCGGAGCTGGTCACGTTCCTGCTGGCTGATTTTGCCGTCAATGGCGATCTTCAGGACAGCGTTCTGCATGGCCTGAATGTCGCCGCCGTTGGTGTGGGTCAGGAAGTTGACCGCCACGCTTTCAATGCTCCTGACCTCGCAGGTCATGGCGCTGCCGACGTGCTTTCCGATGGGACAGTCGTTTTTGCAGTAGTGGGTCTCCATTTCGGGCATACCGTAGAGGTCGGCCATCGCGCAAACAATATCCTGCGGCACGTTGGCGGTATCAACCTCATAGTTGCGCAGTGCGCTTTCCGAAATGTTCAGACGGGATGCCGCTCCAAGGCGGCTGCTGAGTGCGTCGTTATGTTCCGACGCCTTTTTCCGACACAAAAAGTAGTAGTTATCGTTGCCTTTATTGCACTCATTCTGCATATCTTCTCGGCTCCAATGCTGTAAAATAAATGTAACGGGTTAGTCGATCTCAATGACGACGTGGTGAACCTCGGCATTCGAAATGCCTAACTGTTCGCTGATCTTGTTCATCACGGCACCCTTGACCGACTTGCTGATCGTCTGACGCAGGGTAGCATCGGTAGTGCCGGTCGCCTGTGCCAGATCGCTGTTGGACAGCCCTTTCATGGTCATAAGGGTCTTGACCGTGCGTTTCCAGTCCAGATGCAGTTCGAGCTTCATATTTTGGTTCTTGACCTCCTTTGCTTTTTTTGGTGAGCTATGCTATATTTAGGGTATACTTACATTTGTAAATAGCTTTGTGAGCTTTAGCTGATTTACATTTGTTATTATAACTCACTATTGTGAGTACGTCAACAGCTTTTACTCATTATTGTGAGCAGTTTTGTGAGGTGTGCCACTATGTCTTTGTATGAAAATCTGTGTGCTGCTTGTGAAAAGCGCGGAATCTCCCTGACCCGGCTTATCGTTGAGAGCGGGTTTGCCAGCTCCAACATTGCCCGTCTGAAAACCGGGTCGATGCCCAGCTATGAAATGGTCGAGGCTATGGCAAGACGGTTAAATATGAGCATCGACGAGCTTGTTTACGGTGAGAAGAATCTCGTTGTGCTGAATGAGCAGGAGCGCGAACGGGTATCCGCTTACGGCAGAGGGAACGTTTTTATTTTGGATGACGAGGAAAAAGAGCTGCTGTCGATTTATAGATCCATCCCCGCCGGAAAGCGTTCCATGTGCAAAGATTTTTTGAAAACCCATCTCGTGCCCGACGTGCAGGCCGATGCACAGGAAGAAAGCAAAGAATAAATATATAAGAGGTGCGCTATGGTTTCGCATGATGAATTTATAAAAGAGTTGCAAGACCTGCTTGCCGCATATCAGGCGGCCAGCGCAGATGACCGTGAAAAAGTTATGCAGATTTTGAAAAAATATATTCCGAAAGATAAGGGCCAGCAATGAGGAAAGCAAAAGAGAATCCGCAAAAAGAAAAGCCGCAGCGGGCGGCCATATATTTGCGTGTTTCGACCTCATATCAGGCAGATCGTGACAGCTTGCCCATGCAGCGCAAAGATCTGGTTGGGTATTGTGAATATGCTTTGAATATCAGCGACTATACCGTATTTGAAGATGCCGGGTATTCTGGTAAAAATACAGATCGCCCTGCATTTCAAAAAATGATGATGCAGATTCGGAACGGAATGTATTCCCATCTGCTGGTTTGGAAAATAGACCGCATTAGCAGAAATCTGCTAGATTTTGCCCAGATGTATGAGGAACTGAAAACGCTGGGCGTTACGTTCATCTCTCGAAACGAACAGTTTGATACTTCAACCGCTATGGGTGAAGCGATGCTCAAAATGGTTCTTATTTTTGCGGAGCTTGAGCGTAAAACAACCGCAGAGCGCGTGACGGCCACCATGATCAGCCGGGCAAATGATGGTACATGGAACGGCGGTCGTGTGCCATTTGGTTACGATTACAATAAAGAAACCCAGACCTTTTCTATCAACGGTGACGAAAGCTATATTGTTCTGCAGATGTATGATCTGTATGAAAAGACCGATTCGTTAGTTCGTACAGCGCGTGAGCTGAACAAGCTCGGCTATGTATCGCGCCAGCACAATCCGTTTTCCCCGGTGTCGATCTGGATTATTCTTCGGAATCCATGGTATGTTGGCACTTATCGGTACAATTACTACAAAATCCCCGGTCGTAGAGCGGTAAAGGAAGAATCTGAATGGGTAGTGATCGAGAATCATCACAGCCCGCTGGTTAGTAAAGAACGGTTCGATCACGTTCAAAAGATGCTGGATTCAAATGCCAGATATCGAAATACTCCCGGCAGGAGTTCAAAGCAGAAAAATGTCAATATTTTTTCTGGGCTTATATGGTGTTCCTGTTGTGGCGCTGCTTTTACAGCTTCTCCGGGAAAGCTCCACGCGTCCGGGTATCGACCGACAAAATACGGTTGCCCGAATGTGCGCAAGACAAAAACCTGTAATGCAAAATATACCTCGGACCCTGTGATAGGCGAATTTTTGCTAAATTTCATCCTGAACGTGATAAATGCGCAAAAGGGTTTTGAAAAAATAAACTCCCCTGCTGATCTTGAATCGCGGCTCCTGCGCGGTGATGCGTTCCGGGATGTGGCAAAAATTGATTCTGCCAGCGTGGCCGCCCTGTATGAGATGCTGTCCTCGTTCTCCCCTGCCGATTCGGTGTTGCTCAAAAAGCCGACCGTCAAAAAAGATCTTGATCCTGAATTGCGAAAGCTGCGATCGGATAAGCGAAAAGCTGAACGCGCTCTCGCCCGGCTGGATCATATTTATTTATATTCCAACAAGCAGATGTCGGATAAAGAATATCTTGTCAAGAAAAACGATTTGATGACCGACTTAAAGGAATTAGATAAATCTATCGGTTTGCTGACCTCGGAATCGTGGGCGCAGTCGCTTTCGGATGATGATTTTTTAGAGCAGGCCAGCAGCTTCATCATCTCCCAGCGTTTGCAGGAACGTGAGTATATTTATTTTCAAGGGCTTGCGGAATCGACAGACCCCGCTGTGTTGCGCGCGTTCTTTGTTTCCATAATCGATTCTGTACGCATGAGAAACGGCGTTGTAGAGACTTTGACGTTCAAGAACGGAATTTCTCATACGTTTACCTATAAGGCAATATAATAAGCCCCAGAGCCGCGCTCTTGCGGTTCTGGGGCTTTCTTTTTATTCGTCCGTGTAGTCGCTGGCGTTAAAAAGCCCTGCGGAATAGACGTGCCCTATTCTGCGGCCGTTGCTGTCGATCGCGGTGCGCCGCACCGTTTCCTGACCGTACATATTCGGCCCCAGCTCATAGAGGTATTTCTTCGTGCGGTACTGCCCGGTGGTGAGTAGCGCTTCTGCCATTTTCTTTGATACTTTCATGTATAGTCCTCCTATTCAAGAAATAAAAATGTCAACGTAGCTGTTGCGGAAAGTGCTTTCAGCTCCGTCTCTGTCCTTGACAATGACGTACTGGTCGTGCGGGTCGGTTTCATCAAATCCCATTGCCATGATCTCGGCGGCCGGGATGGTCTTGCAGGTGACGCTTTTTGCGTGCTCGGTATAAAAGCAGGCGGCAGCATTCTTGTTGAATCTCTTCTTCAGGGCAATCTTGACAGTTATTTTTCAGTCCTCCTCGATTTCGACCATTCCGGCCAGCTTGTAAAGCAGTTCGTGGTCTGCTGCGGAGATCTTCTCCTGCTCAAACTCACGGTCGATCTGCCAGAACGTAGCGTCCCTGTCGTTCTCGGTCTTGATTTCCGAAATCATAGCAACCAACTTCTTAAACATTTCGTATACCCCTTTCAGTTGATCTTGATGGTAAGATATCCGGTTCCATCCTGCCAGAACTTGAAAACGTTCTTCCCGGTCTTTTTATATTCGTGCTTTGCGGATGCTGTGGAGCTTGCAACGAAAGATTTTCCAAAGTACCACTCAACGGACGCCTTGGTATCGATTGAATTGTTGGTTTTGTAGGTAATCATCATTTTTCGGCCTTCCACTCACATTTGCGCGTTCACGTTCGGTTTATGTCTATATTATCACTTCTAATTGTGAGTGCGTCAACAGGCAAGATAATATTTTTGCAAAAAGAAAAGCAGCAAGGTGGTCGTGCCTTGCTGCTTGTTCTGATTCACATTTGTAAGTGGTTGGGGTTATTCTATAATCATAGCATCGCCAAAGGAGAAGAAACGGTACTTCTCTGCCACAGCTACCTCATAG
>OGHO01000406.1_pt1 | contig 58979 bp, 33 predicted proteins | sample 1571421 | NCBI WGS metagenome assembly OGHO01 (sample SAMEA2581937, study PRJEB24529) | metagenome | biome: Human gut stool | place: China | collected 2011
CGTTGCCTTGGTGAGCCGTTACCTCACCAACTAGCTAATACAACGCATGCCCATCCATAACCACCGGAGTTTTCAACCAAAACCGATGCCGGTTCTGATGTTATGGGGTATTAGTACCAATTTCTCAGTGTTATCCCCCTGTTATGGGTAGGTTGCATACGCGTTACGCACCCGTGCGCCGGTCGCCACCCGGTATTGCTACCTGTGATGCCCCTCGACTTGCATGTGTTAGGCCTGCCGCTAGCGTTCATCCTGAGCCAGGATCAAACTCTCCATTGTATAAAAATAATGTATTGTTAGAGTCCTGACTATTCGTTTATCCTTTAAAAGGAAATTGACAGATAAATACTACAATTTTTCTCTCAAAATATAACCAGTAATTCAAAGAACCAGTTTAAAAAAGCTTCGCATTTTGGTTGCGAAAGGGATTGCAAAGATAAGTGTTATTTTTCAATCCGCCAAATCTTTTTTAAAGATTTTTTTCGCAGTCTCTTGCGAGACATTTGCGAAAGGGACTGCAAAGATAAGTAATCTTTTGCAAACCTCCAAAAACTTTTTCAAGAACTTTGCATCTTATTGAAATTCAGACTACAAACCCGCCTCAAGCTCCTTTATTGTAAACCCTCGACTTATTTGTAAGAACCGGTATTTCTCAAACGCGGATGCAAAGGTAGCGACTTTTTTCGAACCTGCAAATATTTGCGCATCTTTTTTTGAAAAAACCTCCATTTTCTTAAAAAGCACCTCCCTTACCTATATATTAATGAAGAGAGCCAAAAACGACGGCTCCTAAAAAGGAGCCGTCGTAAAGCGATCGGCTGAAAACCAATCAGAGCCAGCCCCCATTCGCCGCGAGTCCGGACCGTGAGACGATGGCGAATTCACGCGAAATCTCCATATCGCCGGCCTCGGCCTTAACGGTAAATATCGTTACGCCGGCTTTCGGGCAGTTGAGCGTCAGCTTCGTTCCGCTGAATGCGGGAAGCGAAGTAAGTCCGACTTTCGCAAAATCTTCCGACAAAACCGATTTCAGTACGACCTTACTGTTCGCACCGCCGAAATAGCTTGCGAAGTCTACGACAGTCGCCTCGCCCGTCTTCACGTAGATCACAGGGGTCCCCTTGATAGCCAACAAAAGTTTCAGCGCATCGATACATCCGCCGCCCATCTTGTTCTCATAGTTGGACATGACGAGTGTAATCTTCTCGTTGTCATAGCCGTAAGAAATCTTCGTTCCGCCGAAATACCGATCGATGCCATACACCGAACTCAACAGCAGCGACGTATACTCGGCAGCCGTGAATTTCCGGCCCAACTGCGCAGCATAGGAGAGGCCCAGCGCCGCGACGCCCGATACGTGCGGGCACGCCATCGAAGTCCCCTGCATGAAACCGTAACCATAGGAGCCGCTCGATTTGCGGCCATCCTCATAATTTATTGCGTCATCACACAAAATCGTACTGAAAACACCTCCGTTGTAATAATCGACCGACTGGTCGCCGCCCGGAGCGGTGATATCCACCCACGAACCGTAACAGGTATAATAAGCGGGCTGAAACCCCCAGTCCATCGCCCCCACGGCGATCACCGGAGCATAAGCGGGCGGATACATTTTGGCATCCTGCCATAGATCGCCGTCATTGCCTGCGGCAAAGATCACCAGACCGCCCTGAATCGGAGAATCCGGATTCTCCGTCCCGGCATACTGAATAAAGGTATTCATCGCATCCTTCAGCGCATCGACATTAGAATAACCGTAATTCCACTCCTTCTCGTTATCATCCGGCGTAGTATCCTCACTGACGGTCCATCCCCAACTGTTCTGGGCGATGACGGCACCGTTTTTCAGCGCATACTCAAACGCCTTGGAGTCGGCATAGTAGTAATCGATATTGTTTTCGCCATAGCCCAGAATCTGGCACGACATGAGTTTCACGCCATTGCCGCCGTCACCTCCGGCGATGCCTCCGATACCCACGCCATTGTTGTTCACGGCAGCGATCACACCTGCCACGTGCGAACCGTGGTCGGCATATACCATGCCGTAATCGGGATCGTTGTAAGAGGATTTCCAGTCGAGCGTCGCCGATTGGTTGTAAAAATTGTAGCCGTGTTCCGACGTGGTGCCGGGTTTGGTCCAGATGTTGGCCTTCAGGTCGGGATGCTCGGTGTAGATCGGTTCGTCGATCACCGCAACAATGATGTCCGAACTGCCCGTACAAAGACTCCAGGCATCGGTCAGATTGATATCCGCACCGGTTTTGGATTTGTTGCCGGTTCCGGGGTTATCGTAATGCCACTGTTTATTCAGGAAAGGATCGTTCATGGCCGTAACGGCCCGGGTAGAAACATTGGCTTTCGAATCGTTTTCGACAAAGTACGGCTTCACCGTCCCCTCTTTCATCACACGGCGGTACTTGGGATCGATCGGGTATTGCACGACAGCAATCCCAGGCCTTTCCGCAAGCAACTTGCCGACTTCGGCGACATCCGTATGCTCGTCGAAATAAACCGTATACCACCGGTTGATCCCCGTAACCGAATAGCGATCCTCCCATGCAGGATCGTAAGCCCAAAGGCGTTCGAAGCGCGTAACGCCGATCCGTTCCAGCGCAGCGTCAATATCCTCTATTCCCGAGCGGGCGGCGACAGTCTCCCCGGAGCGGGTTTGCTGTGCCACGACTGCGGCAGCAGCCTGGGGCGTTAACTTCACGGCAACCGTGCCTTTGGCTGCCTTCGACAGCGATCCGGAGAAAACCGCCCCGAATTGGGTTCCGCCATCGGATGCTACTTCGGTCTGGTCCTTGGTACATGAAAACAACGCCAACAGGCCACAAACGAGCAAAATTCGTTTCATAATCTCTGTATTAAGTTTTCAAAGTTAGATTTTTTTCATAACTTATCCATTCGGAGCGGACTATTTTATAGCTCATCCGTCCCGAAACGGGATTTTTTATTAATTTTGTCCACAGAAAATACCGTGAAATGAATTTCAAGAAAATATCGCTGCTCATCGTGCTGCTGCTCATCGCAGATCAGGCGCTCAAAATCTGGATCAAAACCCACATGCACCTCGACGAGTCGATCATCGTCTTCCCCGACTGGTTCCAGCTGCGGTTCATCGAGAACAACGGCGCGGCCTTCGGCATGCACATCGCCTCGCGCGGAGGCTTCGACTGGGGCAAACTGCTGCTGGGCATCTTCCGGATCGTCATGGTCGGATTCATCGGCTGGCTGATGCACCACCTCTGCACCAAACGCAAAGACACGCCCAAGGGAGTGATCGTCGGTCTCGCGCTGATCTTCGCCGGCGCCATGGGCAACATCCTCGACAGCGCATTCTACGGGTTGATCTTCTCCGAATCGACGCCCTACACGGTGGCGGACTTCGGGGGACACTACGCCGGGTTTATGATGGGCAAGGTGGTCGACATGTTCTACTTCCCGCTGTTCCAATGGAACGGCGTACCCCGCCTGCTGCGGTTCCTGGTCGACAGCAACAACTATTTCTTCGGCGCGATCTTCAACCTGGCCGATGCTTACATCTCGGTGGCAGTCGTCTATCTGCTTCTGTTTCAGTATAAGTTCTTCAGCAAGTAGATTTTTTTCGAAAAAAGAGTTGGTGTTTCAGAAAAAAGTATTACTTTTGCACACCGCAATTCCAGAAATGCCCAGGTGGCGGAATAGGTAGACGCGCACGTTTCAGGTGCGTGTGCCGCAAGGCGTGCAGGTTCGATTCCTGTCCTGGGCACTGGTAATCCCCGTAATCGTTTGATTACGGGGATTTTTGTTTTCCGTCGACGGCATGACGATCAGTCCGCGGAATTGCTCACGGGCGGAAGGCTGCGGGCCTCGGTCCGGCCGCCGCGGAAGAGGTATATCGCCGGTTCCGGCGCTGTGATCGTCCATCCGCCCAAACGGTACTCCCCGGCCCGGTGAACCACGGCGCAGCGTATTTTCCCGTATTCGACGGCCTGACATCCGGCATCGTTCCGGAGGATTCGCACGGCCGGATTCCGCGCGAACCGTTCGGTCCGTTTCGCGTCGCGGCACGGCAGAAAAGCGTAGGCATAGCCACCCGTCCGGGCCGGATCGTGCCCGAACCAGCATTTGAAAACCGGTCCCCGCTGGGTTTTGTCCCTGTAAAAAGGGTCTATCAGGTCCCATTTCCCCTCCTGAACCTCCGTGCTGACCGCAATCGGAGCGCCGTCCAGCGACACATACCCCCGGCCGTCGTGATGCACCCACGGCAGGCCGCCGGAAGCCTCGGCCGCCCCGCCCCGGGTTACCGGACCCGCAAGGTGCGTCTGATCCAGAGCCGTGGCGATCCGGAAAATCCGGGTGTCGGAACTGCGGATGTCCGCGCCCAGCGCCACGACGAGGTCCCCGAAAAAGAATGCCGACTTGAGGGCGTGAAGCCCGTCGCGCTCGATCTCCATCGTCGTACACAGCACATCGCCCGAAGCGAGGCCGCCCACATGTCCGGAACGGTTTTTCCTGGCCGCGACGGAGTCGTCGCTCTTCAGAGGCGCACCGTCGTCGTAAGCCGTCGTCCCGGGAATCATCCGCCAGTCCCAATGGGCGAAGATGTTGTCGTACTCCCGCCCGTGCTGCATGAACAGCAGCGCCCCGTCGGCCGAGAAGTTGGCGAGGGTGTTCTCCCGGTTCGTGAACTCGAAGCCGATCGTACGGTCGGAGTGCATGCGGATCGACGCATACCATGTCCCGGTGCGGTAGATGCCGCAGTCCGAACGGTCGTAGTAACGCGGTCCGCGCAATCCGTCCGACCGGTTGTCCGGCGTCAGGATACCTTCGGCAAACCGCTTGAAAACCCGGTGTCCCGGTCTTTTCAACGCCGCGATGTTCTCCGCGGCGACGGCTGCCGACGAGGCTTTTCCCGGACCGCTGTCGATAAACACCTGCCGGCCGCAGAAACTCGGGTCCATCACACCCCGCCAGATGCTCCGGCAAATACCCTCCCGCATCAGGTTCTCGATGACGGCGCACTGCTCGTCCGAAAACATATAAGGCGTTCCGTCGAGAACCCGGAGCCAGAACGAGATGCCCTCGGCATAGGCCAGTCCGTAGTTCCCGAACTGAATCTGGGACCCATGCTGATGAAACGACCAGTCGGCCTGAATGCCCTCGCCGTCGGTGACGACGATCTCCCCGGCGATCTGATCCCGGGCCTCGGCGACGAGTGCCTCGTCGTCCGTCAGCAGCCCGCGCATCAGGTTGTTCCCGGCCAGCCATACCTTGTTCTGCCCCGTGCGGCCGAAGCGCGAACGCTCGATGATCCGCAGCCCCTGCTCCAGTTCCGGAGCGGAAAGTTCGCCGCGGATCATCAGCAGAATCGCGGCGAGTTTCTTGGGAACCCCGATCTCCCCGTGCCACCAGTTCAGCGACGACGGCTTCTTCGCATACCAGTAGGCAAGCCCCTCGTGCAGCAGGCCGCCGATGCGCCCGTCGCCATGCCACGCCGACGCAGGGTCGGCATAGAGTTTCGCCAAGGCGTACATCCGTGTCAGGTGCAGCGACGGCTGCCACCGCCCCCTCGTCCGGTCGTCGTAGTCGATGTCGGTCCAGAATCCGCCCGCGTCGAACAGTCCCAGCAGACGCCGGACCTCGGCATCCGGAAGGTGGACCGACGTGTAAAGCTGGAGCAGCAGCACGTCGTTCGCCCTCCCGTAATCGGAATAGCGGACAAAACGTTCGGTCGTCTCCCCGTCCGGGGCATAGGACATCACCGACACGTCGACAAAGGCTTGCCTCACACGGTCGAGCGGACCGGCCGGAAAAGCGCGGAGCGTCGTCAAAAAAAGCAGAGCGGCCAGGAGGGCCGTACGTAAACCATTCATAACAGTTATCAGGATACTCGTGAAACGCCTCCGTTCCGAAGGCCGGAAACCGACCCGGAAAGCGGCATGACAAATATAAATCATTTTAGACCAAATATCCCCGCCGACGGCCCGGAAAAGCGACTTTGACCGGATTCTGCTCCCCTTTGACCGGATCGAATCCTTCCCGAAAGAATACAAAATCTAATTTTGAGTGACGGAAAAACCAACCGAAAAAACTACTGTCTGACATGAGAACCCGAACCTACCGCACAGCATTGCTGTCGACCCTCCTCCTCACGGGATGCACGCCCCGGGAGACAATGCCGGAACTGACCGACCGCGTATTCGCCGCAGCCGCGGCCCAGTACGAACAGCTCGAAGGCCGGCTGACCGACGAGACGCTCCCGAGATCGGTGGCCTCCGACGGAAAATTCATCTCTTCCGACATCCGCTGGTGGTGCAGCGGATTCTATCCCGGCTCGCTCTGGTATATATATGAGTATACCGGCGACAAGACATTCCGCGAACTGGCCGAAAAAAACACCTTCAAGCTCTATCCCCTCAAACTGAAGGGCACGGACCACGATCTGGGATTCCAGATGAACTGCAGTTTCGGCAACGCCTACCGGATCACCGGCGAGCAGAAATACCTCGAACCCATCCACACCTCGGCGCGGGTACTCGCCGGGAGGTTCTCGCCCGTGACGGGCGTCATCCGCAGCTGGGACTTCGTGCGCAAGGGCCGCGACTGGAAATACCCGGTGATCATCGACAACATGATGAACCTCGAACACCTCTACAACGCGGGCCTGCTCTTCGGGGACGACACACTGAAGACCGTCGCCGTGACGCACGCCAACACGACCCTCTGCAACCATTTCCGGCCCGACTTCACGAGCTATCACCTGGTGGACTACGATCCCGCGGACGGCCGTGTCCGCCGGAAGGAGACCGTGCAGGGCTTCGGCGACGAATCCGCCTGGGCACGGGGACAGGCCTGGGCGCTCTACGGCTACACGATGATGTTCCGCCTGAGCGGCTACGAATGCTACCTCAACCAGGCCGAGAACATTGCCGGCATGCTGCTGGAGCGGCTTCCCGACGATGGCATCCCCTACTGGGACTTCGACTCCGACCGCATTCCCGACGACCTGCGCGACGCTTCGGCCGCGGCGATCATGGCCTCGGCGTTCGTCGACCTGAGTTCGCTGACCAACAAGCCCGAAGAAAAGGGCAGATACCTGAAAATGGCCGAAAAGCAGCTGCGCACCCTCGCCTCCGACGCCTACCTCGCCCGCCCCGGGGAGAACGGGAACTTCCTGCTCATGCACAGCGTGGGGTCGCGCCCGGACAACCTCGAAATCGACGTACCGCTGACCTACGCGGACTATTATTTCCTGGAAGCCCTGCTGAAATACAGCCGTACAACCCAAACAAAACCTAATAACAACTAACACCGTGTGTAATTATGAAACAAAAACTGACCAAACTACTTTGTTCGGTGTTTCTCGTTGCCTTTGCGATCCCTGCGATCGCCCAGTCGTCCGGAGGCAGCAGCACCCGCACCATTACGGGAAAGGTGACCGACAGTGAGGGGGCGCCGATCGTCGGCGCGGTCGTCATGGCCTCCCAGCGCGAAGCCACGACGACCAATTCCGAAGGCAGGTACACGCTGGCCGTCCAAAGCCCCGACGCGGTTCTCCGGTTCTCCTGCATGGGCTACCGGCCCCGTTCGGAAAACACGGCGGGCCGCACCGTCGTCGACGTCTCGCTGGATACAGACAACCAACTGCTTGAAGACGTCGTGGTGGTAGGCTACGGCGTCCAGAAGAAGGTCAACCTGACGGGCGCCGTCGCGTCGATCGACTTCTCGAAGACCAGCGAGAGCCGCTCCATCATCAGCACCTCGGCAGCGCTGGCGGGCCTGGCGGCCGGTATGAACGTCACGCAAAGTTCCGGCCAGCCCGGTTCGGACAACGCGACGATCCGTATCCGCGGCGACGGCTCGTTCACCTCCGGCGCCAACGGCCCGCTGGTGCTCGTTGACGGCGTGGAATGGAGCATGGACAACGTGAACCCGAACGACATCGCATCGATCTCGGTGCTCAAGGACGCCGCCTCGGCCTCGATCTACGGAACGCGCGCCGCCAACGGCGTCATCCTCATCACCACGAAAAACGGCTCGGTCGGGAAAGCCCAGATCAGCTACTCCTACAAGGGCATCCTGCAAATGCCCTACAACGACCTGCACTTCGTTTCGGACTACGCCCGGCACATGGAGCTTATCAACGAATCGTGCGACAACATCGGGACCTCGCGCATCTTCTCCCAGTCGAACATCGACCTCTGGCGGGAGAAGTCGGCCGATCCCTACGGGGTCGGTGAAAATGGCGTCCCGAACTTCGCGCTCTACCCCAACACCGACTGGTTCGACGAGATTTTCGAGAATGGCTACTCCCAGGAGCACAACCTCTCGATCTCGGGCGGGTCGGAGAAGATCCGCTACCTGCTCTCGCTGGGTTACCTCGACAACCAGGGCGTCATGGGACGGTTCGGCATCGACTCCTCGACCCAGAAGGTAAACTTCCGCACCAACCTCGAAGCGGACGTCACGAAGTGGTTCACGGCGGGTGTCCGGCTGTTCGGACAGCGTCAGGAATACGGTTTGGCTAACATTTCCAACGCCTTCAACGCCCTTTACCAGACCACCCCGGGCGTCTATCCCGGCTCCGTCAACGCCTGGGGCCGTCCCGCCCTGGCCGCCGAGGAGTCCTCGAACGCCAACAACATCTTCGGAATGATGTACGGCTCGGGCGGCTACAACAACTCCACCCGCGTCAACGGCTCGGTCTACGCTACGATCCGCCCGTACAGAGGCGTGAGCGTCGAGGCCACGGTGAACTACTCCCCGACCTTCGGCGAGCGGCACTCCTACGGCCGCGAAAACGGCTACTGGGACTACACCACCGACACGCGCTATTCCAGTTCCGACCTCTCGAACGCCGGGGTTTCGAACACCACCTCGCGGAACTACTACCTCTCCTCGGAAATCCTCGCCCGCTACACGGCCACCGTCGGCGACCACGACTTCGGCGTGCTGTTCGGCTATTCGGCCATGGAATACCGGACCTGGGGCTGGGGCGTGAGCAAGCAGGGGGCCACGGACTGGACGCTGAACGACCTGGGGACCTATGAAACGCTTTCGGGATCGTCGAGCACGGCCAAAAACGGCTGGGGGCTGCGCTCCTATTTCGGACGTATCAACTACGCCTACAAAAACCGCTACCTGCTCGAAGCGAATCTCCGCGCCGACGGCTCCTCGCGCTTCGGCAGCAACAACCGCTACGGTATCTTCCCCTCGTTCTCGGCCGGATGGAAAATCCACGAGGAGCGCTTCATGGAAGGGACCGAAGACTGGCTCTCGAACCTCAAGCTGCGCGCCTCGTGGGGCAAGGCCGGTAACAACCAGGGCATCGGCAACTATGCCTGGCAGGCGGTTTACGCCACGCAGAACGTCGTGGTGGACGGGGCCGGCTCGAAAGGACTCTACATCTCCTCGCTGAGCAACGCCGACCTCAAGTGGGAAACCACCGCCACGACCGATATCGGTCTCGACATGGGCTTCTTCGACAACCGGCTCACGGCGGAGGTCGACTACTACCGCAAGAACACCACGGACATTCTCTACACCCCGACGATCTACATGACGATGGGCGAGGTGTCGGGCGTGCCCTCGAACCTGGGCAGCGTGGTGAACAAGGGTTTTGAGGTCTCGCTGAACTGGAAAAGCCGCATCGGCAAAGATTTCAGCTACTACGCCGGGGTGAATTTCTCGTACAACAAAAACCGGGTCACCAAGTTCAAGGGCGATCTGGTCAAGAGGTGGACCGACGGGGTCTACTCCAACAACCTCTCCGACGTCACGGCCGGCTACGGCAGCGGCAAGCTCTGCGAGGGGCACGCCCTGGGCGAGCACTACCTCCGGAGGCTCTACAAGGGCAACGGACGCGGTTACAGGGGCGGCGCCGTCGATGTCAACGCCGGACCGAAGGACGGTATGATCCGCACGCAGCAGGATTTCGAATGGGTGCAGGCCATGCTCGAAACGGGCTACACATTCAACGGCGTGACGGCCCTCAGCAAGGACCAGCTCTGGTACGGCGACCTGATCTACGCCGACCGGAACGGCGACGGCAACTACGGCGACGACAACGACATGGACTTCAACGGCCGCACGAGCACGCCGTCGTACAACCTCGGCGTCAACCTCGGGTTCGCCTGGAAAGGACTCGACTTCAACATGACGTGGTCGGGAGCATTCGACTACTACATCATCTGGAACGCCCTCTACTACAACGGAACCCAGACCACGAACGGACACGGCATCAGCGAACGGGTGGCCGACAACCACTACTTCTTCGACGCGGAGAACCCCGCGGACGCGAGGACCAACCTCAAGGGAGCCTATCCGCGGCTGACCTTCGGCACACCCGGCGACAACCGCCAGGCCAGCGAGTTCTACGAGTACAAGGGCGACTACCTGAAACTGAAGAACGTCCAGATCGGCTACACGCTTCCCTCCCGGATCACGAAGAAGTTCTACGTCCAGCAGCTGCGGTTCTTCGTATCGGGAGAGAACCTGCTCACCATCACCGACTACCCGGGCCTCGATCCGGAGAAAGGCTCCGCCATCGGCTATCCCCTCATGCGTTCGGTCACATTCGGAGCACAGATAACATTCTAACGACTATGAAAAAGCTATATTATACGATCCTTGCCACCGCAGCGGCCCTGACGACCGCTTCATGCGTGGACCTGCTCAACACGGCCCCTGAAAACCAGATCGCCAGCGAGAACATGTGGACCACGCCCGAACTCGCCCTGAAGGGCATGAACGGACTCTACGAGACGTTCTACAACCGCAAACAGAGCAACGGCACGCAGGTCCGTTCGGAGAACCTCGACGGCCTCAACAAGTACGGCATCGAGGCCCTGGGATTCTGCACCGACTACTACGCCAACAACTACCCGATCTACCTGCTCTACAACCAGGCGAAGCGCGCCAACGACTGGCAGCTGGCACACGAATGGAGGTTCTGCTACACGATCGTGCACGCCGCCAACGACGCCGTCACGAACCTGCACAAGGCCGGGCTGGACGCCCAGACCTACGAGCGTTACCTCTGCGAGGCGCGGTTCCTCCGGGCCTGGGCCTACTCCCGGCTCAACAAGTTCTGGCAAGGCGTTCCGGTCTACCTCGAACCCATCTCCAACGAGCAGTGCACGCGGACGCAGGAGAGCGCCGACTACGTGTGGCGCGAAGTGGTGCTGCCCGACCTGAAATACTGCATCGACAACGCGGCGTTCCCCGACAACACCCTCGGGGAGAGCAATTTCGGCCGTCCGTCGAAAGGCGCCGCCTACGCCCTGCGGGGCATGGCCTACATGTGGCTCAAGGAGTGGCAGAACGCTGCCAACGACTTCGAGAAGGTCGGCCAGTGCGGCTACGGTCTCTGGCAGGGGGAGTACATCGACTTCTTCAGCCCCGACAACGAACGCGACAAAGAGATGATCTTCGCCATCCAGTACGACGAGGAGTCCGGCTACTGCGACAACATCCAGCAGGCCGTGGGCGCCCGCGACACCTACGGCGGCTGGGACGAGGTGAAACCGGCGTCGGATTTCGTCGACTACTACCAGAACGGCGACGGCACGGAGTTCAAATGGAGCCAGGTGACCGGGCTTGAGAACTGGGACCAGCTGACGCCCAAACAGCGGGCCGTGTTCTTCTGCCGCGACGGACTGAAGAGCAACGCGAAACTGGCTTCGCAGAAAACCCAGGCGGTCGGCATCTGCGGACAGGACATCTTCGACCGCTACTACCTCGACAACGGCAACGAGGCCCGGATCAAGGCCGCCTACGACAACCGCGACCCGCGGCTCAAGCAGACGATCGTCACGCCTTACGAGCCGGTGGACTGTTTCTGCGCGGGACTCAACGGCGACGAGAACATGATCGGCAAGCAGCTCCGCTGGCCGCTCTACCTGCAGGGAACCAGCGGCGGCGACTTCTGGCTCGACAAACGCACCTCGGCCTACTACTGCTACCGCAAGTACGTGCGTTTCCTCAAGGGCGAACTGATCGACCGGCAGCGCTGCTACACGGACTTCCCGCTCATCCGCTACACCGACGTCATCCTGCAATGGGCCGAGGCGCTGATCGAGCTGAACGAGTTCACCCCGGCGAAGAACCTCATCGACCAGGTGCGCGCCCGCGCCCACATGCCGGGCATCACGATCGGCGACCTCGACGCCATGCGCGAGGCCGTACGCTACGAGCGCCGCGTGGAATTTCCGGTCGAGGCGGTGAACTTCTTCGACGAAGTGCGCTGGGGAACCTACAAGGAGACCAAGTTCCAGGGACAGGACGTCCACGGCGGCCAGTCCTGGTGGGGCGACAACACGGTCGAGTACGCCTGGTACTGGGACGACTGCCTCTGGCCGTGGTCCGTACCGCAGGGCGAGTACCAGCGGAACGCTTCGCTCACCACCCGTCCGGGCTGGGTCTATTGATTGTTAAACCTCAATCCGTTTACCGAAATGAAAAAGATTCTCATACTGTCGGCCGCGCTCCTCACCGGCTTTTTCGCCCTCTCCTGCGGGGACACCTCGTCGGAACCCGAAGACGACCCGAACATGCCCGCCGTGAAGATCGAGGCCGCGAATATCGCCGACAACAAGGCGACCGTCACCGCGGCGCTGGAAAAAGGCAACTTCTACGGGGCCAAGATCGTGACGGGCGTCCGCGTCTCCTCCCTCACGCTCGACTACACGCGGGAAATCCCCCTGATCAAGTACGTCGAGTCGAACGGCACGGCGGTCGAACTGCCCTTCACGACACAGCTCACCGACCTGATTTTCGAGCAGGACTACTTCTGCGCGGTCATCGTCTACGACCGTACGGGCCGCGCCTGCCACTCCGCCTACCTCACCTTCACGGCCGAGGGCGACCCGGAGGGAATCAGCAACGACAATTCGGCCGGCGACCTCGAAGACAACCCGCAGTAAAACCCAAAACGAGCAAACGATATGAAAAAGCTACTTTATAGCGTCTCAACGGCCCTGCTTCTCCTCTCCTGCAGCACGGAAGACCCGTCGCTGGAGGCCGAACCGGGCAAGGGCGGAAACGTGATCACGTTCGTCGGCCGGACCTCGCCCGAGACCCGGACCGAGATCGGCGGGAAGGAAGGCAACTCCTATCCGGTCCTCTGGTCGCCCGGCGACCGGATCGGCATCATCTCTCCGGTCGAAACCCTTTTCCAGAACGCCAGCGCGACGCTGAACGCCAGCGACGCCGGCAAGAACAGCGGCATCTTCGTCCTCGAAACCGAAACCGTCGTGGAGAGCAGCATGGACCTGATCGTCTATTATCCGTACAGTTCCTACACGACCTACGGCGACGGCGCTCTCCGGTCATCCGTCCCCATGGAGCAGCGGCAGGCGCGCCCGGGCGACTCCTCCCACACGGGGAAGTACACCCTGGCCTACGACAAGACCGTGATCGACCCCGCCGCCGCGGCCCCGGGCAAGTCCCCGTCGGTGTCGTTCTCGCTGCGGCACGCCGTGGCGTACGTCCGCCTCGTGATTTCAAGCACGGAATATGCCCGCTACAAACTCAACGGCGCATCGCTCTGGTGTGACGGCGAGGCCATCTCCGGCGACATCTCGGTCGACGTGGCCACGGGCGAAACCCGGACCGAGACCCCGCGCAACTACGCCACCGTCGTCGTGGAGGAGCCGCAGGCCCTCTCCTCGGCGCAGGAACTCTGGCTCGTGACGCTTCCCGTGAACCTGACCGGCAAGGAGGTTTACGTCTCCGTGGCCATGACCGACGGCACGAAAAACGTGACCATCCCCGTCAAGGTCGCCGTGAAGGAGCTGAAGGCCAATGCCGTCAACACGATCACCGTGGCGAACGTCTCCCTGGCGGACAACCGGTTCGCCTGGTATCAACCCGAAGAGACGCGCTATCTCGCCGAGGGCTGGGCTTACGGCGAGGCCAACACCTTCGTCACGAGCACCGACGGCGAGGAGATCACGGTCGACGTCAGGGCGCGCGGCTTCTTCAACGGCTGCGAGGAGCCGAAATACGCCAAAATCATCTTCGCCAACAACCTCTCGGGAACCAACTACACACTGGCGATCAACGGCAAGCGGAACAACCCCGACTCCCCGGCCGACTATGCCGAGGAGGTGGAGATCGGCAGCGACTACAAGCTGACGCTCAAGACCTCGAAGGGCAGCTATCTGGGCTGGTTCGGCAAGGTGGGCATCCTAAACGCCGAGAAGAAATTCATCTGGGCCTTCACCGTCTGGTATCTCCCGGGAGGCGTAGTGGGACACCCCTACAAGAGCGGCGTGGTCATGGACCGCTACATCGGCGACAGCTACGCCCCGAACTACAACAACTGGCACGGCGTGGGAGCCTACTTCCAGTGGGGGCGTCCGTTCAGCTTCTCCTGGGGTGCGATCACCTACACGGTCGCCTCGACCAACGCGACGGACCTCAAGGTTTCGGCGGCCAATCCGGGCGTCTTCTTCAAAACCGACGGCGCCTCGAAGCACAACGGCGACTGGTGGCTCGGCGACTGGACCGGCAAGCGCACCGACCGCAAGGACGACTTCTGGGGCAACCCGAACAGCACGGCGGAGGCCGGATCGCCCGCGAACGGCACCAAATCGATCTTCGACCCCTGTCCCAAAGGCTGGATGGTGGCGTCCCCGGAAGTCTACAAGGAGGTGCTCGCCGGCAAGGACGACGCATTCGAAAAGAACGGCTCGGTACAGTCGATGATCTACAAATACGACGGCACGAACAAGGCTTACTGGCACTTCAGCGGCCTGAAATGGGCCTCGTCGGGCGGAAACCCGACCAACAACCAGAACGACATTCTGGGCGTCTGGTCCAATTCGTCCTACCACGGCTACGAAGCCTCGGACCACAACGTCTACCAGCTCTACTACCGCACGTCGCAGGGCACGTGGAACGACGGTGGCGGCCGTGCGGCCGGCATGTCGGTACGCTGCATGCAGGACACCGAAAACCGTTGACAACCGGAATCCGGAGGAGTGCCCGGCCGCCGGGCCGGACGCTCCCCGGCTTGCGAACAAAAAACTTTACAGCCATGAAGATATTGAAAAAACTGCTTTGGTTCGTCGCGGCTGCATGCATCCTCTCCGGATGCACCGACGACAGAATGATCTACAAACCCGGAAGCGGGTCCGGGAACGGTGGAAACGGCGGCGGAGAGCAGCCGTCCGGTCCGGGCGACTATTCGAAACTCACGGCGGCCAACCACCCGCGGATCATCATGACCGAGGACGACGTGACGGCCATCAAGGCGAAACTGGCCGCCGGGTCCGACGCCAACCTGAAGAAACTCCACGAGTGCATCATAGCCTATGCCGACAAGGCGCTCACGGCCAAGAATCTGGTTTACGAAGTCACCGGCAAGCGGCTGCTGTCCGTCTCGACCGAGGCGGCCAACCGGATCATCTCCTGCTCCTACGCCTATCGCCTGACCGGGGAGGACAAATACCTCGAAAAGGCGGAGAAGGACATGCAGACGGTCTGCGCCTTCAAGGACTGGAACTCCGCGACCCACTTCCTCGACGGGGCCGAGATGGCCCACGGCGTGGGCATCGGCTACGACTGGCTCTACGGCCGGCTGAACGACGCGACGAAGAGGAGCGCCGAGAAGGCCATCCGGGACTACGCGTTCTACTGCGCGCTCAACGGCAAGTGGAACCTCAACTTCTACACCTCGGCGACCAACTGGAACCAGGTCTGCAACGGCGGACTGGTGGTGGCGGCGCTGGCCGTCTACGAGACCTGTCAGGACGACGCGCGGAGCATCATCGACAAGGCGATCGAAAGCAACGCCTCGGTCATGCCCGAGATGTACAACCCCGACGGCAACTACCCCGAAGGCTACGGCTACTGGGGTTACGGAACGGCCTTCGAGTGCATCATGCTCGCAGCGATGGAGTCGTGTACGGGGACCGACAACGGTCTTTCGGCCGTCGACGGTTTCAAAAAGACCGGCAAATGGATTCTCTTCATGGAGGGTATGAACAAAATGGCGTTCAACTACTGCGACTGCGCGCCTTCGAGCATCGCCTTCCCGCCGCTGTGGTATCTCGCCCACAAGTTCAACGACCAGTCGCTGCTGTACGGCGAGCTGATGAAGCTCAACGACGGCCGCTACACCTCCTACGACTCGCCGAAATACTTCCCCATGGCGATCGTCTACGCGAGCAAGTTCGACCTGAACAGCATTGCGCCCCCGGAGGAGAAGGTGTGGAGCGGCAAGGGCATCAACCCCGTGGTGCTGGTCCACGGCGACTGGAGCTTCACCGACACCGACAAGTTCCTCGGCATCAAGGCCGGGCGGGCGAATTACAGCCACGGCCACATGGATGTCGGGTCGTTCGTCTACGACGCCTGGGGCACGCGCTGGTCCGCCGACCTGGGCCTTCAGAGCTACGGCACGGTCGAGAACATCAACCTGCCGGGTTACACCGGCGGTTTCGGAAGCTACGACCAGGGGGCCTTCCGCTGGGCCGTCTTCCGCTATAACAACTACAACCACAGCACCATCACCATCAACGACGCCCTCCACCGCGCCGGAGGCCGGGCCGAAATCACAAGCGTCATCAACACCTCCGCCTCGAAGGGCGCCACGATCGACATGACGGACATCCTTTCGACCGAATGCGAAAGCGCCACGCGGACCGTAACGCTCGAAAACGACACGGATCTCGTGGTCAAGGACATCGTCAAGGCCAAATACAACAAGGCGGCCGACGTCCGGTGGACGATGGTCACGCGGGCCATGCCGACCGTCGAGGGCAACCGGATCGTATTGCAGGGCGCGTCGAAAAAACTCTACCTCAAGGTGACCAGCCAGAACAACGCCAAGGTCACCCTCAAGACCTGGTCCACCGTCGGCGAATCGTACGACGCGAGCAACGCGGGCTACTACGAAGCCGGCTTCGAGGCCAGGGTGACCTCCGGCCAGACGGACACCTTCACCGTGACCCTCACCCCGAACGAATAGACCGAAAACGATGAAAACAACCCTTCTGTCGATCCTCCTGTCGGTAGCGGCCCTGATCCGGGCCGCCGCCGGCAACGACGGTCTGAACATCCTGCAGGCCGAATACTCGAAACCGGGCGTCGCCGAATCCTTCGCCGCAGGGAAAGCGTGGTTCCCCTTTCCCGCCTACGAAGACCGTGCGGGCTGGGCCGCGCTCTTCGGTCCCGACGCCGGGAAGGTCATCCGGCGGGGCGAGCAGCTGCTCGACTACCAATGGCAGTACATCCCCGCCAGCGCCTACCTCGCCTTCGAACGGACGGGCGACCGGCAGGCCATGGAGAAGCCCGAAGGGGCCAACCGCGACGCGCTGATCGCCCTGATCCTGGCCGAACTGGCCGAAGGCAAGGGACGGTTCGTCGACCAGCTCGCCAACGGCGTCTGGCTGGCCGCGCAGCAGCCTTCGTGGGTGCTCTCGGCGCACCAGGGGCGGCAGCGGACCAAACGATCGCTTCCCGACGCCCGCGAACAGCTCATCGACCTCGCATCGGGGCGTTACGGCTCCATCGTCTCCATCGCCTACCACTTCTTCCACCGGGAATTCGACAAACTCGACCCCTCCATCTCGGCCGCCACGGAGAACGCCGTCCGGCGGAATATCCTCGACCCGTACCTCGATCCCGGACAGCGGCACGCCAACTGGTGGCTGGGACTGGCGTCCAGGGGATCGATGCTCAACAACTGGACCCCGTGGTGCAATTCGGACGTGATCCTGTGCTTCCTGCTGATGGAGAAGAACCAGGAGCGGCTCGACCGGGCCGTGGCCCAGTCGGTGGAATCCATGGACCTGTTCCTCAACTACATCCAGAAGGACGGGGCCTGCGAGGAAGGTCCCGCCTACTGGGGCGCGGCGGCCGGTAAGGTCTACGACTACCTCCAGATCCTGTACGACGCCTCGGGCGGCGCATTCTCGCTGTTCGGCAACGAGCGCATCCGGAAAATGGGCGAGTTCGTCTCCCGCTCCTACATCGGCAACGGCTACGTCGTCAACTTCGCCGACGCCGGGGCCAGACTGAACAACCCCAGCGAACTGATCTGGAATTACGGCCATGCGGTGGGCAGCAGGGAGATGACCGATTTCGCGCTCTACTGCCTGGCCGACCCCGCGAGCGGGAAATTCCGAAACCCCGCCATCACGGGCAACGACGCCTACCGGGCGCTCGAAACGGTACGGTTCAACCCGCTGATCCGCGAGGCCGCGGATTCGCTGAACCGCCTTGCGGCCGGGACCTCTCCGGCGGAAGTGCGCCGCAACCTGCGGCGCGGCGTACCCCCGGCCACGTGGTATCCCGAGACCGAAATGTACTTCATGCGCAATCCCTCGGGATGGTTCCTCGGAGCGAAGGGCGGCTACAACAACGAGAGCCACAACCACAACGACGTGGGGAGCTGCGTCGTCTACGTCCGGGACATCCCGGTGCTCGTGGACGCCGGCGTGGGGACCTACACCCGGCAGACGTTCAACCACGACCGCTACAAGATCTGGTCGATGCAGTGCGACTGGCACAACCTGCCGATGATCAACGGGACCGCCCAGCCCGCCGGCGCGCAGTACCGGTCGAAAAACGCGTCGTGCAACCTCTCCAAAGGGTTGTTCTCGCTCGATCTGGCCGATGCCTATCCGCCGGAGTCCGGATGCCGGAAGTGGGTCAGGACCTACCGTCTCGCCCCGAAGGGCACGCCCTCGGTGACGATCACCGACTCGTTCGCACTCGATGCGCGGAGGCAGCCGGACGTGGAGCATTTCCTGGTCAAGGGATCGGTCGTCCTGCCGGGCGGAACGCACCAGGGACGGACGCTCCCCGACGGAGAACTGCTGATCGTCTGCGACGAAGGGCTGGTCGTGAAGATGACCTTCCCGGCGTCGCTGAAAGCCTCGGTCGACGTGATGGAACTCACCGACCGGCGATTCTCCGGCGTGTGGGGCCGGAGCCTGCGGCGGATCAACCTCGCCTCGGCGCCCGATGCTCCGGCGAAGGGCAGCTATGAATTCCGGATCACCGAACTCGGCAAAAAGTGACGGCAATGCGACACCGGACCCTCCTCCTGATCGCCGCCGCGACGGGCCTGCTGACCTGCGCCTGCGGCGGCACCGAGGCCGAACGGCTGCACCGGGCCGCCATGCGGGAGTACCTCGACCCGATCCGGCCCGGATACGAAGGGCGAAATCCCTTCTGGAACGCCTTCGCGACGAAGTTCATCTACGCCCCGGCCTTCGAATTCGAACCGGTGGAAAACGCCGTGAAATACCGCTTCACCGTCTCGCACCTCGGGACCTCAATGGTCGAGTCGCCCCGTTACCGCAAGGACGCCCCGACCGAAGACCCCGAACCCCGGCGGGTCCTCGGGCCGGGCGCTCCGACGGGACGTTCGTGGAGCTTCGAGGCGGACTCCCCGCAGCAGAGCCTCGCTCCGGTGTGGAACGACATCCCGGCAGGCCGGGTGCGGGTCACGGCGGAGGGGCTGGACGCCGCGGGACAGGTCCTGGGAAAGGCCGGGGAGCGGGAATTCCTGCGGGACTTTCCCTTCCGGCCGCCCTACAACGGCAACGTGAGGCCCTATGCCGAGGCGGCGCGCATGGCCGCCCTGTACATCCACGAACTCCCGGCGATCCGCCACTGGCTCACCGCCGCGGAGCCGGACATGACCTACCGCCACAACACCTACGCCTGCAAAATCGTGGGGGCCACGATCCGGCTGGAGGTGCTGGTCGCGAAACTGCTGCCCGCGCACCGGGAGGAGGCGCTCGCCATCGCCCGGAACGCGGCTCGGTTCCTGATGGACCGAAGCCGTCCCGAAGGCGACCCGCTGGCCTTCTTCCCGCCGACCTACTACTCCGACCTGATCTCCTCGTCGCGGGCCGAAAACCGCGGCAAGACGATGACCATGGAGGCCTGCGCCGCCGGAAACGCCTTCCTCGACCTCTACGACGCGACGGGCGACCGGATCTACTACGACCGGGCGCTGGCCATCGCGGAGACCTACTCCAGGCTGCAGCACGCCGACGGCTCGTTCCCGATCAAGGTCGATTTCGAGACCGGGGAGCCGGTCAACGGCTGCAAGGCGATGCTCACGCCGGTCATGGAGTATTTCGGACGGCTTGAAAACCAGTACGGCGTCACCCGCTACCGCGGCTGCCTCGCCCGGGCGGCGGAGTGGATGCGCCGCAACGCGCTCGAAAGTTTCGACATGACCGGACAGTTCGAGGATATGACCGTTCTCGGGCAGCAGCCCTACCAGAACCTCACCAACTGCGCTTCGGCGCCCTACGCCTCGTGGCTGCTCAAAAAGCCCGGACGCACGGCCGCGGAGCTGGCCGACGCCGTCGACCTGATCCGTTTCAGCGAGGACCAGTTCGTCTGCTGGGACGTGCTGCCCGACGACGACGGCGTCCGGACGCTCTGCACGCCCTGCGTCTACGAACAGTACGGCTACCGGGTTCCGGTCGACAACAGCACGTGCGTGGTGGCGAACGCCCTGCTGGACCTCTGCGAGGCGACGGGCGACCGGCTGGCTTTCGCCAAGGCCAAAGCGCTGGCGGACAACCTCACCGTGGTCCAGAATGCGCTGGACGGGCTGATCCCCACGTCGCTCGACGTACGCGAAGGCGCCAAGAACCGGATACGGGGTTTCTGGGTCAACTGCACCTACGCCTCCATTCTCACGCTGCTCCGGATGGCGGAACTCACCGGAGAGGCCGCCGGTTTTTCCGCCGAAGTCCCGCCCTCACGCTGACGCGGAAGACGGCCCGGAATTCCCGAAACCGGATATTTTTCGGTATCTTGTGCCATCAATCCGACGCTTTTCCGATGACGAAAACCTACATAGCGGCCCTGGTCCTGCTCCTGGCGACAGCCCTTCCCGGGTCGGCGATCAATCCCTACCGGCGGTACGACGCAAGAAGCGGGCTGTCCGACAACAGTGTGAAGGACATCTGCCAGGACAGCCGAGGCTACATGTGGTTCGCCACGAAGGACGGGTTCAACCGCTTCAACGGCTACCGCTTCGACGTTTTCGGCTCGTCATTCTCCGGCGAGCACCTCAACATCGACGTCATCCGCCCCCACTCGGACGGAATCCGCATCTGGCTGGGGTGCACCGAAGCCCTCATGCTTTTCGACCCGCGGGACGAGAGCCTCACGCGGTTCGACGCCCGAAGCAGCGAAGGGAAGGGCATCGAAAACTGCATCAGCCTGCTGTACGACCCGCTGGGCGACCTGTGGATCGGAACCGACGACGGGCTGTTCCGCTGGGACGAGCGCATCGGCCGCCTCTTCCGCTACGAACTGGAGGAGGGCGATGGCAGCGCGTGCCGCGGGATCCGAACCATCTTCGAGGACAGCGGCGGCGAAATCTGGGTCGGAACGACCGCCGGGCTGTACCGCTACCACCGCAAGACGGACCGCTTCGGCCGGAACGCGAAGCCCAAGCCGGAAAGCTCCCTGCTGGGTGACAACGAGATCACGGCCGTCGTCGAGGCCGAGGAGGGCAAACTGCTGATCGGCATGCAGAACGGCTACCTCGGCGAATTCGACGTCTACACGGGCAGGTTCACCGAATTTCCCGCCTTCGACGCCGAGGGAAGGAAACTCTCCGTCACGCGTATCCACACGATTTTCCGGCGGGACATGAACCGCTACATGATCGGTTCGGACAGCGGCCTTTTCTTCTTCAGCCGCAAGAACGGCGTCTGGTCGGTCTCCGGAGACGACCTCGCCGACGAGAGCATCTACCGGTGTTTCCGTGACCGCGAGGGCGGCGTCTGGATCGGGACCTATTTCTGCGGCGTGAACTACCTCTCGCCCCGGCAGGACGAAATCCTGTGGTACTACGACGACGGCCACCCGGAGTCGCTCGACGGCAACGCCGTGAGCCAGTTCTGCGACGACGGCCGGGGAAACCTCTGGATCGCGACCGAAAACGGAGGTCTGAACCATTTCGACGTCCGCAACCGGAAGTTCACCAACCACACCGCCCGCAGCCACAACAACCTGCATGCCCTCTGCAAGGACGGGGACGACCTGCTGATCGGAACCTTCTCGCAAGGGCTGGACCGGATGAACCTCCGGACCGGGAAGGTCGTCAACTACCGGAACATCCCCGGGGATTCCGCCTCCCTGTGCAACGACTATGTCTACGCCATCTTCCGGGCAAGCGACGGGACGATCTACGTCGGAACGATGTCCGGCATGTGCACCTTCGACAAACGCCGGGGACGGTTCTCCCGGGTGGAGATCACCGAAGGCCGGTTCATCTACGACATCGCCGAGGACGCCGGAGGCAACATCTGGGTGGCCAGCAAGGTGAGCGGGATATACCGTTATTCGCCCGGCGACAGGAGCTGGAAAAACTACCGTCACGACGAACTCGACCCCCGTTCGCCCGCCGACGACAGGTACATTCGGGTCTACGTCGACACCGGAGGGCAGATCTGGTTCTGCGGCGAAAGCGCCGGAATCTGCCGCTACGATCCCGCGACGGACGGTTTCGAGAACTTCGGAGCCGACGACAACCTGCCGAACGGCATCTACTACGGCGTGCTGGACGACAGCGCGGGCAACCTGTGGCTCTCCTCCAACCAGGGCATCCTCAAATACAATCCCCAGTTGCGCACCTGCGTACGCTATACGACCGAAGACGGGCTCCAGAGCAACCAGTTCAATTTCCGGTCGTCGCACAAGACCGGGGACGGAACGTTCTTCTTCGGGGGAATAAACGGCTTCAACATCTTCTCGCCGTTCAACATCTCGGTCAACAAGGTCCGGCCGGAGATCGTCATTTCGTCGGTCTGCATGCACCGGGCCGACAGCTTCTCGGTCGGTTCGGAACGGCAGACCGCCCCCGACGGGAACCTGCGCATCTCCAGCAAAACGATCTCCTTCGACATCAATTTCGAGTGTTTGAGCTACGTGGCCCCGGGGCAGAACCGCTATGCGTGGAAACTGGAAGGTTTCAACAGCGACTGGGTCTACACCGACCAGCACTCCGTGTCGTTCATGAAACTGCCCGCTGGCCGCTACGTCTTCCGGGTGCGGGGCTGCAACAACGACGGCTACTGGAGCGATGCGACCCGCAGCCTGGAGATCAGCGTACAGCCCCATCCCTTTCTCAGCCCCGTCGCCAAGGGCGTCTATTTCCTGCTGGTCGTGCTGCTGATCGTCGGCGGGGTCCGGATCATTCTCCGGCGGCAGGGCGAAAAGAAGGAAAAGGAGCTGATCCAGGCCAAGATGGCGTTCTTCACCCAAGTGGCCCACGAGATCAAGACGCCGGTCACGCTGATCAAGTCCCCGCTCGAACGAATCATCGAAACCGGAAAATGGAACAGCGACGTGACCGCCAACCTCGACATCATGAAACGGAACGTCGACCGGCTGCTCGAACTCATCCGCCAGCTGCTCGATTTCCGGAAGGTGGACAACGAGGGGTTCCGGTTGAGCCGCCGCGAAATCGACGTCAGCCTGCTGGTCGAGGAGACCGTCGCACGATTCCGCAACTCGACCGAAAAGATCGCCATCCGCACGGACTGCCCCGATGCGCACGTCCTGTTCTATGCCGACGGCGAGGCCTTCACCAAGATCTTGAGCAACCTGCTCGCCAACGCCCTGAAATACGCCCGTTCGACGGTCGAGGTCGTCCTCCGCATCCTGGACGACGACCGGGGACGGACGCTCCGGCTCTCGGTCCGGGACGACGGGGACGGCATCCCGCCCCGTATCCGGGAAAAGGTGTTCGACCTCTTCTACCAGAAGAACCCCGATTCGGGCAAGGGCTTCGGAATCGGTTTGAGCCTGGTGAAACTCCTCGTCGAGAAGCACAACGGCCGGGTGTACGTCGACCGGCACACCGTCGAGGGCTGCGAACTTACGGTGGAGATCCCGGATTCCGGGGAATCGGCAAGGGGGGGGGAGATTCGCGCCTCCGAACCGGCCGAAGAGACGGCCGACAACCCGGAAGACCGTCAGCCGGAAGCGAAGCCCTTCCGCATCATGATCGTGGAGGACACCCCGGACCTGCGGGAGTTCCTGGTCAAGAATTTCGAGGACACCTACGGCGTCCTTTCGGCGAAAAACGGCGCCGAGGCCCTCGCCATCCTCGAAAAACAGGCGTGCGACCTGATCATCAGCGACGCCCTGATGCCCGAAATGGACGGTTTCGACCTGCTGATGAAGGTCCGCAACGACGAAATGCTGTGCCACATTCCGTTCATCCTGCTCTCGGTGGTCGACTCCGTGGACTCGAAGATCCGGGGGCTGGAATACGGGGCCGACGTCTACATCGAAAAACCCTTCTCGCTGGGCTACGTCAAGGCGACGGTGGAGAGCCTGCTCGAAAACCGGAAACGAGCTTTCCGCCACTTCGCGTCACGGCCCGGATTCCAGTACGAGAAGGATGACATGGGCCGCAACGACCGGCAGTGGCTGGACAAGCTGACGGGCATCGTCCGCGAGAACCTCACCTGCGAGACGCTCTCCGTGGACCTGCTCGTCGAGAAGATGGCCTTGAGCCGCTCCAGCCTGCAACGGAAGCTGAAAGGGCTGACGGGCGTATCGCCCAACGAATACATCCAGCTGGTGCGGCTGAAAACGGCCGCGCAGCTGCTCCGCAGCGGCGAATACCGGATCAGCGAGGTCTGCTACCTGACCGGCTTCAGCAGCATGTCGTGGTTCGCCAAGTGCTTCACGAAGCAGTTCGGCATGCGCCCGAAGGATTTCATCCGGCAGAACCAGGACGGGAAATAACCCCGTACCAGGAATATGGGATGCATGTCGACTGTTTTTGAACAAAAAGTGCTGACCGCCCGCGTCTGTCGTTTACTGCGGGAAATCCGGTTTTCAGGGTTTGGTCACGCGCCACTCCGCAGGGGCCTTGAAACCCTCCTTACCCTGCCCGTAAGGCAGCTCGGGATGCGCGGGACGGATCGTGTCGTAGCGGATGATGTACCGGCGCAGGCGCTCGGCTTCGGTGGCATGCTCTTCGATCCGGTTCTGCGTCTCATAGGGGTCTTCGGGATAGCAGACCAGATAATCGCCCTTGAGCTGCATCGCACGGTTGCCCCCTTTGAGAATCAGCTTATAGTCGCCGCTGACCGCCGCGCCGCAGCCGAGGTAGAGGTCGCGCGGGAACGATGCGGTTTTGCCCGTAAGCACCGGAAGCAGGTTCACACCGTCGTAGGGACGCGGAGGCTCCCCGGCGCCGACCAGCGCGGCGATCGTGGGGGCCATGTCGACGAACGCCGCGAGTTGTTCCGAGCGTACGCCCGCCGCGAAGCGCCCTTTCCAGCAGAGGACGGCCGGAACGCGTACGCCGCCGTCCCATTCCCGGCCCTTATGGCCGCGCAGCGGCGCGCAGCTCGACCCGCCGGGCAGGTTCGGAATGCCGCCGTTGTCGCTCATGAAGAGCACCAGCGTATTTTCCAGCTGGCCGCTCTTCTCCAGTTTTTCGAGAATGCGGCCCACGCCCTTGTCCATGCGGGTCACCATGGCGCGGTAGGTATAGGCGTCCTTCTCGCGGGGAGTCAGCGCGGCGAATTTCTCCGGGGAGATATGCTCGGCGATCTCGTCTTCGGGGGCCTGGAAAGGCGTATGGGGCGCATTGAACGCCACGTAAAGGAAGAACGGCCCTTCGGGGGCGTACTCCCCGATGCAGCGCACGGCCTCGTCGGCGATCAGGTCAGTCGAATAGCCCTCGTCGCGGCACGACTCCCAGTCGTTGTGCCAGTCCAGTTCGCCCTCGCGTTCGTGGGTGAAGTAGTCGAGCGCGCCGTTCAGGCAGCCGTAGAAATGGGTGAATCCGCGGTTAAGCGGATAATACGCCCGGCGTCCGTGGCCCAGATGCCACTTGCCGACGATCGCACGGTGGGCGTAACCGTTGGCGGCGAGCATGTCGGCCAGCGTCTGCTCCTCGGGATCGAGTCCGTAGTCGCGCCAGGGCGGAATCACGGTTTTCCGGATGCCGAAACGGCTGGGATAGCGCCCGGTCATCAGTCCCGCACGGGTCGGCGAACTGACCGGGGCGGTATAGAAACGGTTCATCTCGATGCCCCTGGCGGCCAGCGCATCGATGTTGGGCGTGGGGATGACGCTTCCGTGATAGCTCACGTCGCCCCAGCCCAGGTCGTCGGCCACGATGAACAGGATATTGGGACGTTCGCCGTTCCCGGCGGCAACGGCCGGAAGCGCGGCGGCAAGACAGGCGCCTGTTCCGAGCAGGCTTCCGCGAAGTAGGTTCCGATTCATTTCGATTTTTGGATTTAGTTGTTGCAAGGTATTCATTTTCGCGGAGAAACGACGTCGTTTTTTGTTCAAAAAATGTCGCGATTTCGGCAAACCGCCCCTCGTCCCCCTCGAATCCGCTCCGAACCGGAACCCGACCGCGGCCGCAAAGCCCCGGGTTCCGGTCTCCGGCAGCATTTTGAACATTCCGTGGCCTGTTTTGGCCAAATTTTTAGTCCCCGGCTCCTATATAATGGTTATCTTGCGATCGGAACAGGACCGGAATCCGGACGGCCGCGCCTCGGTGCGGGACCGCCCCCGGCCGACGAGAACCACACGCAAACTCACAAAACTTCAAGACATGAATAACCGCACCATCCTCACCGGACTGCTGGGCGCCGGAACAGTCGCCTCGGCCACGGCGCAGGCCCCGGCAAAAGCAAAGGCGGAGACGCCGCAGGGCCGCCCGAACATCGTGATCATCTACACCGACGACATGGGCATCGGCGACCTCTCGTGCACCAACACGGGCTGGATCGAAACGCCCTCCATCGACCGCCTGGCTTCGCAGGGTCTGGTCCTGAACAGCTACTATTCCTCCGCTCCGGTCAGCTCGCCCTCGCGCGTGGGGCTCACCACGGGCATGTTCCCGATGGAGTGGGGCATCAACACCTACCTCCAGACCCGCAAAGGCAACGCCGCCTGCGAACAGGCCGACTACCTCGCCCCCGAAGCGCCCTCGATGGCCCGCATCCTCCGCGACGCCGGGTACGCCACCGGACACTTCGGCAAGTGGCACATGGGCGGCGGGCGCGATGTGAAGGACGCGCCGTCGATCCCCTCGTTCGGCTTCGACGAGTACTGTTCGACGTGGGAAAGCCCCGACCCGGCTCCCGAACTGACCGCCACGAACTGGATCTGGAGCGACAAGGACGACGTGAAACGCTGGAACCGCACGGGCTACTTCGTCGACAAGACGCTCGACTTCCTGGTGCGCCACAAGGACAAGCCCTGCTTCGTGAACCTCTGGCCCGACGACATGCACACGCCGTGGGTTCCCGACGAGGAGTCGCAGCACAAGCAGAAGGACTGGAACTCACAGCCCAACTTCTCGGAGGTGCTCGCCGAGTACGACCGTCAGATCGGCCGCTTCCTCACGCGGCTCGACCAGCTGGGGCTGAGCGACAACACCATCGTCATCTTCACCTCGGACAACGGCCCGGCCCCGAGCTTCCGCCAGCTGCGCACGAACGGCATGCGCGGCGTGAAGAACAGCCTCTACGAAGGCGGCATCCGCATGCCGTTCATCATCCGCTGGCCCGGGGTGATCGAAGCCGGCAAGGTCGACGACCGAACGGTCGTCTGCGCCGTCGACCTGCTGCCGTCGCTCTGCAAAATCGCCAAGGCCCGGCTGCCGAAAGGCTACCGTTCGAGCGGCGAGGACATGAGCCGCGCCCTGCTCGGAAAACCCGCGGTCCGCAAAGGCGACCTGATGTGGGACTTCGGCCGCAACGAAGCGTTCATGTTCCCCCGCGACAAGTACCACCACAGCCCCTCGCTGGCGATCCGCCGCGGCAACTGGAAACTGCTCGTCAACCCCGACGGTTCGAACGCCCAGCTCTACGACATCGCCGCCGACATCAACGAAACGAAGAACCTCGCGGAGGAGAATCCCGCGCTGGTCCGCGACCTTTCGAAGACCGTACTGGCCTGGTGGGAGCGCCGTCCCCGCATCGGCGCCGGAAAACAATAATCCATCTCCGGACAGAACGACCATGAGAAACAAGACGATACCCGCCGGAAAGATCGGATTCGGAGCCTCGCTGGCCCTGCTCTCCGGCGGCGCGGCCCAGGCCGCCAAACCCGCCCGGCAAAGCCCGAAACGCCCCAACATCGTGCTCGTCATCGCCGACGACTGCCGCCATTACGACCTGGGCTGCTACGGAAGCCCCGACGCCATCACGCCCAACATCGACCGGCTGGCCGCGCAGGGCCTGCGTTTCGAGCGCTTCTTCCAGGCGACGGCCATGAGTTCCCCGACGCGCCACTGCCTGCTCACGGGGCTTTACCCCGTCCGCTCGGGAGCCTATCCCAACCACACGCGGCTCGACGAGGGCGTGCACACGCTGCCCGAATACCTCAAGGAGGCCGGTTACCGTGTCGCCCTGCAGGGCAAGCGGCACATCGCGCCGATCGAATCCTTCCCGTTCGAGTTCCTTTCGGAGGAGTCGCTGCGCAGCGTACACCCCGAAAAGATCGAACCGTTCCTGGCCGACGTGGCACAGACGGGCGAACCGTTCTTCCTCTACGTCGGCTCGACCGAGCCTCACGACCCGTGGACGCTCGGCGACCGCAGCCTCTGGAAGCCCGACGACCTCACGCTGCCCGGCAACCTCGTCGACACGCCCGAAACGCGCCGGCAGTTCCGCAATTACCTCGCGGAGATCAACGTACTGGACAATCAGGTGGGCGCGGTGGACTCCCTGCTCCGCAAATACGGACTCGACGAAAACACCGTCTTCATCTTCACCAGCGAGCAGGGTTATTCGTTCCCGTTCGGCAAGTGGACCTGCTATGACGAAGGCCTGCAGACGGGCTTCGTCGTGCGCTGGCCGGGCGTGGTCAAACCCGGCACGACGACCGACGCCATGTGCGAATACGTCGACGTGACCCCGACATTGGTGGACATCGCCGGCGGAAAGATTCCCGAAGGACTCGACGGACGCAGTTTCCTGCCCGTCGTCCGGGGAGAGGCCAGGAGTTTCAAGCAGGAGGTCTACGCCATCCAGACCAGCCGCGGCATCCACGCCGGACCGGAATACTACGGCATCCGCTCGGTGCGCAGCGACCGTTTCGCCTACATCCTCAACCTCACGCCCGAAGCGACGTTCAAGTGCATGTCCACGCACCCGAAACGCGACTGGTGGGCTTCGTGGAAGGAGAAGGCCGCCACCGACGAATTCGCCCGCGGACAGGTAGAGCGCTACCAGCACCGCCCCGGCGAAGAGCTTTACGACATCGTCAGCGACCCGTTCCAGACCCGCAACCTGGCCGACGATCCGAAATACGCCGGGGAGAAAGCCGCACTGCGCGCCAAACTGCTGCAATGGATGGAGCGCCAGGGCGACCGGGGGCAGGAGACGGAGATGGAGGCCAAGGAGCACATGTTCCACAAGAAGGCGGACGACACGCCCCGGCCCAAAAAGAAAAAAACCGGAAAAACGCGACCACAAAATGCCCGGATTGATTAACTTTGCAGACAAAGAACCCAAAAACCGACCCATGAAAAGAAATTTCATCGCATTATGCACCCTGCTGCTGGCTGCCTGCGGAAGCCAGGAGCCGAAAATCACCCTGTTCAGCAACGAGGCCTTCCAGACGGAGGCCGACGGCAAGCCCGTCGGTATCTACACGCTCCATGCGGGCGACGTGACCATGCAGGTCACCAACTACGGCGCACGCGTCGTATCGCTCTGGACCCCCGACCGTGCGGGTAACTACGAAGACATCGTGCTCGGCTACGAGACGATCGACCGCTACATCAACAATGACGGCGAACGCTTCCTCGGCGCGGTCGTGGGACCCTACGCCAACCGCATCGCCAAGGGCAGCTTCACGCTCGACGGCACGGAATACAACCTGCCGATCAACAACAACGGCCAGACGCTCCACGGCGGGCTCGAAGGCCTGGACCGCGTGGTCTGGGACGTGGTTTCGGCCTCGGAAGACCGTCTGGTGATGAAGTACCTCCACGCCGACGGACAGGAAGGTTTCCCGGGCAACCTGCAGATCGAGATGACCTACTCGCTCACGCCCGAAAACGAGTTCCGCATCGACTACAAGGCCACGACCGACAAGCCGACCGTGGTGAACCTCTCGCACCACCCCTTCTTCAACCTCAAGGGCGAGGGTAACGGCACGATCCTCGACCACGTCGTGACCATCAACGCCAGCCACACCACGCCGGTCGACTCGGTGCTGATCCCCACCGGGGAGATCGCCGACGTCACGGGCACGCCGTTCGATTTCCGCCAGCCGCACGCCATCGGCGAGCGCATCGGCGCCGACAACGAGCAGCTGCGCAACGGCGCGGGATACGACCACAACTGGGTCCTCGACCGCAAGACCGCGGACGGCATCGAGCCGGCGGCCACGGTCTGGGAACCCGCTTCGGGCCGCACGATCGAGGTGCTGACCGACCAGCCCGCCATGCAGTTCTACAGCGGCAACTTCTTCGACGGCAAAGCGAACGGCAAATACGGCAAACCGCTGCGTTACCGCGAATCGCTGGCGCTCGAAACGCAGAAATACCCCGACAGCCCCAACCACGACAACTTCCCCTCGACCGTGCTGCGCCCGGGCGAAGAATACACACAGGTCTGCATCTACCGCTTCGGGGTGAAATAAACGCCCGCTCCGGCAGAAACACACGGACGCCGCCGCAAGGGAATCTCCCTGCGGCGGCGTTTTTCGTCCGACCCGGAACGCCGGGTGCCTGCGGGAATCGGTCCGGGCGGAGACGCCCTGTGCCCGGAATCCGCCCTACCGGCAGCTGAACGCGACGCTTCGGGAGGCCCCATGTTCGTCGATCACCGTCAGACGGTGACGCCCGGGAGCGGGCCGGACCGACAGTTTATGCTCCAGCGAGGTCGCACCGAGGTACCGGTCGTCGAGATGCCAGAACAGCACGGCGTTGCGGTCGCGGTGCACGGCCGTGAAGACGAGGCTCTGCTGCTCTCCTTCGAGCGACTTCGGGGCCACCAGCACGCGCCCCGGCTGCGGATAGATGATCTCGATGGGGTCGTTCCCCGCCCCGCGGCCCGACAGGCCGGGGTGCAGCGGCGGCAGCGGGCGGTAGTCCGGGTGCTGTTTCCGGTAATACCACTCCTGCGCGGGCGGCAGAATGAACATCGGCCTGCGGACGATGCGGGCCGGTTCGCAGCAGTCGGTCGTCACGCGGTATTTCAGGTCGGGACTTAAATTGACGATCCGGTGATAGGGGCAGACCTCGGCCGGAGCGGCGGTCCGCGGAATCATCAGCGTATCGCGGTCGGGGCACACCTGCGAGGCCAGGAATCCGCTTTGGCGGCATACCACGGCGGGTTCCAGGTCGCCGTAAGGCTCCGCGAACCACTCGCTTCCGGGCAGCAGGCCGAACACCTCGAACAGTACGGGCGCGGCATACCCCACACCCGTCATCAGCGGCCGTCCCTCGCCCGAACAGTTCCCGACCCAGACGCCCACGGCGTAGTCGGGCGTCGCCCCGACGGCCCACGCATCGCGGTTGCCGTAGCTCGTCCCGGTCTTCCAGCCGATCTTCTTCGACGAGGCGAAATACTGCCATTCGCCCTCCTCCTCGGGGCGCGTGACGCGGCTGATCGCCTCGAACATCAGCCACAGCGCACCCCGCGACAGGGGAATGTCGTCGGCCGCAACGGTCGCAGCGGACGCCATGTCGTAATGCGGCCGGCGGATCGTCTCCTGCCCGTTGAGTTTGGCCGCCATCAGCATATAGGCGGCCGTGAGGTCCCACAACGTGATCTCCGCGCCGCCCAGAATCAGCGACAGCCCGTAATGGCCGGCGCTGCGGTCGATCGTGCGGAAACCCAGCCCCCGCACCAGCGACAGAAAATTCTCCCGGCCGTATTTGTCGAGCATCCGCACCGACGGAACGTTGAGCGAACGCTCGACCACCCGGTCGGCAGGAACCGCGCCGTCGAACGTGCGGTTGTAGTTCTGGGGCGTGAAATCCCTGTAATAGGTCGGCACGTCGGGGAAAAGCATCGTCGGAAGCGCCGTACCGTCGTCCAGCATCCCGGCATAAAGGATCGGTTTGAGCACGCTGCCGCTGCTGCGCCGCGCGGGGATGACATCGACGCTGGTTCCCGCGCTCCGGTCCCCGCGGTCGTAGACGTTGCCGGCGTAGGCCAGCACCTCTCCGCTCCGCACGTCCATCACCACGACGGCCAGGTTGTTGATCCGGTTGCCCCGGTACTGCGCGTTGTAACGCCTCGCCAGCGCATTCACCCGCCCCTGAAGGTCGGCGTCGAGGGTCGAGCGCAACGCTCCCGTGCGCAGCCTGCCCAACAGGTGCATCGCCTCCATCGGCATCGGTTCGGGTGCCTCGGGCAGCGGCTCCAGCTTGGCCAGGACACACGTCAGGGAGTCGATGTGCCCACCGCTCCGGATGCGGTCGAGCAGCCGGTCGCGCTTCGCGCGCAGCCGGTCGCGGTTGCGCTTCATGTGGATCAGCGAAGGCGCGTTGGGCAGCACGGCGAGCAGGGCGCTTTCGGCCCACGAAAGGTCCCGCGCACTGCGGCCGAAATAGTACCACGAGGCACTCTCCAGCCCCACGACGTTGCCGCCGAAGGGTGCATGGGCAGCATACAAAGCCAGGATTTCATCCTTGCCGCACCGCATTTCGAGCCGCAGCGCCAGCACCGCTTCGACGAACTTTTCACCCAGGGTCCGGGGCTTTCCGCCGCGGCTCAGGCGGATGGTCTGCATCGTGAGCGTGCTCGCGCCGCTCTCGATCCGCCCCGCCGCGAGATTCTGCCCCACGGCACGCACCAGGGCCAGCGGGTCGACCCCGAAATGGCGGTCGAAACGCTTGTCCTCGTAGGTCGTGACGGCGGTGCGGAACTTTTCGGGAACGCTGTCCGTCGGAAAGAAACGCCACTGCCCGTCGGGGGCGACCTTCGCCGAGAGCAGCCGCCCGTCGCGGCTCCACACCGTCGCGGAGAACGGCTCGTCGAAGAGCGTCCGCGGCAGGGCGAAGAAAAAAACCGCGGCGGGCAGCAGGGTAAGCCCGACCGCGAGGAGGCAGATTCCTTTTTTCGACATCATTTTTGACATATTTTATATATCTTTGGTGGAAGATATGCACACCCCGCCGTATCCAACGCAAAGTTACCTAAAAAAACGCACCATGAAAACATTCCGCGCCGCATTGTTTGCCCTCATTGTCCTGCTGTCCGCCGCATGCAGCCGCCCGGCGAGCAACATCGTCGAGTCGTCGACCAACGGACTTTCGGGCGTCCGGATGCCGGTCCAGGTGACCCTCCGCGAGGGCGTCGAACTGGCCGAAGACGATCTGGAAGACGCCGTATCGTTCACCCCGGGGGCCGACATCGAAGTTTCCCGTCAGGGCGTGCGGATGCTGCGCATCGTCCCGAAATCGCCCCTGAAGAGCGATACCCGCTACAAGGTGACGCTCGACGCATCGAAACTTACCGGCGGGAAAGCCAAAGGCGTCGCCGAGTTCGAATTCTCGACGCCGAAACTGCGTTTCTCCTACAACCCCTGCTGGTTGCAGCAGAGCGACGACCTGAAATACTACGTGCTGGTCGGCGAAACGGTTTCGTCGGATTACGTCGCCGCCGACTACGTGGAGCAGCGGCTCAAAATCAAGGGACTTCTGAAACCCGAAGTGGCATGGACCCATTCGGAGGACGGCACGGTCCATAAATACCGGGTCGAGAACATCCCGACCCGCAGCGACGAAAGCTACAAGCTGACCCTCGATTTCGACCTCGACCCGAAGCGGAACGTCGAGATGGAGGTCCCCCGCAAGGGCGAATACATCGTACTGGACCACACCGTGCAGACCGAGCCGCTGGCCGTGGTCGTCACCTTCTCCGAGCCGCTCAAGCCCAACCAGGATTTCAAAAGCCTGATCCGCTTCGACCCGAAATTCCGGACCTCGGTCGACCGGAACCGCCTCTACATCTACCCCGAAACGCAACTCACGGGTAATTACGAGATCGAAATCAGCCGCGAGGTGCAGAACAAGGCGGGGCGCCGGCTCGGCGAAAGCTACGCCTTCACGGCGACGCTGCCCTCGCAGGCTCCCGCGATCCGCTTCACGGGCAAAGGCTCCATCCTGCCCTCGTCCAACCGCATGAGCCTGCTGTTCGAATCGGTGAACTTCGCCCGGGCGCGGGTGCGCGTGCGGAAGATCTTCGCCAACAACCTGCTGCAATTCTTCCAGCGGAACTACTACGGCGACACCTATTTCTCCGATATGGAGTACGTCTCCCGCGTCGTCCGCGACACGACCATCGACCTCGGGGGCAAAGCCTCGACGCGGCTCGACCGCACCAACAGCTATTCGCTCGATCTCAGCCGCCTGATCACCGACAGCCGGAAGTCGATGTACCTGCTCGAAATCAGGGGCGTCGACCCGCTGATTCCGGTCGAGAGCAACGACTACGACTACTATTTCGGCGACTACCGGACCTACGCCGAGCGGTCGAAGGTCGTCATCCAGTCCGACATCGGCATCATCTGCAAGAGCAGCGGCGACGGAGAGCTGATCGTCTACACCACCGACCTGGTCTCGGCACGTCCGAAAGGCAGCTGCAAGGTCCGGGCCTACGACCGCCAGAACCAGCAGCTGGCCGAAGCCGTCACCGACTCCGAGGGACGGGCCGTGCTGAAATGCGGGGACGAACCCTACATGGTCCTGGCCGAGGCTAACGGCGACGCGGCCTTCGTCCGGGTGGAACGGGGCGCGGCACTTTCATTGAGCAATTTCGACGTGGGCGGCACGACCGACACAAAGGGGATAAAGGGCTACCTGTTCGGCGAACGGGGCGTCTGGCGCCCGGGCGACGAAATCTACCTCACGCTGATCGTCGCCTCGGACAACCCGCTGCCGGAGAATCACCCGGCATCGCTGGAGTTCTACAACCCCAACGGGCAGCTGGTGCAGTCGGCGGTCAGCAGCGGTTCTTCGGACGGGATTCATACATTCAAATTACAGACGACGCCCGCCTCCCCCACGGGAATCTGGCACGCGAAGGCGGCCTTCGGCGGCGCGACGTTCGAGAAAAACATCCGCGTGGACGCCGTCAAGCCCAACCGGATGAAGATCGAGATGCACCTCGGCGACGGACAGACCGTCGACGCCAAGGAGTTCAACGGCCGGCTGACGGCCCGGTGGCTGCACGGCGCACCGGCCGCGGGATCGCAAGTCACGCTCCTGGCGCAGCTGTCGCAAATCCCGACGCGCTTCAAGGGCTATGCCGACTATTCGTTCGACGACGCCACGAAGCAGTTCGCCCCCGAGGAGCGGGAGATCGTCTCCGGCACGACCGACGCCGAGGGCACGCTGCAACTGACCACCGACCGGCTCTCCTCGCTGGAAGGGTTGAGTCCGGGAATGCTGAGCGGCAAATTCACCGTCAAGGTCTTCGAAAAGAGCGGTGACTTCAGCGTCGACCAGCAGATCGCGGCCGTCTCGCCCTACGACGCCTATTTCGGCATCGGCGTAACCGCCCAGCAAAGCGACTGGGGCGAGGAATACCTCGACAGCAAACGCGACCATGCGCTGCGGCTCGTCCTGCTCGACGCCCGGGGCCGCCCCGTGACGGGCACGGAGGAGGCGACCGTGACGGTTTACAGGATGAGTTCCTACTGGTGGTGGGACGCCTCGTCGGCGGCCTCCCAGGCCCGCTACGCCAAGAGCGCGCTCAACGCCCAGTACAAAACCCTCCGGACCACCCTCTCGAACGGCAAGGGACAGGTCACGATGCGCTGGAGCGCCGGCGATTACGGCTATTACCTCGTTCGCGTGACGGGTGCCCGGCAGGCGCATTCGGCGACGTGCGTCGTCTGCGTGTCGTCGTCCGACTACCGGGGCGACGTCTCCTCGGTGACCGACGCCGCGACACGCCTGGCCATCGCCCGCGACAAGGACAAATACGTGCCGGGCGACAGGGCGAAGATCACCATCCCCTCGTCCCCGGGCGCACGGGCGCTGGTGAGCGTCGAGAGCGGCAGTTTCGTCCGCGAAAGCCGCTGGATCGAGTGCACCGACCGGCAGACCTCCTTCGAAATTCCCGTCAGGGAGGGCATGGCCCCGAACGTCTACGTCTCGGTGACCCTCGTACAGCCCCACGGCAACACGCTCAACGATGCGCCGATGCGGCTGTTCGGCGTCCTGCGGCTTCCGGTCGAGGACGTCGGCACACGCCTTGCGCCCGTCGTCGAGATGCCCGAGTCGGTGAAGCCCGAGTCGGAAATCACGATCCGGGTCCGCGAGCGGAACGGCAAGCGGATGAGCTACGTGCTGGCGCTGGTCGACGAGGGGCTGCTGGGGCTGACGCGTTTCAAGACGCCCGACCCCTACCTCTATTTCAATGCCACCGAAGCGCTGGGCGTCCGCACGTGGGACCTGTTCGACTATGTGATCGGCGCCTACGGCGGCCGCATCGAGCAGTTGTTCGCCATCGGCGGCGACGCCGAGCAGCCCAACACCGGAGCGCTCCGGGCGCAGCGGTTCAAACCCGTCGTGCGGTTCCTCGGCGCCGAGAGGCTGGCCGCCGGGAAGACCAACACCCACAGGATCGCGCTGCCGCCCTACTTCGGATCGGTGCGCGTGATGGTCGTAGCCTCCAACGGCCGCGCCTTCGGCTCCGCGGCGAAGGAGGTCGCCGTGAAAAAGCCGCTCCTGGTGCAGGCGACCCTGCCCCGCGTGGTCTCCACGGACGAGGAGATCGAACTCCCGGTCACGGTCTTCGCCCTCGAAAAAGGGGTCGGCAAAACCGACGTCCGGGTGACCGTGAACGAAGCGTTCTCCGTGGTCGGGCCGCAGAGCCGGAGCGTCGTCCTCGGCGACGAGGGAGAACAGGTCGTCACCTTCCGGCTCAAGGCGGGCCGGCAGACCGGGATCGGGAAGGTCCGCGTCACGGCGGCCTCTTCCGGCGACAACTCCGCCTCGGAGATCGAGATCGACGTGCGGGAGCCGAATCCCTACGTCACGACCTCGGAGGACCGCATTCTCCAGCCGGGCGAAACGGTCCGGGTGAAGCCCCTGAAAGCCTCCGGGACCGCCCGTCTGGAACTTTCGTCGATTCCTCCGATCGACCTTTCGCGCCGCCTCGAATACCTCGTGCGCTACCCCCACGGCTGCATCGAGCAGATCACCTCGGGAGCCTTCCCGCAACTCTACCTGCCCTCCGTCGCGGAGTGCGACGAAGAGATGTTGCAGGACATCGACCGCAATATCAAGAGCGTCCTGTCGCGGCTGGGCGGCTATCAGCTCTCCAACGGAGCATTCGCCTACTGGAGCGGCGGAACCTCACCCTCGGAGTGGGGCACGGCCTATGCGGTCCATTTCATGACCGAGGCCGCGAAATACGGCTACGCCGTCGACCGGACGACGCTCGACCGCGCGCTCAAATACCTGCGCGGCAGCACCTTCGACAATCCGCTGACGCTGGCCTACGCACAATACGTCCTCGCCCTCGGCGGCACACCCGACCGGGGTGCCATGAACCGCCTGCGGGAGAAGTCGGCGCAGGCCGGCAGCGACGCGCGATGGCTGCTGGCCGCGGCCTACGCCCTCGACGGCAACCGGAAGGTGGCCGAAGAGCTGACTGCACAGACCGCCAACACGGCGGCTCCGAAGGCCGACCCCTACGACGGAACCTACAACAGTCCCGAACGGCAGATGGCGATCGTGCTGATGACACAGACGCTGTTAGGACAGCGCGAAGCGGCGTTCCGCACGGCCCTCACAATGTCCGACATCCTGAAGAAAGACAAGTGGCTGAGCACGCAGTCGACGGCCTGGATGCTCAACACGCTGGCCAACTTCGCCTCCACGGGACAGACGGGCATCGACGCCCGGGTCGGCCGCGAACAGCTGCGGAGCGCCAAGTCGATCGCCTCCATGCCGCTCACCGCAGAGACCGAGGTGAAGAACACCGGCACGGGCAGCCTCTACCTGGTCGTGAGCCAGAGCTACACGCCCGGCAAGGGCGAGGAGGCGGAAGCCGCGAGCGGCCTGAAGATCGACGTCCGCTACCGGGACATGAACGGCGCGCCGCTCGATCCGCAATCGGTCGCCGTGTCGACGGACTTCTACGCCGTGGTGACCATCACGAACACCAGCGGCTACGAGCGCTACGCCGACCTGGCCCTGACGCACATCGTCCCGGCAGGCTGGGAGATCACCTCCGAACGTGACCTTTCGGCGGTCACCTACCAGGACATCCGCGACGACCGGGTCCTGAGCTACTTCGACCTCCGGAGCGGCGAGAGCAAGGAGATCCCGATCAAGCTGACCGCAGCCTACAAGGGCCGCTACTACCTCCCCTCGGTCTACTGCGAGGCGATGTACGACAACTCGGTGCGGGCGCTCCGGAAGGGCGAATGGATCGAGGTCGTCGGGCAGACGCCGGCCGGAAACTGACCGCACGGCCCTGAAATAACGAAACATCCCCGTAATGTATTGGCATTACGGGGATGTTTTTGCAGGCCGGACGGTTATTCGTCCTTGCCTTCGAAGAAATAGGTGGCGTAGTTCAGCCCCGCCGTATCGTAACATTTGCGCAGGGAGTTCATACGGTGTTTGAAGTCGTCGAAATCCTTGCGGTCGTAGGACCAGCCCACCTCGGCGATGGCGGCCAGGCGCGGCAGCAGCATGTGCTTCAGGTGCGGGAACGTGGCGATGTACTCGGTCCAGAGGTTACCCTGCACGCCGAGGATGTAGGAACGCTCCCCGGGCGTAAGCTGGTCGTAGGGGTCCAGTTCGTAGACCTTGCGCATCGGGACATAGCCGCCGATGGCCATCGGCTCCTTCGCAGGAGTCTTGGTCTGGTAGTAGTCCAGGTAGCAATGGACGTTGGGCGTCATGATGACGTGGTTGCCGGCCTTGGCCGCCGCAATGCCGCCCTTCGAGCCACGCCACGACATGACGGTCGCCGTGGGCGAAACGCCGCCTTCGAGAATCTCGTCCCAGCCGATGATCTTCCGGCCGTGCTCGCGGAGCCACTTTTCCATGCGGCGCACCGTGTAGCTCTGGAGTTCGAATTCGTCCTTCAGTCCCTCGGCCTTGATGCGCTCCTGGCACAGCGGACACTGCTTCCAGCTCTCCTTCGGGCACTCGTCGCCGCCGATATGGATGAACTCCGAGGGAAAGAGCTCCAGCACCTCGGCGAAGACGTTCTGCAGGAATTCGAACGTCGTCTCCTTACCCGGGCAGAAGACCTCCTTGCTGATGCCCCAGCGCCGGCGCACCTCGTAGCCTTCGCCCTTGCAGCCCAGCCACGGATAGGAGGTGAGCGCCGCGACGGCATGACCCGGAAGTTCGATTTCGGGAATCACCGTGACGTAGCGGTCGGCGGCGTATTTCACGATCTCGCGGATCTGCTTCTGCGTGTAATAGCCGCTGTGGGGCGTCTTGTCATACTCGTTCGAGGTGTGGTGGTGGCCGATGAGCGTCTCCTTGCGCACCGACCCGACGCGCGTCAGCTCGGGGTATTTTTTGATCTCGATACGCCAGCCCTGGTCGTCGGTCAGATGCCAGTGGAACTTGTTGAGCTTGTGCATGGCGAGGATGTCGATATACTCCTTGACCTCGTCCACCGTCCAGAAATGGCGGCAGGGGTCGAGCATGCCCCCGCGGTGGGCGAAATAGGGCTTGTCGCTGACTGTCACGGCGGGCAGGACGCCTCCGCCGTCGACGACCAGCTGGCGCAGGCTCTGCAGGCCGTAGAACACGCCCTGCGGCGTACCGCCGCGCACCTCGACGCCCGAAGGTGTCACGGCGAGCGTATAGGCCTCGGCCTCCAGCGAGCCGTCCACCGCCAGGCGGATGTCACCCCCGGCGGCGGTCTTCATCACCCCTCCGACGACGGGCGCGACCTCCCCGGCGAAAATCCGGGCCGAGCGGCGCAGTTCGGCATCCTTGCCGACGCCGATCACAGTCGATGCGGTTACGGTGAAAGTCCCCGCGCCGGGCGTTACCGAGAGGGGTTTGGGAACGATGCTGGCCTCGGGGCCCGCCCCGAAGGCTGCGCACGACAGACCGACGGCGCACAGCGAAAAAAAGAGTCTCTTCATATTGATTCAGGTTCTGGTTGAAATTGTGGTTTCAGTGGAAATTCGTGCGTATGGAGCACCTTTTCGCGGGGACCGACGATCCGGACGCGGATCAGGCTGTCCGCAACGTCGCAGCGCACGTAGCTTCGGTTATCGTTGACCACGACCGGGAACCGCGTACCCTGCTCCCCGGCCGGCCGGAACGAATAACAATGGTCGTGGCCGCAGAGCATCAGGTCGATCCCGGCTTCGTTGAGCACCGGCACGAAGAGTTCGTTCAGGTGGACGCTCCCGTGCCAGGCCCCGGCCGCAGGCGGGATGTGGAGCAGGACGATACGCGCCGAGGCCGTGAGGAACTCCTCCGAGCGCACGGCCTTTTTCAGCCATTCGCACTCCTCGGTGCGGTAGGCGTCGTAATCGGCCAGCCCGTTGTACTCCGCATGGTCGTCGGGCTTGTCCTCGCCGCAGTCGAGCAGCAGGATGCAGACGTCGCCGTAGCGATAAATGCCGTAGAACCGCCCGTCCTGCCCGGGGAAATAATCCCCGAGGCTGTCGGCGAAGACACCGCGCGTCTCGTGGTTGCCGCGGGTGAACAGGATCGGGGTTTCGGCGGCGAAAAGCGCGGCCGAGGCGTCGAGGTAGGCCTTGAAAAGCTGCTCCCCGCTCTCGACGCTGCTCGACATGTCGCCGTTGAAGGCCACGAATCCCAGCTCGGAAAAGTCCACATGCTTGCAGAGCCGGGTCAGGTAGTCGGCCTTGCCGTGGATGTCGTTCAGCACGAGGAAGGAGCATGCGGAACCCGCAGCCGGGAAGGTGCGGAACCCGTAGGCCCGGCGCCGAGCCGCATCGGCGTCGACGGTCTTTCCGTAGGTGACGTTGTTGACGTCGGGCCACGACTGGACCTCCTGCGAAAAGATCCGGTAACGGTAGCCGGTCCCGGGTTGCAGCCCCCGGACACGAACGGCGTGGAGCGTCCTGCCGGCCAGTTTGCGGCCCGCGACGGTCTGGTAATAGCGCAGCTGCGGGGGTGCGGGCGCAAGGCTGTCGGCGGGAGAGGCCTCGACCCACGAAAGCGCGGGCCTGCTGGTGGTCCAGACCACCGTCACCCCGTCCTGCGACATGTCGCACAGGTAAGGTCCGTGCGTAATTCGAAGTTCCTGGGCGGCGGCCGTCAGTGCGAAAGCCAGCCCCGCCAACACGAAAAGCAATTTCTTCATCCTATTTCCGGTTGATCGCCTCGTCGGCAAAGGTTTCGGTTTCCACGCGGACGGGAAACCGGATTTTACGCCATGCAAGATAGCGATTATTCGCGAAACAACCGCATTAAAGACAAAAAAAGGAGGCGAACCGGTTTCCGTTCGCCCCCTTTTCGTTATTTTTCGCGTTTACTTTATCCGTTCGAGAAGTTCCTCCTTGCGGTCGGAATCCTTGAGCATCGCCACGAAATAGCGGGCGTCGGCCCGGTTGGCGGCCGAAGGGTCGGCCTCGTAAAGCTCCACGAAATGTTCGGCATGCGCGGCCAGGGCGTGCCGGCAGTCGAAGTTGACGGCCAGCACCTCCGCGCCTTCCGCGGCCTCCCTGCCGGGCGCCCACGAGAGGCCCGTGACCGTTTCGCCGCCCCCGACGGCGGTGCAGGACGCAGGATCGACACCCAAAACGTTCAAGGTCAGCGACGGATAATAGAAATACAGCCCGCCGGGCAGCGTGACGGTCAGCGTCAGCGCGTCTTCCCCGGCCCGGGTCTCCACGACGGCATGCCGGCGCAGGTAGTTGTATTCGAAATACTCCTCGGGAGCGGGCATCCACATGCAGTCGTCGCCGTCCTTGCCGTAGGTGTTGTTGAGCCGCAACAGCATCTCGGACCACGTGCGGTCGGTTCCGTGCGCCCCGATACTGACTGCCTCGCGCTCGGCTACGGGACGTGCCAGCTGCGTTTCGATCACCCCCGGGATGTCCTTGGGCTGCCAGAATCCCCGCTCGAGCACCGTCTTCACCAGATCGCCCTCCACGGCGAAAGGCCGGAGCCGCCCGCCGCCCGATTGCACGAAAATCGTCTGAATCGGATCATAGCTCATAGCCGCCGTGACATAGGTCTTGTTGCCGTTGGGTTCGGCCAGCATCTTGCAGCCGCGGCCCGAAAGGCGGTCGAGGACGATCTGCTGCGCAATGCCGTAATGGCGGAGGATCGAGTCGGGCAGGTCGACCGACGGGGTGTTCATGTCGTGCAGGGCGATGCCGGCGCCGTAGTTGAGCATCTCCCGAACATCGCCCCACATCAGGCCCTTCTGCATGAAGAAACGGTAGTAATTGTCCGTATAGCCCGGCTTCACCGTGGCCTCGGCGTCCATGTAATCCCATTCGGGGGAGATCGTCGTAGTGAAGGCGAAGCGCACTTCGCGCCCCGTTCCGTCGGTCGAGCCGAGCGTCTTGCCGAAGCCGTAGGTATCGGGCGGCATGTCGCCGCCGCGCAGGTGCGCCGCCGTATAAAAATAGGTGTCCGAAAGGGGACGTCCGTTGATCGCCGCCCAGGTCGTCGAAAAAGCCGCCTGTTTGCAGTCGTCCTGTGTCAGCAGCACCAGCAGCGACTTGTTGTATTTCAGGGGAGGGATTCCGACCCGCACCTGCGAGAGATCGGTCCCGGGTTCGAACGCCAGCGTGATTTCGGCCGTTACCTGCCGGGGTTCATCGCCGAAGGGATAGACGTATTCCGCGGGGGGGGGAAATCGGGGTTGTCCGGATCATCGGGGTCCGGGCTTACCGGCTTGGGCATCTTGACGCAGCCCGCCAGCAGCAGAGCCGCCGAGGCGAACAACAGGGAAGAGGCGACGAGAGGTGTTTTCATAAAACAAAAGTACAAAAAAACGGACGGGTTCAAAACCGAATCGTATATATTCCGGTAAAATATTCCGGCTGATAAAAAGGCGCTACAACACCGAAGGCACAAAACCCGGACGGATCCAAAACCGAATCGTGTGCAGCCCGGCAAAACGCTCCGGCTGATAAAAGGGGCGTTACGCCCCCCCCCCCGAAGGTACGAAAAATAGGAGGCGTCAGCGTTTTTTCTGCGCCTTTTTCTTTTTGCGCACCGACCAGCCGAAATGACCCAGCGCATCGCCCAGCGCGAAATACTCGCCGTGGGAGTAGACGATCGGATCGGCCCGTTCGAGGCAGAACCGGCCCGTCGCCGGGTCGATGTAGGCCTCGTCGGCCTGGACGCCGACCACCTCGGCCAGGAACATGTCGTGGGTCCCGAGCGGCAGCACCTGCCGGACACGGCATTCGATGTTGACGGGGGATTCGGCGATGAGGGGCGCGGCGACCTTTTCCGACGGCACGGCCGTCAGGCCCATCTCGCGGAACTTGTCGTAGTCGCGGCCCGAGCGCACCCCGCACCAGTCCGCGGCGCGTGCCAGACGGCGCGTCGTGAGGTTGATGACGAACTCGCCCGTGCGGCTGATGATCGCATGGGAATGGCGTTCGGGACGCACCGAGATAAAACACATCGGCGGGTCGGAGCAGACCGTCCCGGTCCACGCCACGGTCAGCATGTTATACTCCCCGGGCGCCGCGCCGCAGCTCACCAGCACCGCCGGCAGCGGATAAAGCACCGTCCCCGGTTTCCAGTTCTGCTTCATTCGATTTCTTTTTCGGAACAAAGGTACAGGTTTTTCCTTATCTTTACCGCATATGATCGCAGATTTTGTCCGATACCTCGAAGCCGAACGCCGCTACTCGCCGCTCACGGTCCGCAACTACCGCCACGACGTGGAGCAGTTCCTCGCGTGGCTGGGGGTCGACGACGCACAGTTCGAGCCGCGGCGGATCACCACGGACGACATCCGCGAATGGATTCTCTACCGCACCGAAACGGGCCGCGTGAGCGCCGCCACGATGAACCGCGAGGTATCGTCGCTGCGTGCGCTGTTCCGCTGGCTGCTCCGCACGGGAGCCATCGACCGCGACATCATACACCCGATCTCCTCGCTGCGGACTTCGCGGCGACTGCCGGCCTTCGTCCCCGAAAGCCGCATGAGCGGCATCGTCAGCGAATGCGAATACGACACCGAGGACTTCATCCGCGAGCGCAATTCGCTGATCATACTCCTCCTCTACGCCTGCGGTCTGCGCCTGGCGGAACTGGTCGGCATCGACCGCGGCGACTTCTCCGCGGACTTCTCGTCGCTGCGCATCCGGGGCAAGGGAGACAAGGAGCGGATAGTCCCGATCCTCGAATTCGTACGCGAAAAGATTTTACATTACATCGGGTTAATTGAGAGGCAAAATATTTGCATTTCATCGGAAAAAGCACTATTTTTAACACACGAAGGGAAACGCATATCCCGGACGGCGGTGTACCGCACGGTGCAGGAAGAACTGGGCAGGGCGGGCGTACAGGGCAAGAAAAGCCCCCATGTGCTGCGGCACACATTCGCCACCCACCTTCTGAACGCAGGCGCCGATATGCGCGAAATACAGGAACTCCTCGGGCACGCCTCGCTGCAGGCCACACAGGTCTACACGCACAACAGCATCGCCAGGCTCCGGGAGGTTTACGCGAAGGCCCATCCCCGCGAAAAGGGAGGCAAATGATTAACTTTTATAAACTGTAAGGCTATGAACGTACAGATTCAATCCGTGAAATTCGACGCCGACAAACGGCTCGTCGAATTCGTGAATGCCAAAATGGCGAAGTTGGACCGCTTTGCGGAGCGCTCGACCGGAGCCGAGGTCATTCTCAAACTCGATAAGGACCACGAAAAAGGAAACAAATTCGCAACCATCACGCTGCACATGCCCGGCGAAGATCTGGTGGCCTGCCACCAGTCGAAAGCCTTCGAGGAGTCGGTCGACGAAGCCATCGACGCCCTGAAACGCCAGTTGGACAAATTCAAGGCGAAATTCGAAAAACAAACCCCCACCAACCTTTAATACCTTAACTAACCAACGCCGCGACGGCCGCCTTATCGAAAGGCGGCCGTCGCATTTTTTCGGGAGCAGGACAAACGAAAGAAGAACCCGGTCCGAATACCCTGCCTACTCACCGCCCTGCTCCCTGCGGGCACTGAACCGGGTACCTGGTTTCAGATCAATAAACCCACTCGAAATCGTCGACCTGCATCGTATTCGTCGAACAACCCGTCAGGTAGTCACCGCGCACGCTGGTCGCACACGAGATCACGAGCGAGAACTTATCGGCAGCCGGTTTTCCGGCTTTCTCCACATACCAATCGATCGGAAGCGTGGCCTCGATCCAGCCGGCAGCAGTCTGCGTAATGACCAGATCGCCGTAACCGAGAATCGCCCCTTCGTCGACGCTCTTCATGGTCGCGGGATCCCACATGCCGGTAGGAGCCGTCATACCCGAAGTCACACCATGCTGGGCCGTCCAGTCGACGACGGCGACGAAAATGCGCGCGCGATCCTGCTTATCCTTGTAGGACGCTCCGTCGGGATCGTTCGAACCCACTTTGTCGATCTTGCCGACCTGCGCCTTATAGCGAACCTTCAGAGCGCGGGGACGCGCCGTCCAGGCATAGGGCTTACCGAAATTGACCGTTCCGGAAAGGCCCGTGTAATTGAAATCGCCGGTGAACATATTCCCCGGGGCAAACACGAAGCCCATCACCATTTGCGCGGAAAGAATCGCCGTCCCGGCCTCCGTTTCATCCTCCCGGCAAAGCGGCGTAAAGAGTTTAGGGGTTCCGTCCTCGTTGTATTGTTCGAGGAAAGCATTGTTGCCGCTGTCCCAAAGCTTTACGCCTTCGGGATTGGGATAAGTAATCGGATACTCACCGTTACTGGCATCGAGCCAGATTCTCTTCGACCAGCCCGACATGTCGCCGTTGGGAATCTTATCCCCGGCCGCCGTAGCGAACTCTTTGCTGGCGAGGGTCTCTCCGTCCTTTGCGACACGCACTTCGTAAGTCGTAGCGGCAAAAATACCCGTACCGGCCTGAATGCTGTGAATATCCAACTCGGCATCGTTCTTCGCCGAGGTCCAGACGGGAGCGAGGCTGTACTTCGCGCCTTCGACGAGCACGGCGTCGGTCCAGTCGACGGCGCCCTTTACGCGATACTGCACGCTGCCGCCTTCGGGAACATTCGCAGCCGTAACGGTCGCGGTATTGGCCCACAGATCGGCATCGTTGTTATAGGTCAGGGCCGCCTTGCCCGTCAGATGGCAGATCAGGGTTTTGGTCGTGCTCTTACCCTTCGCATCAGTCACCTTCAAGATGAACTTATGATCCGAAGTTTCATTGTAAATCTGCGCGATCATCGGAACAAGCGCCGAAATATCGAACGTCAGCGCCGTTTTGCCCGAAACTGCATCCCCGGAAGGGAACCCGAGCGCGCCGAGCGCTTCGGCCATGCTGCCGGGATTCACGAGGTTCAACTCGGTCGCCAAGCCTACCGTAGCGAGCATTTCGGCCGTCAGAGCCGGAGAGTCGATCGTAACCGTAAAGCCCTCAATAGCACCGGGAGCCGTTACCGACACCTTGACCGACATCGGAGTCGTGATCTCCTGCGGTTGGTCGATGTCGCCGCCGTCCAATGCAATGGTCGGAGCTGCGGTCAGGTGACATGTGAGCGTTTTGGTCGTACTTTGTCCTTTCGCATCGGTCACTTTCAGGATGAACTTGTGGTCTGAAGTTTCGTGATAGATCTGCGCAATCATCGGAACAAGCGCCGAAATATCGAACGTCAGCGCCGTTTTGCCCGAAACTGCATCCCCGGAAGGGAACCCGAGCGCGCCGAGCGCTTCGGCCATGCTGCCGGGATTCACGAGGTTCAACTCGGTCGCCAAGCCTACCGTAGCGAGCATTTCGGCCGTCAGAGCCGGAGAGTCGATCGTAACCGTAAAACCCTCAATAGCGCCGGGAGCCGTTACCGACACCTTGACCGACATCGGAGTCGTGATCTCCTGCGGCTGGTCGATGTCACCGCCGTCCAATGCAATGGTCGGAACAGCGGGGGGGGGTGTCTCATCGTCCGTGCCGTCATCCCCGCACGCCACGAAGAGGGCGGCCATCATGGCCATAGCCATGGCCATAGACACTAATTTTTTCATAATCATACTATTAAAATAAAAATTCTATTTGCAATTTTGAAGCAAAAATAGAGGACCGGTGCGACGGCGGCAAATTAATTCAATGAACCGCACAACAATCATCACCAACAGCGTTTTTTTAATAACGAACAAAATCGGCTCGCTGAAGGAATATATCGGAAGGAGAGGAGGAGGCGCGAAAACGGTCGGGATCAATCCCGGACCGATCCCAAACAAAAAACGGCCGCACTTGCGTGCAGCCGTCGGTTTGGTAGTGGATAGGGGATTCGAACCCCTATGTCATGCGTGAGAGGCATGTATCCTAACCCTTAGATGAATCCACCGGTTTGGTTTTGTGGTGCAAAGATAACGCCTTCTTTCGAAACTCCAAAATTTTCCGGCAAAAACTGTGATTTTTTTTCGTTTTTGGACGCCGCAAATGCTTTTTGAGCTATCTTTACAGATAGACATAAAAACGTATTCGCCATGAAATTCCGTACCCTCGCCCTCCTGGCCGCCGCACTGACGGCCGGGTCCTGCACGAAACGCCCCGTCCAGCCGCGGTTCACCGTCGTAAGCGCCGACTCGCTGGTCAGCGGAAACGGTTTCTCCTGCGACTTCGAATACCGCTTCGCCTCGATCGCTAACGCCGAGGACTCCCCCGCCCTCGCAGCGATCGAACGGGCGAACATCGGCCGCTTCTTCGAACTGGAGAACTTCGAAGGGACGCCCCGGGAGGCTGCTTCGGCCGCGATCCGTCAGGTCACCAGCGACATGACGCCGCCCGGGAACGCAGCGGAAAGTAGCGCCCGCCCGGCATGGAAGGGCGAAATCTCGGCCGAATCCGAAGGGTCGGTCGTCGACACGCTCCTTTGCTACGTGATCACACGGTCGAGCTACACGGGCGGAGCGCACGGCATCTACGGTACGGAATGTTACAACTATTCGCTGGCAGGCGGTTACGAAATCACGACGGCCGACCTGTTCACCGAAGCGCAGCTGGAGCGGCTCAACCGGCTGATCCGCGAAGATATATGCAAACAGTACGGGGTCCGGAGCGACGAAGAGCTGGAGACGAAAGGATTTTTTCCGGAATACATCGGCGTAACGGAGAATTTCCTCGTCACGCCCGAAGGCATTACGTTCTACTACAATCCTTACGACATCGGGTGTTACGCGCTCGGAAGCGTCGAGGTGAGCGTGAGCCGCGAGCAACTGGCCGGACTCTGACGTTCTCCCGCCCGGGAGGAAAAGAAAAAAGGTCCGAGTCTCACGACTAGGACCTTCTTTTTCGGCGGGGAACCACCCCCTCCGAAAATGAGGTTCAATCGGAGGTATTCGACCGCGGAACGAGTACCGCTCCTTTGGTCTTAGTAACGGACAATCCGTTACAACCTGCCGATTTCCTCAACCAACCTAAAACTACTAACCTAAATGAACCTTAAAACTTCACTGCAAAGATAAGGGGGATTTTTCAATTACGCAAATATTTTACGAATATATTAAATATATTTAACAATTTGGTAACATTGGCAAACCAATAAAACTACTTACCCGATTAAGTAAACACTCTCGCAAGTATTTAATCCTAAACCCATTCAACGCAACACCGCGGCCTGAAAACCCCGGTCGGCGGGATTTTCCGAAAACTGGAATCGGTTAACACCGTTGAACAAAAAAACGGGCAAATACTTCGGAAGCCGGGGGAGGGCTGGAAAAATCCGGACGCACAAAAAGAGAAGTGTCCGGAAGCAGGCATAAAAAAAAGCGCCTTCCGAAAAGACGCAAAAAAAAAGGAAACCTGGAACCGGACCGCAGTCCGTCTTTCCCAGTTTCCTCACCAACCTAAAACTACTAACCTAAATGAACCTTAAAACTTCACTGCAAAGATAAGGCGAAAAAACCATTCGCGCAAGCTTTTATTAAAATAATTTTCAAATTTTTTGAGTTTTTTTAATATCGCCAGCCGGAAAAAGCATACATACATCTGAAAATAAGACATATAGCATACATACAAACAAGGCTGCAAAAAACTTTTCCCATTCGGCATGCAGTATCGGCCGAAAAGTGCATTTATATATAAAAAGAGCCATATGACGATCATAACGGATAAATTGCTACTTTTGCAAAATGATTTCAGCAACGTCATTTTCTTTTCAGCCAGAATCTCTCCGCTCAACACCCCGGCAGAGATTTTGTACACTCGCTATTGCCTATCCTCGAACTCCTAACCTAACCAATAGTTTTACAGTACGATGACAGTATCGTTGATCATTTCCACTTACAACTGGCCTCGGGCGCTTTACCTTTGCCTCGACAGCGTGATGCAACAGACCGTCATGCCCTCCGAAATCCTGATTGCGGACGACGGATCGGGTATGAGCACCCGCGATGTCGTAAAGCACTTCGAGAACATCTCGCCGGTTCCCGTGCACCATATCTGGCATGAGGACCGAGGATTCCGGGTGGCAGCCATCCGCAACAAAGCCATTGCCGCCAGCCGTGGTGAATACATCATCCACGTCGACGGCGACCTGATCCTGCAGCGGAATTTCATTCAGGATCACATGATCTTCGCCCAAGAAGGATGCTACGTTACCGGCTCCCGGGGCATCATCACCGAGATGCTGGCCCAAAAAGTGCTCAGCGGCGAGATCACCTCGCTCTCGGCCATGACCAAGGGCGTGCGCAACAGCAACAATGCCATGCGAATTCCGATTATGTCGGTTATCTATCGGATGTTCGGGTCAACCCGATCACCGAGAAGCTGCAACCTGGCCATCTGGCGCAAGGACTTGATCCGTATCAACGGCTACGACGAGAGTTTCGAGGGATGGGGCTACGAGGATACCGAACTGATCCTACGCTTAAACAATAGCGGCGTCATGCAGCGGTGCATGAAATTCCGGGGTATCGTGTTCCACATCTATCATAAAGAGGCTTCCCGGGACAACAAATCCAAGAACGAACAGCGTTACAAAGACAGCATTCGCGAACACCGCACCCGCTGCGAAAAGGGACTCGACCGGCATCTTACCCCGAAGATATCCTATGAGACCGGGGGGGGGGCAGCCGCCGTCGTCGGTGGCTGACCCGGTTGTTCCAAATCCGCCACGCGCTACTTTTCGAACGATGACTTTTCGGGGAAACGGGTCTTGAGAAACGCCCGGACCCGGGTACGGTCTTCGTCGGTCATGCGCGCGTCGTCGTTCAGGCAGAACAGCGACGGGCTATACTTCTTCATAATAGATTCAAGATTCGGCAGATAAGCCGGGATACAGCGCGAGTCGCTGCCGCAACCCGAGCCGAAAGCCGCCCGAAGCAGCCGCAACGGGCTGTGCAGTTTGTTGAAGCGGGTCACCTTGCGCAGCGAGGCGCGTCCGCGCGCCAATGCATAGTAGAGCACCAGGGCACGCTGCCAGTCGTCGCGCGAGCGGAACCGGGCATGTTTCGTATGTTCCAATTCAGCTTGGAAGGTCTCGCAGCATTCGAGAAAATCGCTGCGGCGGTAAGCGTCGACATTGTGGTGGGGAGCCAGCGACGAGCACCTACCGTAACGCTCCCGCACAAGATTCTGCATCCGGAGAATCATATGACAGTAAATATCGTCATCGTGCTTTTTCAGCGACTGGACCTTAAGCCGCACGATGGGGCGTCCCTGCCTGTCAAAAAAGAACCCGGGATCGACGGGACGACTGAAAAACATGTCGTCATTGGCATAGAGAAAATGCTCGGCCAAATCGGGAATATATGGCAAGAACCATTCTATCACAGTCGAACTGAATACCGGCAAAATCTCCGCAGGCATGATTTCCCGGTGGGAAACCACCCTCACGCGCGGGTTCGACGTATCGAGCCACGCGGGCGTCTGGTCGTCGGTCACAATGTAGACGCGACGTATCCACGGCGCATATTTCTCCACCGAGCGCAGTGAATAACGCAGTTCGTCGTTCTCGACGTAGCGGCACTCCCCCGCCACCTGGGGGTCCACCTGTCTGTCTGCCGGCAGAAATTCATTTTTCTTCGTCAACCACACGGGGTCGTTTCCATCGACCCAAAGGTATACCAGATCAATGTCCATTGCATGCATGTTTATCGGTTACACGTTTCCGCCACACCGGAATCAAGTCGAACAACCGACAGGTTTCCCAGCCGTCGCACTCCTTGATTTTCAGCCACGTAAGTCCCCAGCGGTCGAACGAACGGCGGGTGATGCGCCGGAACCTCGCATCGAGGCGGATTCCGCGGGCGTCGGCGTAGGCTACGAAGGCCTTGTGAGCCAGATATTTGTCCTGTTGCTTCTTCGGCGTCTGGCGGCTCTTGGTAATCGACGCCCCGTTGACCACATAGCGGTAAACGACGTCGGGAACCGTCACCAAAACGCCCCCTTCGCCCAGCAGGCGCATCGTATATTCCACATCCTCGTAGCAGACCCGCTCGCGGAAGCGCAGTCCCAGCCGCAGCAGCATCTCGCGCCGCAGAAGCTTGTTCATTACATAGAAATCGGGCGGACAGCGGCAAATGCGGAATTTCTCCTGCGTGTCGGCAACCACCTGCCGTTCCGTATAATGGATCGTCCACTTCGAGTAAGAGGGTCTGATCTTCAGCATCGAGGCGCAGGCGATGTCGGCCTCTGCCTCCCGGGCCGCCTCGTACAGCCGCTCGCAGTAAGCCGGGTCGATCCAGTCGTCGGAATCCACGAAAAGGATGAATTCGCCCGTCGCGGCGTCGAATCCCCGGTTGCGGGCGCCGCCCAGGCCGCGGTTCTCCTGCGAAATGACCCGGATGCGGCCGTCCTGCGCCGCATAGTGGTTCAGGATGTCGATCGAACGGTCGGGACTTCCGTCGTCGACGCAGATAATCTCGATCCCGCGCAGGGTCTGCCCCGCCACGCTGTCCAGACAGCGAGCCAAAAACGGCTCGACGTTGTAGACCGGAATGATAATGCTGACTTTCGGTTCCATCGGTTATCGAATATAGTTTTTTACCGCCTCGGCGATTCGTTCGCCGTCGAGCGCCGCAGAAATGATGCCGCCGGCATAACCGGCCCCCTCTCCTGCGGGAAACAAACCGCTCGTTTCGGGATGCATCAGCGTCCCGGGATCGCGCGGCACGCGCACGGGCGTCGAAGTGCGCGACTCCACGCCCACGACCACCGCTTCGTTAGTCAGGTATCCGCGCATCCGGCGGCCGAAGGTCGCGATACCCTGCCGCAGTCCCTGCGCGATGAAGCCGGGCATCCACTCGTCCAGACGCGACGGCGTGATGCCGGGAATGTACGACGTTCGGGGCAGCGACCCGCTGGCACGTCCCGCCACGAAATCGGCGACCCGCTGTGCCGGGGCGATCTGATGCTCCCCGCCCCGCTCCCGCGCCAGTTCCTCGAACCGCTGCTGGAATTTCAGCCCCGCCAGCTCGCCCCATTCGGCACGCAGATGTTCGAAATCCGCAAGCCGAACCTCCGTGACCAGCCCCGAATTGGCGTAGGGCGACGTCCGGCCACTGGGCGACATGCCGTTGACCACCGACTCCGCGGCATCGGTCATGGCCGGGACGATGAACCCTCCCGGACACATGCAGAACGAGTAGACCCCGCGGCCGTTTTCCTGGCTCACGAGCGAATAGGAGGCCGCCGGAAGGTATTCCCCGCGCGTCTCGCAATGGTATTGAATCGAGTCAATCAGCGCCTGCGGATGCTCGATGCGCACCCCCATCGCAAAGGGCTTGGCCTCGACGCGCACGCCGCGGCGGTGGAGCAGTTCGTAAATGTCGCGCGCCGAATGGCCCGTAGCCAGCACGACGGCGGCTCCTTCGATCAGTTCGTCGCCGCACCATACGCCTTTTATCCGGTCGCCTTCGATTTTCAAATCGGTGACGCGGCTCCCGAAACGGAACACGCCGCCGGCCCCGACGATCGTCTGCCGGATACGCTGCATGATGCCCGGCAACTTGTCGGTTCCGATGTGGGGATGGGCTTCGAAGAGGATTTCGGGCGTCGCGCCGTGAAACACCAGCGTCTGCAACGCCTTGTTGTAGTCGCCGCGTTTCTTGCTGCGGGTGAATAGCTTACCGTCGGAGAAGGTTCCGGCTCCGCCTTCGCCGAAGGCGTAGTTCGAGTCGGGGTTCACGGCGCCGTTGCGGTTTATCTGCGCGATGTCGCGTTTGCGGGCCGAAACGTCGCGCCCACGCTCCAGGATCACGGGCCGCAGGCCCAGTTCGATCAGCCGCAGCGCCGCGAACAGCCCCGCAGGTCCCGATCCCACGATCACGACCTCCGTACGCCCTTCGACCGACGGATAATCGAAATGCACCGGCGCGGGCTGCGGCTCGCGGTCGGCGTACACTTCGAGCGTCAGGTTCACCTTCACCTGCCGCTGCCGGGCGTCGATCGACCGTTTCACGACCCGCACCAACGCAATATCGGCCTCGCCGACACCCAGGCGCCGTGCCGCCTGCGAGGTGTAAAACGTCGCATCGGCAGCCTGCTTCGGCGTGAGTACAAGGGTAATATGCTGCGGCATGTCCAAAAAATTACTTACAAAAGTAACCAAAAAAGCCGGATAATGGCCCGTGCCGGTTGTGTTTTGTGAATTTTTATCTACCTTTGTCCTACCGATGCGGATATGGTGTAATTGGTAGCCACGTCAGACTTAGGATCTGATGCCTTACGGCGTGGGGGTTCGAGTCCCTTTATCCGCACTTTTCAGTCTCCTTTTGGAGACTTTTTTTGTGAGCGAATCTGCGCAAACAAGAGAATTTTAATCTGTATATCAACACCTTACAACCGAGTCTACAATCTTCTGCCGGAGCAAAGCTGTTCCGATAAAAGCACATTTCGCATCTACCAAAGTGTGTGCATGGTAGAGTTTAGCGATTCTTGGTAGATCCAGAAGTGCATAATGCACTGATAAGCATTGTTTTGCCGCAAACTTTCCGGGCTTTTCAATCGTATATTAACAATTAAAATTGATTGAAATGCAGAACAGAAAAACTTTCTTCGTGTCGTTTTTCTCCGCCGCGACCGAGTAATGAAAAACGGGACAGCCCCGATTATGGCGCGAATCTCCGTCAATGGAATTGCGCGAGAAGTTTACACCCAATGCCGTACCCCGGTCGATAAGTGGGATACGGCCAAAGGGCGGGCGACCGGACGCGACAAACTCGCCTACGAGGTAAACGCTTATATCGACGACTTTCGGGCAAAGGTCGTCGAAATCTACCGTACCCTGCAAGCCGAGGGCTTCGAGGGCAACGCTTTGGAAATCAAGGAGCGCCTGCAAAGCCCCGGCAAACAGGCAAAAATGTTTCTGGAAGAACTGACACTTTATTGCGAAAAGCGACAGAAAGAGGTCGGCGTGCGCATCACACAACTCACATCCAACAAATATTACCGCCTTTGCCGTTACCTGCGCGAATACACCAAACAAGAATGTAAAAAGGACGATATTCGTCTGTCGGCTGTTTCATACGGCTATCTCGACGGGGTCAACACTTATTTGCAGACCGCCCACCGCTGCCACCATAACGGCGCTGTCAATATTCTGGACTGCCTGCGGAATTTCATGCTCTATTGCCTGCGCAATGAGTGGATCGAGAAAAACCCGTTCAAAAATTATAAATTAAAAGAGGTTGCCCCGCCGCTGAAAGAGCACCTTTCGAAAAAAGAAATCGAACTATTGATGGAGAAGCAGATGCCGAACCTGCGGTTGGAAAACGTGCGGGATATTTTCGTATTCTGTTGCCTGACCGGGTTGGCGTTCGCCGATGTCAAAGAGTTGAAACGCGAACACCTTACGACTGACGAACAAGGCAATATGTGGATTCGCAAGCCCCGCGAAAAGACGGCGGTAATGAGTACGATCCCACTACTAAAACAACCCAAAGCTATTTTACAAAAGTACGCGTTCGACCTGCATTGCATGGAATCCGGCAAGCTACTGCCCGTACCGAGCAATCAGAAAATGAACGCTTATATGTCCGAGATCGCCACGATCTGCGGGCTTAACAAAAAACTGACGACGCATTGCGCCCGGCATACGTTCGCCTGCCTTGCCGTGGAGTACGGAATGCCGATAGACGTGCTGGCGAAGATTCTCGGACACTCCAACACCAACATGACCCGGCACTACGCCAAGTTCTCCGAACAGCTTATCGGCCGGGAGATGCAGAAGATCGGCCATATCTTTCAGACTTAATTATAAACGATCTACTCCAACAAAATAATTTAATATAAAAATATTGCACAAACAAGAAGAAAATAGTAATTTTATAAAAATGAACCTTTAAAATTTTTGTTATGGTCAGACCTCGTCGCATCGAATTATCTTCAATCCAGATTGAGCGGTTAATAATTCATGACATTCCCAAACGGCTCAAACATGATGAAAACATCAAACCACTATATAGTGAACGAGAGAGTATAACTCCCGACGGGATGAGACTTTTTTTCAAAGATAAAATAATTGAAGCATTAAACAATAAAAAAGCTTTTAAAATCTGCATCGACACCGACAATACTAGCATGGTCCCTCTTTGGGTTAACGACATTATGACTAAAGAAGAGAACTTATTTATAGACCTTTCAAAGAAGATAGCCGATAAATTATTGGAGTCACAAGATGGAGTTAACACAGCAGGAATTCTATTAGTTATCCTATGTAAAATAGTTCAAGAGAAAGCCTGTGTTATTATGAAGTTAGAGAGAGATAAAGGCGTTCAATTAAAATTAAATGAAGAAACAAAATCTTTTGATTTGCAGGACGTAGAGAACCTTATGCTTACTCAAAAGACAAAGATTTTCAAGGTTGCTTTACTTCTTAACCGAGATATTTTAAAAATCAATTATGATGGCATGCTCACTGATTATCAGATCGACATGAAAGCAAAAAAAGAAATCCGCACATTTTTTATGAGCGAGTTTTTAGGCTATAAACCATTTGCAGATCCCAAATTTACAACCCAAAAATTTTACAATCTAACCCGAACCTTCATAGATTCCTTAGATGATGAAATACAAAAAGCCAAATATATCCAAGATTTAAATTCATATATTCAAAAAAATGGTGCCACAATATCAGCTAGAGAATTTGCAGAAGATTATTTAAAAACTACGGAACATCAAAACAACTATAAGACATATATTAAGGAAAAGAATTTCTCATATACAAGCGCTTTCCTCAAAGATTCAACTCTAATAGACAATAAAATCAAAAAAATACAATTAAAGTTCGCTAATGGCATATCAATAGTAGGCGACAAAGGGACATTTGACAATAATGTAAAATTAGAACGAATTGAATCAGGAGAACATAAAGGAGAACATAAGGCCGAAGTCATATCTCAAATAAAGAAAGTGTTATGATTGACGGTAATGAAATTCGATCTATAGTCCATACATGGACTATAGACGAAGCTAAATATTTAAAAATAGGCATAAAGGCAACCACGAATCTAAAAACGCTGCTATTAAAAAATGGGATATTAGCTGAAATATCATATCGAACAAAAGAACTCCATAGTATAATAAAAAAAATTGATAAGCATAGAAAAGATGGCAAAAAATGCGAATATTACACTTTAAAAGATCGTCTTGGGTTAAGAATAATTTGCATATTTGAGTCTGAATTACAAACCATTGACGCTATAATTAAAAACGCATTTAAGGTTAATTCTATTGAATATAAAAAAAAGAATTTAAAATTTAATGAATTAGGCTATCAATCGAATCACTATGATGTTTTCCTTAATGAAGATGACGCTATTACATTTGAAGATACAACCGACTCTTCTAACTACATTTTCGAAATTCAGGTTAGAACGTTAAATCAACATGCATGGTCTGATGCCGCCCATCAATTATCATATAAGCAGGACACGGTATTACCAGATGAAATGCAGCACAAACTATATCGTCTATTAACCCTATACGAACTTGCTGATCAAGAAATAGAAAATATTCATAAGTATCTACACGAACAACATAGCTCCAATCCAGCGTTTGATATTGTACAAAAATTAGAGAAGTATTTCTATAGGTATGCTCAAATTGATTATGATAGAGATATAACCAAATATTACACAAACAAACTATCAGCCATTTTTGAATCTACCGAAATAGAAGATATAAATAATAACATTGAATCATTTATTCAAAGTAATGAATCCAAAATATTAAGTATTTTTGCAGAAAATCGTTGTCGATTCCACGAGGTGGTTAATATTACTCAACCCGAAATATTTATTATCTGGTATGCTTTAGAAAAATTCGAATATTCATTAATTAACAAGTGGAACGACCATTTTGATCATCAAGAATTAACCCTAATAACTAATATCTGGGGACCTGAAATAGATTGATTAGATATGATAGAATATATTGATTGTAATATCAAACAAGTATATACCCATTGGGTTGGAAACAATATAGATGGGGATTTATCCTTTTCCAAAGGAGCCATTGATATATCAGATCCTAAATTACGAGAAACACTTCTTAAATATTATATCAATTCATTTAAAAGTGATGAATTGTATGAGTTTTACCATGATACAGATATAAAATATAATGTAGTTTATGATTTAATCACATCTGCATTTACTAATCCGGGACAGTGTCTAGATATATCTATAGACATTGCTAAATATCTTTTTGAAAAAAGTTCACATCCCAATATTAAGTACGGAGAATTCTGCCTAACATATTTTTCCAATATTAAAGTTAATGGGCAATTAGCAAATGCTATTGGATTATTTAAATCAGAAAATAAAGATACCTTTCTAAAAATAAGTAAACAAGAAGGTAATGCATCCATTGAAGCTGAATCTGGAATAAATATCAATAAAATTGATAAAGGATGCATCATTTTCAATATCGATCAAGAAAATGGATATATCGTATGTGTAATAGATAATACCAATCGGGGGATTGATGCCCGGTATTGGATTGATGATTTTTTGCACGTCCGACAACGAAAAGACGAGTATTATAATACTCACAACGTAATGGCAATGTGTAAAAATTATGTTACCAAGCATTTGCCTAACGAATTTATGGTTACTAAAGCTGATCAAGCAGAGATTCTAAATGAGACAATAAAATATTTCAAAGAACAAGACAATTTTTCCTTTGATGAATTTTCACAAAAAGTAATATCCGACCCAAAAGTCGTTGAAAGTTTCAATCGATTCAAAGATGAATACGAACAGGAACGAGACATTCAAATTGAGGACGAGTTTGCGATATCTGATTCTGCCGTAAAAAAACAATCAAGAGCTTTTAAAAGCGTCATCAAACTTGATAAAAATTTTCATATTTATGTACATGGCAATAACCAATACATAAAGAAAGGTTATGACGAAACAACTGGAATGTACTATTATCAACTCTTTTTCAAAGAAGAACTCTAATTGATTTTTATTCTCGGCCACACCAATACGAACATGACCCGTCATTATGCGAAATTCTCCGAGCAGCTTATCGGCCGGGAAATGCAGAAAATCGGCGAGGAGTTCGCCGCAGCGAACTAATCCGTCCCGACAATGAAATGCCGCCTTTGAACCATGCGCAGTTCAAAGGCGGTATTTCGTTATTCATCGCACAGTCTTGTGTTCATTTCATCGGGCCTTTGCACCCAGCCATATTGTTTCAGCAATTTATCGTACCCGTCGAAATCCATCAGGTCGAACGATTCCACCCGCTCCCCCGCTTCCCGCCGTGCGGCTATGATCTCCAACAGTTGCCCGAATTGCCGGAACCGCCTTATCGCGTCGGCCCCCGACGGGGTTTGCCGGCCTGCAGCCCACATATCATGCCTTACGGCATAGGCGTATGCGAACACCTTGAGCGAAAGATGATCGTGGCGCGGCGTTTCCCGCAGGCGGAATATCAGGTCCG